>OIZT01001177.1_pt1 | contig 12650 bp, 12 predicted proteins | sample 1588611 | NCBI WGS metagenome assembly OIZT01 (sample SAMN03283278) | human gut metagenome | biome: human-associated habitat; material: feces | host: Homo sapiens | place: Peru | collected 2012
CTTTATATATATTCATAGCCTTCAAGTCGTATACATAATTGTCATTTTCGGGAGAAAAGTCAAAGCCGTATAGTCCAAGTTTAGCAAGAAAGTAATCCTTTTGGATAGTGGAACTTATAGAGGCAATAATGTTAGTGACAAGTGCATTTAACCTTAACCCATTATATGATGTGCTCATCTTCTCTAAAGCATATACAACAAGGGAACCGCAGACTTCACTGTCCAATTGCTCTACTGACGAGATGTGAACAGTCTCCTTGCCCACAGCTATTGTTTTAATTTCATACCATTCTTCATCATCTAGTATAAAACCTTGGAGTTTTACTTCTTTTAAACCACTTATTACTTTCAAAACTAATTCATAATAATCATTATTACCATAAACTTTAATATAAGACTCTAAAAAAGGTATATAAAATCTTTTACTAAATTCTTTACTAAACTTATAAATATTAACTGTTTTATAATAATTATCTACTTCATCATAATTAAAATCTTTCTTTTCTACAAATGAATTAATTGTATTATCTTTATTTAAAGTTACAACAGTTCCATCCATCCATTCTTCATATTTTGCTATTAAAGCAGCACTTTCATACTTAGAATCAACAAGTTTTTTTACAATTGAAGTATCATATATTAAATCAGATTCTAACAAAATAGTATCATCTTTAACCAAATAATCTTTTGCTAAATATAATGAATATATATTATTTGTAATATCATAAACATTATTATCAATATAAGTAATATTAATTTTTTTATCTAATTCCTTTTCTTTAATATATTTTTTTACATTTTCCCCTTTATATCCTAATACAATAATAAAATCTTTAATATTTGCCTCAAGTAAAGCATCAATTGCTCTTTCAAGTAATGTTTTGCCATGTACATTAAGCATACACTTAGTATTATCCTTAGTATATTTTCCAAGTCTAGATCCCTTACCTGCTGCTAACATAATTGCTTGCATATATTACACTCCCTCATTTGATAGTGTACAATAAATAATATTAATAGTCAATAGAAAAACAAGAACTTTACATAAGTAAATTCTTGCTAAAATTATTTTATTATACTTATAAATTTATCTAAGGTAACATCACTAGTTATTGTATAACGAGGAATTATATATTTATTTGTTTTATTATTAACTTTACAACTTCCAATACATCCTGCAAAGGCCATAGTATATCCTGCTTCTTTTAAAACTTCAATTGAATAGTTATTATATTCATAAAAAGGATAACAAAATACAGTACTACCATGTAATATTTCACTACTTGTTTTTAAATCATTAACAAGTTTTTCTTTATCCAAGCACTTAATTCCTCCACCTTGTCCACCAGGACAAGTACCAACATTATGTAAATCATTTCCATGTGAATGATATTCTATATATTTGCTATCAGTAAATAACTCTGGTTTATATGTTTTAGTAATTAAAAATAAAGTAGCATTTAATTCATATTTAACTAATACTTCTAATCCTCTTTCAGCTAATAAACCATCGTCAATAGTAATCATTATACTCTTCTTAGGAAGATTAATTTTTCCATCAATAAACATATTAAGTTCTTTAGTAGTTAAAGTAAAATAATCATTTTCTTTTAAATATTTACTCTCTTCTTCAATTTGATTAACTGGATGACATATCGCAGTTCTACACCATTTTTCACTCTCATCATTTGGATCATAAAAAGCATGATATGCAATAACTCTAATATTTTTAGCAGTTTCTAAATCAGTATTATTATTTTCCACAACTTCTTTAACATTATCTTTTTTTACTTCAAGTAATCTATTATTATATTCAACAAAATAACCATCATCATCTTTAATAATTATTGGTAAATTAAATGATTTATTAAATTTATAAATAAGATTATTATTATCATAAAATTCCGTTACATCATCAGTTACAATATTTTCATTGAAAGGAATATATTTTTTATACCTATCTTCCACTAAAGTATTATCATTATATATATCTACATCATCATATAAAACATAATATTCTTCCTCAAAAGAAGTAATTACAAAATATTTAGTATCCTTATTTATCTCAATATCTTTTAACGATAAAACAACATCTTTGCCAATCATACCAACTTCTTCATACTTATCATTAGTAAAAATATATATTGTACAAGCTTTATTAGTTTTAACTATATCACTATAATGACTTTTAATATCATTTATCTTATTAACAATAGATTCTTCATATTCTTTTCTTTCATAATTTTTACGTACGAAAAAAGAAATAAGAACAATTATAATAATTAAAAATAAAAATATTATATATTTTATCTTTTTCTTCATATCATCTTTCCTTCTTTATATTAACTTACAATAAAGTTAATTATATCTTGAATATTAAGTTTACTAACTACTAGTATAATCGCTGCTATACTTAAAAAAGGTCCAAAAGGAATCATATTATCTTTCCTACTAAAAAGAATATATAAAGCTATTGGAAAAGCAATAAAAGTTGCTAGAAATATTGCTACAACACTCATTGGAAGACCTAATACTAAACCAAACAATATCATTAGTTTAATATCTCCTCCTCCCAAAGATTCCCTTTTAAATATATAGTCTCCAATTAATTTAATTATATACATTACTACAAAAGCAAGTGCCGCAGATAAAACATTTTTAAGTGTTATACTAATACCAAAGAATATTAAATCTAATATAACAATTACAATTGCCGTTAATGTAAGCACTTCATCTAATATTATCATATATTCTATATCTGAAATAATTACAATTATTAATCCTGATATAAATACTAAATTGATAAGTAATTCTGGAGTAAATTTGAATACTCTATAACATACACTAAACAAACTACCTGTAATTACTTCAATTATAAGATAACTAATTGGAAGTCTTTGTTTACAACACCTACTCTTACCACCTTGTATAACATAACTAATTATAGGTATTTTTTCATACCATTTTAACTTCTTATGACATACATGGCAATGTGATCCAGGTCTAATAATAGATTCGTTATTAGATAGTCTTGTTGCAACAACATGAAAGAAACTACCCATAACACTACCTAAGACAAAAAATATTATTTTAAAATATAAGTCCATAATAACTCCTTAAATTACATTTTTATATATACTAAACATTGGTACAATAACAGATAATACTATAACTCCTACTACCGCAGCAAGAATTATTATCATTACCGGTTCAATTAAACTCTTTAATTGAGATACCAAATTCTTTTGTTCATTTTCATAATAACTACATACTGTTTCCATCATTTGACCCATTCTACCTGTCTTCTCACCAGTAAGTAACATTTCATATGCTGTTTCAGGAAATGCCCACTTACCTTTAAATGCAGTAGCAAGGCCATTACCAGCAGCCAAATTATTTATTGCTTCATTTATAATATCTTTATATATTTCATTATTCGTAATTTGTCTTAATATTTCCATACTATCAGTTATAAATACATCATGCTTAATTAATGATGAAAATGTTTTAGTAAACATAATCAATTCTTTATATATAACAATATTTTTAACTACAGGAATACGCATAGAAATATATTGAACAGCATATCTAAATGCTTGCATCTTCTTATATAAAAATACCAGTAATACAATTCCACCTACTATACATACCGCTAGAGTAATAATATTATTACTAACAAAATTACTTATATTTATAATTGTTTTAGTAATCGTAGGTAAATCAGTACCAAGTTGACCATATATACCTTCAAATTGAGGAACAACATATATCATAATAAAAGTAAGTATAGCAATAGATACTACAAGTACTACACTAGGATATGTCATTGCACTAATTATTTGCTTTCTATTTTCATCACTTGTTTTATAATATGCTGCCATATCATCTAAGTTTTCTGTTAAATTACCAGTAAGTTCACTAGTTTTAAGCATATTAATTAATAACCTAGGAAATACATCTCCTTGACGCTCTAACGCTTGACTAAAATTAAGACCTTTATTTAATTCGTACACAATTCTACGATATAAATTTTTATCAGGTTTCTTTTTAGCTTGCCTACCCAATATAACAACTGCATCAGTCAAAGGAATACCAGCTTTAATATATGTTGATAATTGAGTCAAAAAGAAAGATAACTCCTTATAAGAAAACTTCTTAGTTCTAACATTACCAAGTCCTAATTGCTTAGACCATTTATCTTCCGTAATAGATACAACTTGTAATCCTTGCGAAATCAAGAATGATTCAACATCCACTTTATTCGGAGCATCAAAATAATCAGTAATTAATTTACCATTACCATCCTTAATAACATATTTATACCTATTCATTTTAATTTTAGTATTGTCTCCAATACTCTTAATTATTTCTCTTTTTTCTTGTATCCTTTTATCATCCATACTCATCAACCCTTAATTTACCTTTAACAAAATAATTATAGCAAAAAAAAATTAATTTGTCTATAAATATAAGTATATATTTTATATTAAAAAAAGTATTGACAAACAATTGTTTTTATGTTAGTATATAAACCATCAAAAAGAAAGGGGAATAATTATGAATAACATAATTTGGACTAAAGAAGAACTTATTAAAATTAAAAAATTAATATTAAAAAGAACTGGATTATTTTTTAACGATAATAACACCCTAGAATATAATCCTTTAAATGAATACAAAATAAATTCTTATCAAGAAGAATTAATCTTAGGTATTAATGAATTACTAAATATTAAAGAAAGAAACGAAATAGATAGAATATTAATTAAATATTCTAAAGTTGAATTTGATAGCAACAATAAACTCCACTATGGATTAATATCAACATTATCTAAAATAAACATAAATAAAGATAACGATTATTATATTCAAATATTTATTATATTAAAAGAAATAATATGTCAATATGAAAGAATTATTACCGAAGTAGCAGAAAAAAGTTTTAGTAAATATACAAATTCAAAAGAATTAAAAGAAAGAATACAATTAATTAATAATGGAATAGCAATTGAAGAAATAAATGAAATAAATTTATTATTAAATAAAACATTTAATGATTCATTAAATATAAATAATGAAGAAGTATTTAAAGAAGTTATTTCAAAATGTAATTCTACAATTAAACAAAAATTAATATCAAGAGCAAATAATATTGTTAAAAATCTAGCAAATTATGAAGAAATAGCAAGAAATAAAGATGCTGGTCAACATAAATCAGATTTCAGAAAAAAATATCGCCATGAAGTATTAGGAACAATAAAAAAATATCATGGAGGAAAGTTTTAAGAAAGGATGATAATTATGAATAATTGGACAAAAAATGAACTTAAAGAAATTAAAAAAATTTTTTATACAAAAGCAAATTTTACATTTAATAATGATAAATATATAGTTACCAAAAAGAAAGAAGATATAACTAACTATAAACAATTAGTATCCTTATTTAGTGATGAATTAATATATGGAATAGAAATATTATTAAATTCAAATAATAAAGATGATATAAGTAAAATATTAACTAAATATTCTAAAGTTGAATTTGACAGTAATAATAGACTTCATTATGGATTAATATCTTTTCTATCAAAAATACATATTCCTAAAATGAAAAATGATAATTTAAAAGAATTAATAATGTTAGCTAGTACATCTGAAGAAAGAAATAGTGATTTATCTAAAAAAGATGAATTATATTATACTCAAATATTTACATTATTAAAAGAATTGATTGGACAATATGATAGAATAACAAACTATGTTATAACAAAAAGCTTTAAAGATCTTAATGAGCCAGAAATCATCAAAGAAAAAATTGCAAAAATCTCTAACAATTTATCCGAAGAAGAAATAGAAACAAACTTTCTATTACAAAAAGTATTTAATAATACTAACGGATTAAATACTGAACCATTCTTTAAAGAAATAATAGAAAAATGTAATCTAAAAATTAAAAACGCTCTAACATCAAGAGCAAACATTATATTAGCAACAGTAGTCAAAGAAAAAGAAAAAGCATCACTACAAGATGCAAGAGAGCATCACGGAGACTTCAATAAAAAATTCAGACATAAAATTCAAGGAACAGTAAGAAAATATAATGGTGGATACTTCTACGGAAGAAATTAAACTATTTTATCTAAAGTATTATTTTTAGTATTAAATATTATACTATTAATAATACTTTTTTACATTAACTATGTTTAACATATATAACCTCCCTATTGTTTAATACTATATATTTTATAAAATAACAAGACTTGAATATTTAATAAATTATAATAACAAAAAAACAATAAGTATTAAAACCTATTATTTTTATCCAATTATTTGTCTACGTTTTGATACAATATTATTTATAACTATAAATATAATTGCAAATATTATTAATACTATCATATTGATTAATATTGATTTTAAATTAACTATATTAATTACTTCAATAGTACTAAGTAAATCATTAGAATTATTATACCAATAAGCAGGTAATATTTTAGAGTATTTAATTATATTTTCTCCGAGGAATTCAGAAGGTATAAATGCTCCACATAAGAAAGCTTGTCCTAAAGCAATTACATTTACTATACCACTAATGGCACCTTTACTCTTAATTAAATTACTAATTAGTAAAGCAAGAGTTAAAGCAACAAAACTAAATATAAAAGTATTTAATATATATATTAATCCTCTTAAAGAAAACATAGAACTACCTATTATTATAAAACTTAATATAATATATAAAATCCATATAATACTAGAATATATAAAACTAGATAAAAGAATATATTTATTATATTTCTTATAATTCATACTACTAATTATAGTACGTTTTTTTACAACATCTTTATTAAAACTACTTATTACTAAACATATTATATAAATAATAACAGCCATAATACTATAACTAGCAAAATTAAAGAATCTACTTGTTTTAGTTAATTTAGAAGTATCTAACTTTGAAGTTATTTCTATATTAGTTTTATAACTTAAATTATTATTAATACTATTTATTAATTCATTTTCATTATTAGTATATTTTAAATAAGTATTTTGTACATTTAAATATCTAGTTAATAACATACTTGTATATGCTGAATCATAATCATTAGCACTTTTTATATCAAGTGTAGGATTTAATTTATTTAATGTATCTACTCTATAATTCTTAGGTATATAAATTACATAATTAACTTCTCTATAAAATATAGCATCATTTATTTTTTCTTCATTATTTTCTATATCTAATACATTAGCATTTTCTTTTAAATAATTAATTAAATTCTTAGTTAACCCTACTTCTTCATCATTATTTATAATTAATATATCAGGTAATCTATTACTAAAAGTCATATCTTCACTATTCGTAGCGTAGTTAATACTACCAAAAGAAATTAACATAACAGTATATAAAATAATTACACCAATATATTTTTTAACTACTTTAAAGAATGCATTAAATACTATCATATTGTTGCCTCCTTAATGCTAAGTAAGATATAGTTATCATTATAACAGAAAATATAACTAAACTTATTATATTAAAGTAATATCTATTTAATGATGAATAATAATATAAACTATATAATCCATCCGTTATCATATTAACAGGATTAATCTTATTAAGTAATGGAACATTCTTATCAATTACATACTTCATAGTTACTCCCATCATACCTGCTAAAAAAGAACCAGACATACTAATAGCAATTAACATTCCCATCTTAGCATTTTCATTTACTTTTAAAGCACTTGCTAACATCATACCTAAACTTAATCCTGCCATAGAGCCCAGTAAAGCAAGTAAAATTACATAAATTAAATTACTACCATAATCAACATTTAAAACTAATATTGTATAAATAAACAAAATAATAAGTCCAATTAATTGTACAACATAACCAGATAATAAACTACTAAGTAACATCTTACCTTTAGATAATTTAGATACTGCTACTCTTTTACCTACTGCATCCATATTAGGTAACATCTTATTTATAATAGTCATAGATATCATACCACCATACATACAAGCCATTGCTATTAAAGAATAATATTCTATCATAGTATAACTCATATTTTTATTAGATATATCATTTAATTTAATATTATCTACATTTATAAGATTCTTAATTTCATTTACATAACTATCATAATCAGTAATAACATTATAATTACCATTTGCCATTTCTTTTTTTATAATAGACTCCATCATCATTTTATTACTTTTAACTTCATCCATTACATATCTTAATACAGTTTCATTAATACCATTACTATTTACATATATTGTAACTTCATCAACATCATTAAATAATAAATATCCTGTAATATCATTACTTTCTAAATCTTTTTTAGATTCTTCCAAAGAAGTATACTTTGTATTAAATAATCTATCACTACTTTCTTTGTCACTCAATATCTTAATAGTTTCATTATAAGCAATACTTTTATTAAAATTGTTATCATTAACTACATCAATATTAATTATATCTAATTTTTCTTTATTTTCTATATTAGAAAAAGCTAAACTAAATAGTGTTCCCAGTAATATTGGAAAAATATATGTCCAAAATACTAATGCCCTATTTCTAAATAAAATCTTTAAATTATACTTAAAATTATGATAAAACATTAGTCTCTTAAATCCTTTCCAGTTAACTCTAAAAATACATCATTTAATGTAGGACGCTCAGAAAATATTTTACTATATGAAACATTATTATTTTCTAAATATTTTGTTATTTCTCCAAGATTATTTTTACCCTTTTTATATGTTAATACCAAAGTATTCATATTCAATTTAACACTATCTATATTTTTTAATTCTTTAATTTTTTCTATATCAATATTCTTTTTATCAAGTAATTCCACAGTAATTTTTTCTTCAATATTAGCTTTCTTCTTTAATTCATCACTTGTACCACTCGCTAAAATTCTACCCTTATCCATAATAATTATATTATCACATAATATTTCTGCTTCCTCCATATAATGTGTAGTATAAATAATAGTAGCACCTTCATCTCTTAAATGTTCTATACCTTCCAAAATATTATTTCTACTTTGAGGATCTACCGCTACTGTAGGTTCATCCAAAAATATTAAACTAGGTTTATGTGCAATACCACAAGCAATATTAAGTCTACGAAGAAGTCCTCCAGATAATTGCTTAGGATAAAACTTTTTATAGTTATCTAATCCTACTAATTTAATAGCATCATTTACATACTTTTCTCTTCTCTTCTTATCAGTAATATATAATCCACAAAAATAATCAATATTTTCTATTACGCTTAGTTCTTCAAATACTGCAACATCTTGAAATATTACGCCAATTTTCTTCTTTATATCATAAGAATTAGGTTTCATAACACTACCAAATATCTTAATATCACCACTATAATTTAATAATGATAATATAGAATTAATTGTAGTAGTCTTACCACTTCCATTTGGACCAAGTAATCCTAATATTTCTCCTTTCTTAACATCAAAACTTAAATTATTTACTGCTACTACATCTTTATATTTCTTAGTTAAATTTCTTACTTCAATTACATTTTCCATACTTAATTCCTTTCTATAATTACATATTTTTCTTTAATAGATATCTTTTTAACTATATATCCATAATTTATTAATTCATTCTTATATTTTAAAAAAGAATGATCTATATCAAAACCTAATATTTCTTTTATCTTATCATAAGATAACTTATAACAATCTAAATTATTATCTTTTACATAATTCCATAACTTATCATATTTACTCATTACTACTCCTTATTATTTATAATTCTACATATCAATTACAATTATATTGTATCACATGATACATTATTTGTAAATATCTTTTTAAAAAATAAGTAATAAATATAAATTAGGCAAAAATCAATGTCAAAAATAAATATATGCCATACACTATATTAGATATGAAAAGGAGGTAAAATACTCATGTATTATTACGGAGGATATAGTGGCGGAACAACTGGTTCTTGCTGCCAAGGAAATACAGGATATAATTATCCATCATATGGTTATAGTGGATATGGTTACAACGGAGGATACTCTTATAGCGCTGCAATCATATTAGTCTTATTCATATTATTAGTAATAATAATTGGAAGCCGTATTGCAGTTTAACAAGGGAACTCTTCCCTTTTTTTCTTTTTTATGATATAATATCAAATAGAAAAAAGGAGGAATACTCATGCTAAAAACAAAAGATATATTAGATGAAAAAGATAAAAGAGTAAGAGCTAAAAATGAAGAAGTTGTTTTTCCTATGTCTAATGAAGAAAAAAAGATGATTCATGATATGTTAGAACATCTAAGACTTAGTCAAATCGAAGAATACTCTATTAAATATGATCTTAGACCAGGCATGGGACTAGCAGCACCTCAAGTTGGTATTAATAAAAGATTTTTTGTAGTATGTCATGAATATGACGATGGAAAATTTAATGATTATGTTTTAGTTAACCCAAGAATTATATCACATTCTGAAGAATTAATATATGCTTCCGAAGGTGAAGGATGTTTAAGTGTTAATAGAGAGGTTGTTGGTATAGTACCAAGATATGCAAGAGTCACAGTTGAAGGATATGATGAAAATGGTAATAAAGTAAAATATAGAGCCCGTGAAGACTTGTCTATAGCATTTCAACACGAACTAGATCACCTCGAAGGAATATTATTTTACGATCATATAGATCCTAAAAATCCGTTTAAAAATAAAGATTTAATGAGAGAAATATAATAAATATTTCTTTTTTTTGTAAAAAAAATTAACCATTTAAGGTTAATATTTAAAATATTTATTAATTAATTCTTTTATAGTTTTATCATTAATAGGTTTTAATATATAGTCATCATATCCATAACTAGAATAATTATTAGAATTAATAACATCATTATTTGTTAACATAATAACAACAGGAATATTAATACCATTAATTCTCTGAATCATTTTAGTAGAATATTTTCTTAATACTTCTTCATTAGATAAATTATCTATTTTAGGCATAATATCATCCACCAAAATTAAACCATAACTATTTAATAAAGCACTACTTAATTCATCATAATCATTAATAGTATCAGTATTAATATTATATTTATTTAATAATTCACTAATAATTTTTAATTTCTTATTATTATCATCTACTAATAATATTTTTTTATTATTACTATTAATCTTTATTACTTTTTTATTATTTGTTTCATTACTTAATTTTAAACTATTAGATACTTTCTGATAAAGAGAAATAATTATATTATTATCTTTAATAATTAACTTACCTTCTAATTTTTTTAATAAATTAATTATTATTCTATAATCGTTATCTTTAATTAAATAATTTTCCTTAGTAAACTTATCATAATACATATAATTATTCTTATATTTTTCCAATACACTAAAATTAAATTTTAACTTACAAATATTATTTACTTCGATTAATGATACATCTAATTTAATATTAGAGTCTTCTATTTTATTAGATAAATAATTAATCATATATAATATTAATAATAATATTTTTTTATAATCCCCATATAATATTTTATTATATTCTTTATTATAACTTACTTTAACATTATTATTTTGAACATTGCCTCTAAAATAATAGGTTGCACCATAATCATCCACCGTTTTAATTAATCCTTCATCCTCCGTAGCAATTTCTTTACCCACTACTGTCTTACTTTCACTTTTTATTTCATTATTTTTAAGAATTGTTTCAGCAAACGTATTATTATTAAGAGCCTCTTGTTCACAATCAAGTTCAACACTAGCTACATTATCCGAAGTATTTTTAAATGTCAATTCATAATCGTGTATTTCACCTTTTTTAATTAATATATAACTTGATATTATCTCATTATGTTTAGGTAATTCATCACTTACATTAATAAGAGCATTATCTGTTAATGTATAAGTAACACCACTAGCATTTTTAGGATTAATGAATTCAATATAATAATATATATCTTCATTTCCATTATTAATTACCGTAATTTTAGTTTTATATTCTTTATCAATATTAATCTTTTTACCATTATGAAAATTAATTGATAAATCTCCAGTTATTTTTATATCCCCATCACTTGAACGTACTTTTTTATAAACAAAATAAAATGCAAATAATACTATTGATATTATTAAAAGCATCATTATAAATCCAAGTGCACTTTTAAATCTTGCTCTCATTTACTTCATCCTTACTAACTAAAGTATATCATTTAATTAAAAAAAACAAAAGATAATTTGTTAAAAATCTTTTGTTTTACCTAACTTTTGGCTTAACTATTTCCAGTGTCCTAATAAGTTCATAATTACCATTAACAGTTTTAGGTAAAGTATCAAATTTATCAATTCTATTTAAATAGCCTACTTTATGTGACCAAGAACCATCACTATTTTGTCTTAAAAAATGAAAATCATTAAATGATAAATAGAATGCTATTTTATAACCTCCATGATTATTAGGTAAATCAACACCTGTTTCATAAGAATCAATATTAAGTTCTTCGAAATCTTTTGCAAGGACATATAAATATTTTTCTGGTGTTCCTTTAAAAACTAAATTTCTACTTAAATAACCAACATTTAAACCTAACTGTAAAATTACATTAGATATACCATCGGGATTA
>OIZT01001178.1_pt1 | contig 12630 bp, 20 predicted proteins | sample 1588611 | NCBI WGS metagenome assembly OIZT01 (sample SAMN03283278) | human gut metagenome | biome: human-associated habitat; material: feces | host: Homo sapiens | place: Peru | collected 2012
AAACCTCCTTTAGTGTGATTTATTGTGTAATAAACTCAGAATAGTCTGTATAACGGTTATACCGACCAGTCGTAGACAAAAGCTCCTGAATGCGTTCTTCTTTACAATCGGGATGCTCTTGAATTTCAACAAACAGGCATAAAAGCTGTGTGGTCGTGATAAGCGTCTGCTCGCGACTTGTGCTGTATTTCAACATCTGATCAGGAAACACTTCTTCTGTGCGCTGATCCAAGGGTAACGTATTATAACCATTTACAATCAGCAGTGCGCAGCCGGAAAAGGTGAAATCCTGAAAGACGATTTCTGCAAAGGGCAGTATCTGAAAATATGGGAGCATGGTGTCCATCCCCATCCGCTTTCCGCTGGGGTCCAGCAGCATCCCAAGGGCACCGCCTACTGCGCCGATGGCTACAAAGAGCGTCCAGAAAATCAGAAGATGTCGGGCTGTCTGATATCGAGAGTGTTGTTTCATTTTGTTTTCCTCCATAATAAAAGACGCAGCCTTAACCAAAACATTGGTCAGCACTGCGTCTTGCGTCACACTGAAATAAAGGCTCTTGACGAACGAACGTTCGTTAGCTATACTATAGTCGTTGCAATGCTGGTTGTCAAGAGTTCATTTGCATCTTACCGCCGGAATTCTGCATCATACGACGCTTTCTATTGACAGCCTGAAATCTTTATCTTATCATAATGCCAGACGCTTAGACGCAGTGCAAGCCGAAAGAATCGGTTTTGTGCTGCGTCTTTTGTTTTATAGGAGAAAGATCATGAGCAAGTATGAACCATTATGGGACTGAGTCGGAAAGCAACCGGCAAAGAATTTTACGTTGACCTTTGCGGAGATTCAGCAGATTCTTGGCTTTCCCATTGACCACTCGTTTTTGAACTATAAAAAAGAACTGTTGGCTTATGGATATCAGGTGGGTAAAATTTCTATGAAAAAGCAGACAGTGGATTTTCAAAAAACATCGGATTTGCGTGATTGACACGAAGCGTGTCCCCATTGTGACGAACTGATTCTTTCATGATACAGGTTCTTTTGCTATGGTGGATGCAGGCGAAACGCCTTAATATCAACCAACGAAAGGAACTTGAACATGAAAAAGAATCAAAACGTACTTGCCGGAATTTTACTTCTTATGGGGTTTGTCGTATGGACATTCCTTATTCAGACGGTGGATGTGCAGCCGATTGGCCCGAACGGAAGCACTGTCGGCTTTGCTGCGCTGAACGGCTGGTTTCATCATCTGACCGGGGTGCATTGGATGTTCTATACCCTGACCGACTGGCTGGGGCTGGTGCCCATCTGTGTCTGCCTGATTTTTGCAGGTGCAGGCTTTGTCCAGTTAGTGCAGCGCAAGAGCCTGTTCAAAGTCGATCTGGACATTATCATGCTGGGTGCTTATTATGTGCTGGTGATTTTTGGTTATCTGCTGTTTGAAATGATGCCGATTAACTACCGTCCTGTTCTAATCGAGGGCTTTCTGGAAGCGTCCTATCCGTCCTCGACCACGCTGTTGGTTCTGAGCGTGATGCCGACATTGTATTTTCAGGCACAGCGGCGGCTTAACCCCAATGCCCTCCGGCAGACCATCTGCATATTTTCTGTCCTGTTTTCTGCTTTTATGGTCATTGGGCGGCTGGTTTCGGGTGTCCATTGGCTGACCGATATTGTAGGAGCCGTTTTGTTGAGCAGCGGCATTTTTCTAATTTACAAAGCCAGTGTCAACTTTTTGTGTAAGAGGTAAAACCGAATGGAGCTGAATGAAAAATTGCAGGAACTGCGAAAAAGCAAAGGCATGACACAGGAAGAACTTGCAGAAGTGCTTTATGTTTCCCGGACGGCAATCTCAAAGTGGGAATCCGGCAGAGGAACTCCCAGCATTGAATCATTGAAGCAGATCTCTGCGCTTTTCTCGGTTTCTATAGATGATTTGTTATCCGCAGAAAAAATCTTGTCTCTTGCAGAGCAGGAGCATAAAGTCAGCCGGCAAAATCAAATCCATTTATGGAATGGAATCATAGACATATGCTCGGCAGGATTGATTTTCCTGCCGCTTTATCCGAATGCTGTCGGGCAAACCGTTTATGCTGTAAATCTGCTTTCCTATACCAATCGGTTCAACCGTTCCATTTGTATGCTGCTGTTTTGGGCTCTGATCCTGACAGGTGCCGCTAAGACACTGCTAGCTTGCCTTGGACGGAAAAAGGAGCAGGGCTTTTTAACCGCTCCATCCATGGTGCTTAGCATTTTATCCGTTCTGTTTCTGATCGCCGCCAGAATAAGCTATGCAACGGCTGTCACATTTATATTACTGATGCTGAAAGGCACCTTGCTTTTCTGCGGTCCACACCCAAATCTTGTCAAATAGTAAAGTAAGGAGTATTTCTATGACAAAGCGAACACGACAATACCTTGGCATTCTGGCTGCGATTGCCGCCTACTACCTTGTACATGAAGGTGCCCACTTTCTGTGTGCTATCTTGATGGGAACATTTAAGAGCGTGCATTTTATGGGAATCGGTATGCAAATCGAAATCTATGCAGAACAGATGAGTGCTTCGCAGCTTGGTATCTTTTGCTTGGCAGGGAGTGCATCGACGCTTCTGGTCGGCTATATTCTGTGCGCACTTACTGCAAAAATCTGCACCAGTTCCAGTAAAGTTTTCCGTGCCATATTTTATTACATTACCATTGCATTTTTAGTGCTAGACCCACTGTATCTTAGCATCCTCTGCGGCTTTTTTGGCGGTGGCGACATGAACGGTATCCGGCTTCTTTGCTCGGAATGGATGGCAAGGGCTGGCTTTGGAGCAATTTTGCTTGCAAATGGTATCGTATTCTGGAAGAAAGTTCTGCCTGTTTACAAAAAGTCATTTGATGGAGGGTACTGCTGATGAAACGAACACAGCTCGGTGTTTGTATGATCGTTGCTGGAATCTGCCTGTTGGCGGTTCAAATCATATCTCTTACGTCTTTTATCCAAGGAGGTTGTCAATTATGGATCTTATCTTGAAAAATGCAGTCCCGGTGATCTGCATTGCCCTTGCTGCGCCACTCGTTCTTTCTTCTTGCAGCCGGACAGTAAGTTCTTCCGAAACCACTTCTCCTGTAAGCAACGTAGTTCAGGAGCAAGCCCCATCTGCGGAATCGGAAGATTTGCCAGAAAGCGCAGCTCCTTCTGATGAAAGCTGGAAAGCCGATTTTGAAAAAAGCCTTTGGGAAAATTACAACGTCACCCCGGAATACTATGAAGATCTGGGGGATGGCGTTTATCAGGTCTACGTCAAAATTGATGGAAAAACCGTGCCCTATGTTTGCGTAGATTCTGCTACGGGAGACTATCACGGTTAAGTTGAACCCAACTGGGAATGCCAGCCGGTGGAAAGTGTTGAAGCAATCATGGACGCCGTCAGGCTGCGGGTACGATTTTGTTTCCATTGTCTTTGAAAACCTCTTGACAATGGAAACTTTTTTGATTATAGTAGAGCTAACAAATATTAGTTAGCAAAGGGCGAAGGAAAATGGAAGATACCAAGCAGCGCATTCTGGAAAAATCTCTGGAACTGTTTTCGACCAAAGGGTATGATGCGGTCAGTGTTGGCGAGATTGCAAAAGCAGTAGGCATCAAGGCACCCTCGCTGTACAACCACTTCCCCAGCAAGCAGGCGATTTTTGATGCCATCGTGGAATCAACGGCTGCCCACTACGAAAAAGATACGGGCAGGATCGACATTCATGTGCAGAATGTTAAGCAGGACTGCCCTACGTTTTCTCATATCCCGGAGCAGGCTCTTGCGGACAAAGTTCGGCAGATCTTCCTGTATTCTTTGCACGATAAGCAGGTCAGTCAGTTCCGCCGGATGATGACGCTGGAGCAGTTCCGCTCCCCGGAGCTTGCAGCACTGTTCTCGGAACGCTATGTAGACCGTATGATCTCTTACCATGCAGGAATCTTCCGCTCCCTGATCGCAGGCGGCGAAATTCGGGACGAGGACCCGGATACATTGGCATGGATGTATGTTTCCCCGGTCATCACCCTGCTCAGCGTCTGCGACCGTCAGCCGGAACGGGAAGCCGAAAGCCTTGCAAAGCTGGACGCCCATGTAAAGGTGTTCTTCCGTACCTTTAATATTGAACGAGGTGAAAAATGAAACCATCCGATGAAAAATGGATACTATGCCCTATTTGCGGAGCAAAGACTCGCGCACGCTTGCTCCCGGACACGGTATTGCGTAACTTTCCATTATTCTGTCCCAAGTGCAGGCAGGAAAGCATTATCAATGCGCAAAACTATCACGTTATAAAAATTAAACCTCAGCCAGACGCAAAGACGCAGTGCTGACCACAAGATCATTGTGGTTGGTGCTGTGTCTTTTTTTGAATCCATTGTATAGCAAAGGAGCTTTTATGTCAGACCATACAGTCACGATTCGCCTTGAGCGAAAAAGCGATTATCGTGAAACGGAAAATTTGACGCGCGAAGCATTCTGGAACGTATATTGCCCCGGTTGCAGGGAGCATTATGTGCTTCATTGCTACCGCAGTGACCCGGCGTTTGTGCCAGAGTTGGACTTTGCCATGGAGCTTGATGGGAAATTGATTGGGCAGATCATCTATGTCCGTTCGGAAATCGAATGTGACAATGGGCGCAAAGTGCCAATCATGACATTCGGCCCCATCAGCATAGCCCCTGCATTCAAACGGCAGGGGTATGGGAAGCAGCTGCTTGATTATTCTATGGCGCAGGCACAGAAACTCGGCGCGGGGGCACTGGCAATTACGGGAAACATTGATTTCTATGGAAAATCTGGCTTTATCCCAGCAAAAACAAAGGGAATCCGTTATGCGGATGACCCGGATGCGGATTACTTTTTGATTCGCGAACTGACCCCCGGATTTTTGGAGGGTATTTCCGGTGTCTATCATGACCCGGATGGCTACTTTGTCTGCGAAAGAAATCCCGATGCCTTTGCAAACTATGATGCCACATTTCCTGAAAAGGAAAAAATCAAGCTGCCGGGACAGTTGTTTTGAAGCGCAAAAAAGTAATAGCAATGCAAAAAAATGGTGTAAAATAATGGCTTCCAGCAAAGAATATCTTCATTTCATTTTGGAACAGCTATCTGATTTGGACGATATTTCTTATCGCTCTATGATGGGAGAATACATCCTCTATTATCATGGTAAAATCATCGGTGGAATCTATGATGACAGATTGCTTGTAAAGAAAACAAGATCTGCTTTGGAATGTATGCCTACGGCGGTTTGTGAGTTTCCGTATGCAGGAGCGAAAGAAATGCTGTTGGTAGAGGAGGTTGACAACAAAGAATTTCTCACAAAACTGTTTGAGGCAATGTACGATGAGTTGCCGTCACCAAAACCAAGGCGAAGGAAGAAGGCTTGATAATTTCGGCATACGTTACTTCGATGGGCGGCGATGGACGGATGCGGTAATAAGAATGTGAAACTGGTTGCAGACATAATAGAATCGTAATCTCGCTACGCTATCGGACTAGCATCCGGCAGCGTTTTTACAGCTTACCCCTGATTTTACAGCAAGAAGCACTGCATAGTGCAAAATAGCAAAGAAAGTCGAGAAGAGAATTTTCTGACACGGTATAATGTTCCCTGTAAGGAGCTGAGAAGAATGAAGGAACAGATATTAGCCGTTCAGCGGATGCAGGACTTCATAGAAAATAATAAGTCGGAGGAAATCAGTTTGTCTGATCTTGCGCGGGCATCGCTGTTTTCTCCATGGTATGCCTATCGGCTGTTCCGGGATTATCTCGGTCTGACCCCAACCGAGTATATTCGCAAATGTCGGCTCACGCAGGCAGCAAAACAGCTTCGCAGCGGTAAGGTCAAGGTCATTGATGCGGCCTACGATGCTGGTTTCGCCAATGTAGACACCTTCACGCGGGCATTTTATAGGGAGTTCGGGTTAAATCCGAGCGACTACATGAAATATCCGATTCCTCTCACATTCTTCATTCCTTACGGTGCAAAATATCGTGAACTGAGAAAGGAGAATATCGACGTGTCCAACATTCAACCAATTTTCATACAGATTATCCGCAGGCCGGAACGACTTTGCATCATCAAGCGTGGCAAGTGTGCAGAGGACTACTTTTCCTACTGCAATGAGGTCAGCTGCGATGTATGGGGCATCCTCATGAGTATGAAGTCGCTCTGCGGGGAACCCGTTTCCATGTGGTTGCCGCCCAAATACAAAGAACCGAACACCTCCACTTATGTGCAGGGCGTAGAGGTCGAAACCGATTATATGGGAATGATTCCAGAGGGCTTCGACACCATTCATCTGCCGGAAACAGAATATCTGATGTTCCAAGGCCAGCCCTTCCGCGAGGAAGATTACTGCGAGGCGATCCGCATTGTGCAGGCAGCGATGAACAGCTATGATCCGTCTGTCATTGGCTACCGTTGGGATGATGAAAGTCCGCGTATTCAGATGGAGCCACGCGGACAGCGTGGATATATCGAGTTGCGGGCAGTCAGGAGGATTCAGAAATAAAGCATTTCCATTCAATCTCATTACGCTGTCGGAGTAGCATCCGGCAGCGTTTCTTGTGTTATCTGCCGTTTTGCTGCAACTTACCCCCTGATTTTTACAACTTACCGCACCCATCATGGAACAATCGGGCGTTCTGTGCTATATTCTTTACAGGGAAAGGAGTGAGGACATGAAGGTAACGGTGGAACAGATTACCCCAGAGCGAGCGGAAGAAGTTTTGCTGCGGTGCCACGACCCCAAAGAGCCTTGGGTGGAGGAGATCCAAAGCATTGCTGCCGGGCAGATCACCGTCAACGGCATGGCAGACGGGAAACTGTGTCGGCTGAAACTTGGCGACATCTATTATTTTGAAGTGGTGGACGGAAACGCTTTTTTCTACTGCCAGAAAGAGGTGTTTTCCAGCAAGCAGAAGCTCTACGAATTTGAAGCTTTGTGTGTTGGCACCATGCTGTTCCGGTGCAGCAAGTCCATGATCCTGAATGCCGGGAAAATAGATTATGTCCTGCCCTCTCTTTCCGGCCGCTTTGAGGCAGTTCTGGACAATGGCGAAAAAGTGATCATATCCCGGCAGTATGTCAGCACGCTCAAACGGCTGCTGGGACGATAAGGAGGAGCGTATGAAAAAGATCGAATTCTGGCTGCATCGGTTTGTTTTTGTGTATGGACTTATCATGCTCAGCACCTTTTTCATGTGTCTGCTGTTCAACCCTACCAGCGAACTTCCCGTTGTCACGTTTTTTGGACGCTGCATCCTGCTGACGCTGGTCAGTATGCTGACCCTTCTCATCTATACCTCCGGCGAAGAACTGAGCAATCGTGCATGGTGGGCCCGCACCCTCCTGCACGCAATTCTGCTGGAAGTGGTGCTGCTCCCTCTTGCCCATAACTGGGGTTTTTGGTACAACACGTTGGATGGGTTGATCTACGGCACATTTATTCTGGCGGCAAAAGGCTTGTGGCATCTCATCGACTTCGGACAGAGCTTTTATATGGCAGCAGCGCTGAACGAACAGATCCGAAAGCGCAAGCGGGAGGAGATCCAGAAGGAGGGTACGAACAATGGATAAAACGGATTGGATACGCTGCCCGAAGTGCGGCAGCAAAACACGCACCATGATCCGGGAGCATACGGTACTGGAAGATTTTCCGCTGTTCTGCCCCAAGTGCAGGTATACCTGCGTGATCCGCTTCAAAGACGGAAAAATGGAAGAAATGGTGCCGGAAAAGGCATAAGGAGTTAGGAGGACGCTTCGATGGAGTATATCCGAATCACAAAAGAAAACATCGACAAGGAGCACATCTGCTGTGCCATGTCCGGCCAACAGAGCCTTGCCAAGAAGGAATGGCTCAAGCAGCGCTTTGAGGAGGGGCTTGTTTTTTACCGCAGTGCAGAGCGTGGCAAGTGCTTTATCGAGTACATCCCGGCAGAAAACGCATGGGTGCCCATTGATGCGGCAGGCTGGCTTTATATCAACTGTCTGTGGGTCTCCGGCTCCCTGAAAGGTCACGGCTATTCCAGCGAACTGCTGGAAGAATGCCTTCGGGATGCCAAGGCGCAGGGCAAAAACGGCGTTTGCATTCTGTGTGCAGAGGGGCGCAAACGGGAGTTCCTCGCTGACCCCAAGTTTTTGACCCATAAGGGCTTCAAGGTTTCGGACGTCTCCGATTGCGGGATCAACCTCATGTACCTGCCCCTTGCAGAGAGTGCCCAGCCGCCAAAATTCAAGGCCTGTGCCAAACACCCCAAGGTGGAGGAAAATGGTTTTATCCTCTACTATACCGACCAGTGCCCCTACACCTATTATTGGGTGCCAAAGGTGCAGGAGGCTGCAAAGGAACATGGAATCCCGTTCAAAGCTATCCACATCACAGAGAAAGAGACGGCACAAAATGTACCTGCACCTGTCACAACATACGCATTGTTCCAGAATGGTCGGTTCCTGACCCAGAGTATCCAGTCAGACAAGAAATTTTTGAAATTGGCAGGCGCAGCGGATTGAACGATTCAGGAGGAAAAAATGAAATACGATCAAACGATTACAACTCCAAAAGGACTGGCAGTCCACATCCGAAACGGCGTGGCATCCGATGGACGTGCCGTGCTTGAAAACTTTAACTTGACACACGCAGAAACAGATTATCTGCTGAGTTATCCCGACGAAAATCACTTTGACGCTGAACAGGAAAGCCGCTACTTGGAGAAAAAGGCGACCAGCCCGAATGAAATCGAACTGATCGCCTTTGTGGATGGTAAAGTGGCAGGAACTGCCGGAATCGATGCAATCGGAACGCAGTATAAAGTGGCACATCGTGCTGAATTTGGCATCAGTATCCTAAAAGACTATTGGGGTCTTGGTATTGGACGCGCCCTGATGGAGGCCTGTATCCAATGTGCCAAAGCCGCCGGATATACTCAGTTGGAGCTGGATGTAGTGGCGGAAAACACTAGAGCGATCTCCATGTACCAGACGGCAGGATTTGTGGAATACGGCAGAAACCCAAAAGGTTTTCGCTCTCGGAACGATGGATATCAGGAACTGATTTCCATGCGGCTGGAATTATAAATCTTATCATAAATCAAGACGCCAGACGCTCAGACGCAGTGCAGCCCATAGAATTGGGGTGTGCTGCGTTTTTATTTTGGAGGATAAAGAATAGGAGACCCTGCAATGAAACAGAAAATAAGGACGGCCTCACTTCTCCTGCTTATGGTTCTGGGAACCGGGCTGGTGCTGATGGCTTGCGGCTCCAAAAGCCTTGCTGACAGCCGCACAGCAGGCCCGGATTCTTACGGACTGAATGTTGAAAGCATGACAGGAACGGACAGCTACCAGATGGAGCTGCAGGCGGGCGAAGTGCTTGCGGTCTATTTTGAAACTGTAAGAGGTTCCATGCGCATGGAAATCCAAGCGCCGGATGGAAGCTCTTTGTATCAAGGCAATGGGAAAGGCGTGACTGAGTTTACGGTAAATATTCCCGAAAGCGGTACATACTCCATTTTCGTGGAGGCGCATCACGCCAAAGGAACCGTATCCATTCAGCAGAAAGTGGAGAAAAAAGATGCACCTTGATCAAATACTGGCTGAGTGGACTGCTCCGCTATGGGCGCAGCTTGGAATGAATGGAATCACAGCTTTGCTTGTGCTGATTGCTCTATATTATACCGTAAAATGGGCTGTCAAAAACGGTGTGAAGGAGGCGTTTCAGGAAATGAAGGAAACGGAAGAAACAACATGAAAAAACTCTATGCGAAAAACGAACTGACCTTTGCGCTCCTGTGGATCGTGGTTTACTGCGTCCTGCAATCTCTGGCAAATCCGTTCAATAAAGTCGTGGGTGTTGAATACTCGGTAAGTGCGCTGTTTTGCATTTTGCAGACCGCTATCCTTTTTGCATTTATCCAAAAGAACCATTTGCAAAAGCGATACGGGCTTTGCAAATCGCCTGTTCCCGCTTGCCGTTTTCTCTACTATGTGCCGCTTTTTATTTTAGCAAGCGGAAATCTTTGGAACGGCATTGCGCTCAATTATTCGCTGCCAGAAACCGTTTGCCGTATTGTGTGTATGCTCTGCGTCGGTTTCTTGGAGGAAGTGATCTTCCGGGGCTTACTTTTTACAGCGATTGCAAAGGATACTATCAAGTCTGCCGTTGTTATATCAAGTGTGACCTTTGGTATCGGACATATCATCAACCTGTTCAACGGCAGCGGTATGGAGTTGGTCAGCAACCTGTGCCAGATCGTCTTTGCAATTGCAGTGGGCTTCCTGCTGGTCACGATTTTTTATCGTGGCGGCAGCCTGCTGCCCTGCATCCTCGTCCATTCCGCCATCAACACCCTTGGTACATTTGCGAATGATGCTGGTCTGATCATGGAAATGCGCTTGCTGCATCTCGGTGTCCTGATTGCGATTACGGTTGCCTATACCCTGATCCTGACAAGAACGCTCCCGGAAAGTCAACGGAAAGTAGGTTTTTACAATGAACGATAAAACAAGCATTACCGCCCTGATGAGTTCCTTTGGACGGGCGTTTCATACGGAAAACGAAGTGCATCCGGTTTTTGCAGATCCGCTTGCCAAAGAGCTGATGACGGCAGAAGAATACGAGGCCGTGCAGGGGTACATTCTGAATGGTGCTCACTTTTTTGAACCGGATCTTGACACAAGCGGGCTTACCGGCAAAGAAATCGTCCGGTTGCTCGTCAACAAACACATTGCACCATCCCCCTTGTGCCGTGCTGCGTATACAGAAAGCCTGCTGAAAAATATAGCGCAGACCGGAATCAAATATCTGAATTCACGCTACTATGGGTCATTTTGCCGCCCAGCATATTGCGGACACCCTTGTCGTTGAGAAAGTTTACGATCTCCACCATCTTATCGCCGTTGTCATACCGCTGAAATGCTTCCAGCACCAGCGGAGCGGTCAGCGGGTCAAGATGATAAAACTTGTCCTCGTCGATTTTATAGCCGATAGTTCCCGTACCGCCGGTACACTTCCCTTTCAGAGCATTCTCGGTCTGACCACGAATCACCTTTTCGGACAGCTCTGCGGAATAGTATTCTGCCATACCTTCCAGAAGGGTTTCCACCAGAATGCCCTGTGAGCCCTCGGCAATGGGTTCCATAACGGAAATCAGGTGGACACCGTTCTTTTTCAGGATCATCTTGTAGTTTGCGCTATCAAAACGATTCCGGGCAAAGCGGTCAAATTTCCAGACGAGAACAACATCAAACAGCTTCTTGCCGCTGTCTTTGATCATCTGCTGGAACTCCGGGCGATTGTCCGTTTTGGCAGAGAATGCACGGTCAATGTAGTGCTTGATGACCGTGATGCCGTTCTTTTCCGCATAAGCCGTGCATTCCCGAATCTGGCCTTCGATGGATTCTTCACGCTGATTGTCCGACGAATAGCGGGCGTAGATTACGGCGGTCATAGGCTCATTTCCTTTTTCTTATCGAACAGACGGGTAGCTTTTTGCATACTTGTAGATCTGCCGTGCACAGTCAAGGCTCATTTTGCTGGAATCGTTGTGTTTGAGCCATGCGTTCACATTGCCCGGATTCAGCTTCAAGTCCGTGTAAAGGCGATAATTCGTCAGTTTCTTTTTCTCTTGGAGCTCCAATACCCGGCGATGGATCAGCTCTTTTGTGTCATTGTCTGCAAGGACGGCATCCCGCACCGAACAATAACTGCGCCAAACCTTCAAATAGCCTTCCGGCAATTCTGGTGATTGCTTTTCCAGAAGCAGTCGCATTTGCGCCAGCGAATAGCGATTGGAAAGCTGCTCATATTCCGCAGCAACAGTGCTGTTTACGGTATAGCGGAGCAACAAATCTACTTTATCAAAGGCCAGCGCATAGAGGAACAGCGGTTCTTTCAGACGGGGGTTTTCTGCCATGCAACCTGCCAGCTTATGGACGCTTGCCGTCTGCATCCCGGAAAGCTCTGCCACATACTGCTTCAAGAAGCCCTCAAATGTCAGCTTTCGCATGGTCTCCACCTCTCCACATACTCCTGATAGCGGATATAAAAATCCCGATATCGCCAGTCGTTCAAGATGCTGGCTCTCAACTCATCTTCATCCGTTGCAAGGTGTTCCAGCAAATCCCAATCCAACGAATTCCGCACAGCCTCGCTCTCTACGTCTGCCTTGTCGGTGTCCCGGAAAGAGCACAGCTTTGCAATCACCAAGTCCTCCAGACTGGGTGTATAGAACTGCACCTTTGTACCACCAAAGGGTAGCGGCTGAAGCCGGTCTTGGAAGTTATACGGGAAATTGTCGATGTAGGCTTCCACATCGGTGTTGATGTCGTACTTGCCAAGCAAACTGTACAGTTCTTTCGGAACACTCAAGGCATCAATGTCATGGGTAGCACGGGTCAGCTTGCCCAGCAAAATAAACGCACTGCCGCCTACGATCACCATCTGATAGCGGTCGTCGTTGTCGATCATCAGGTCCGCATCTTCGTCCAGACGTTCCAGACGCTTGCGGAGGTCATCTAAAATCATCTTTCCCATAAAACAGCCTTTCGTATTTTCAATAATAGTATTCTCTAAGATTATTTTAAGGGCTGAGCTGTGTGTTGTC
>OIZT01001179.1_pt1 | contig 12625 bp, 9 predicted proteins | sample 1588611 | NCBI WGS metagenome assembly OIZT01 (sample SAMN03283278) | human gut metagenome | biome: human-associated habitat; material: feces | host: Homo sapiens | place: Peru | collected 2012
GGCTGGCCGTGCCCGCGCGCGGGCACCGGCGCGGGACGATAGAAGGCCGCGCGGGCGGCCGTTCACGAAGCACACAAATACGAATCACAACAAGGGAAAGTCGAGGATGTAACATGGAACTGACACGTCGTTTCTTCATCGGCGGCGCGGCTGCGTTCGGCGCCTTGGGTGGCGCGCGCGTCCGACCGCTCCGCGCGGGCGAGGCGCCCGCGAAGAAGCCGAACCTCACGTTCGGCGTGGTGAGCGACATCCACATCACGCACGTGGGCGCGGGCGAGAAACCGGAGCGCTGGGGCAACAACCTCACGTTCCGGCATACCCTTGAATGGTTCCGCGACCAGGGCGTGGACGCGGTGATGGTGGTGGGCGACATGGCCGACCACGGCATGGTCGAGCAGCTGCAGGCCGTCGCCGAGGCCTGGTATGCGGTCTTCCCGGACGACAAGGCCCCCGACGGCCGGAAGGTCGAGAAGCTCTTCGTCTACGGCAACCACGACTACCACGGCTACCTCTACGGCGACCACGCCGCGAAGCGCCATGCGAAGGAGGCGAAGGAGAGCGAGTTCGGAGCCTGGAGCCGCGACCACGTGCTGCGCAGCGACCTGGCCGGATGGTGGAAGAAGATCTTCCACGAGGACTACACGCGCCTCTACCGCAAGGTGATCAAGGGCTACACGTTCCTCGGCCAGCACTGGGACGACGGGAAGGGGATGGAGACGAAGTACGGCAGCTGCCCGTTCGGCGTCGAGCTCAAGGGTTTCCTGGACGCGCACGGGAAGGCGCTCGACCCGAAGAGGCCGTTCTTCTACTTCCAGCACCCGCACCCGAAGGACACGTGCTACGGCCCGTGGGCGTGGGGGCACGACGCCGGCCTCGTCACGAAGGTCCTCTCGGCCTATCCGAACGCGGTGGCTTTCTCGGGCCACTCGCACTACTCGCTGACGGACGAGCGTTCGATCTGGCAGGGCGCCTTCACGTCCGTGGGCACGAGCTCGCTGCGCTACACGGGCCTCCCCTACGACCAGCGCCCGCCGTTCGGCTACGAGAACACCACGACCGAGAGCAAGGCGGCCGCCGCGTGCAACGCGCTCAAGGTGATGGGGGACTTCCCTGCGGGCGACTGTCGCCAGGGCATGCTGTGGAATGTCTACGACGACTGCATTGTCGTGCAGCGGCGGGAGTTCCTGGGCGACGTGTTCCTGGGGCCGGACTGGGTGATGCCGCTTGCCGCGTCCGAGCCGCGTCCGTTTGACTTCGCCGCGCGCGCGAAGAAGGCGAAGGCGCCGGAGTTCCCGAAGGGCGCGCAGGTGACGCTGAAGAAGCGCAAGGCGAAGACGCGCCGCACGCCGGGGTACGACGCGGTGGAGAAGGACGCCTGGGAGCTGACCTTCCCGGCGGCGTTTGCCGTGCCCGGGTCGCGTCCCTATGAATACGAAGTCGTCGCCCACGGCGCGGGCGGGAAGACGGAGGCGTTCCACGTGATGGCCAACGGCTACAACCACGCGCCTGGGCATCCGCGCGCGAAGGGCGCCTCCTCCTGCTGCGTGTCGGCGGACCGCCTGCCGCCGGGGACGACCCATTTCACGGTGACGCCGCTCGATTGCTGGTGGAACAAGGGCGCCGCCCTGACGGTCAAGATGCCCGTTTAAACCAGATGGTGGAACGCAGATGCTTCGCGGAGCGACCAGCGTTTATCATGATGACAACAAAGGAGCAAGATGAAGCGTTTTGAGGGGAAGGTCGTGCTCGTGACGGGCGGCAACCGCAACACGGGCATCGAGATCGTGGATTTGTTCATCCGCGAGGGCGCGAAGGTGTTCATGTGCGGGTCGACGCCCGCATCGACCGCGCGGGGCGAGAAGATCCTGCGCGACCGGAAGATCGGCGACGTGCGCGCGATCGTATGCGACATCTCGGACCGTGATCAGGTCACGGCGATGTTCGACGTGATCGAGAGGGAGGCGGGGCGGCTCGACATCCTCGTCAACAACGCGGCGCACCAGGGCCTTGGGCAGGGCGGTCCGCTGGAAATGGACCCCGCGAAGATGCTGGAGGTGCTGAAAGTCAACCTCGTCGGAGGCTTCCAGGTGACGCAGATGGCGTGTACCCGCTTCTTCATGAAACAGGAGCCGAATCCCGCGACGGACCAGCGTGGCGTGGTGGTGACGCTGGGGTCGAACACCTCGATGCGCGCAATCCGCAACCGCACGAGCTACGTCACCTCGAAGGGCGGCATCGACGCGATGGTGCGGTCCCTCGCGCTCGACCTCGGTCCGCTCGGCATCCGCGTGAACGAAGTCGCGCCCGGCTACATCTACACGGAGCGCTGGGACGCGCTCGACGAGAAGATCAAGGCGCGGCGCCGCCTGAACTGCCCGCTCCGCAAGGAGGCGACGGGCGGCGACATCGCGGAGGCCGTCGCGTTCCTCGCCTCGGACGCCGCGCGCAACATCGGCGGCGAGCGCCTCGTCGTGGACGCGGGCTGCTCGGCCCAGCACATGCCCGAGGACGTGGACGTCTAGGGGGGCGACATGGACCTGACCGCTCTTTTCGCGTGCGTGGCGCTGGCGGGCGCCGCATACGCGGGGCCCGCCATCTACCCGCACTACATGGACCCGCGCCGCCACCCGGACGAGACGCGCCGCGCGGTGAAGCCGCCGGACCGCGCCCAGTTCGGCAACCGCATGCAGTTCACGTCCATCCGGCATCTGCCGGACAACGCGGCCTGGCGCGACGCGCTCGACACGTACGTCGTCTCGAACAGGCTCGGCAACCTCGTCTGGCCGAACCTGAAGGTACTCGGCAACGGGAACCTGCCGGAGATCGTCGCCGAGATCAAACGGCGCGGTCTCTGGCTCTTCGACGTCTGGGGCTATCTGCCGAACGGCAAGGCGCAGGGCGTCGACGGGCTCTGGCGCATGCCCTCCGGCGTCTGCGAGATGCTGGAGCGCGAATTGGGCGACCGCTGGCTCGGCATGGACAACGGCGAACAGGACGGACGTTGGTCGGGAAGCCCCCGGCCCGCGCCCGGCCGCTTCGCGCACCTCCTCCGCTTCCAGCGTTACTTCGAGCATATGGACAAGACGCTCGGCAACAAGATGGCCGCGCTCGTCTCGCTCAACTACGGGCACTACTTCCTGCGCGCGAACTGCTACACGATGCTCGGCGCCGAGACGGCCCAGGCCCTTCCGAACGGCCAGGTCTACTACGCCTTCATCCGCGGCGCGGGCAAGCAGTACGGCGTGCCGTGGTTCGGGAACGTCTCGGTCTTCAACCGCTGGGGCTGGAAGTGCTATCCCGAGAAGGAGACGCCGGGGGCCGACTCCGGCCCGGAGAAGGGCGCCTCGCTCGCGCTCCTGAAGAAGCTCCTCTACACGCAGCTCTTCTACAACGGCCTTGCGTGCGGCTTCGAGGGGTCTTTCTTTCACGGCGGCTTTGCGGGCACGGGTGCGCTTTCGCCGGTCGGCGAGATCCAGCAGGAGGCGGTCGACTGGATCGACCGCCACGGCGATCCCGGCGTGATGGCCGTTCCCGTCGGGCTCGTGATCGATAGCGCGCGCGGCTGGTGCTTCCCGCGCCACCTCTATAGCGGCTGGTCGCACGTCTGCTGGGGGGCGATCCCGTTCGAGCGGAGCGACTACTTCACCGACGGCGTCCTGGACCTGCTCTATCCCGGCTATCAGGATTCGGGCTTCTTCCGCGACGAGCGCGGCTTCAACGCGCCCACGCCGTATGGCGACATCGCCGACTGCCTTCTGTCGGACGCCCCGCTCTGGGTGCTGAAGCAGTACGCGCTCCTCGTCCTCGCCGGCGCGATCCAGCCGACGGAGGAGTTCCGCGACGCGCTCGCCGCCTACGTCGCCGGGGGCGGGCGGCTCGTGCTGACGGAGGGCAATCGCCGCGCGCTCTTCCCGGCGGGGCTTCCGGCGGCGGCGAACGGCGGCACGGTCACGGTCATCGCCTCCGACTGGGGCGTCGCCGAGCAGCCCCGCGTGCGGCAGGCCCGCTACCCCGTCGAGACGCCTTACGTCAGCCCGTATCCGCTGACGGACGCGGCGCGGCGCGCGCTCGACGCGGCGTTCCGCGACGCGGCGCTCTTCACGGTGTCGCCCGACTTCCGGGCGAACGGCCTCTCGCTCGTGGCCTGCCGGCGCGCGAAGGGCGACTACACGCTCTGCATCGCCAACAACACGTGGACGGAGCAGCCCCTGCGCCTCACGTCGCACGTCGGGAAGATCCTCTCGGTCGAGGAGCTGCCGACCTCGTGCCGCGAGCGCGCGGCGCGCGGCTTCGCGCCCGAGACGGCCACGAACCTCGTCCTCGGCGCGGACACGCCGGAGACCGTCGCGGCGGGTGCCGTCCGGATGCTCCGCGTGCGCGTCGAGGAGGCGAACCTGCGGGTGCTGGCGGAGGCCGCGCCGCCGCCGAACCCGAAGCTGCGCACGCTCTACCTGCGGTCGAACGAGCCGATCAAGGAGCAGCTGCTGCGCCGCCCGACGTTCTTCCGGCACTTCGACTCGGTCATGGTCAATTGGCGCTACGTCTTCACGCGCGATGACGAGGCGCTGGAGGCGGAGCGCAACTGGATCCGCCTGCAGGGGCTTGACGTGCTCGTCGACTTCGCGGACGCGACCGACGTCTACCCCGGGTACCGCTGGACGGACCACATCGCGGAGGAGCGCGCGCGGTCGCAGAAGGCGTTCGCGAAGTTCCTCGGCAAGTGCGCAATCCTCGGCGTGCGCGAGGTCGTCGTCGCCGGCCACAGCCTCGCGGACATGGGCGAGCGGGCGGCAGCGCGGGCCTCGTACCTCCGCAACCTCGGCGCGTTCGCGCGGGCGGCCGGCGAGAAGGGGATTGTCGTGCGTCTGCGCGACAACGTCTGGAACCTGGAGGCCCTGCCGCAGGACCTGGCCGCCGTCAACGAGCCGAACCTGAAGGGGGCGCACAGCCTCTCCGCCGTCATGTTCCGCGAGAAGGACGTCGTCCGGGCCGTGGAGGCGCGGGACGGCGCGTGCTGGTTCCTCGGCGTCGCCGAAGACGAGAAGGTCGTCCCTGACGCCTTCTTCGGATGCCACGGGCGGCTGGCCGACGCGCGGCGCGGCGACCTCGAGGCCGCGTTGCGCGCCCTCTGCGCGAAGGGCGGCCGCGTCGTCTTCGACGCCGTCTACCCGGACGTCGACGCGGAATACCGCGACGCCCGGCTCTTCGCGCGCGCGGCGGAGGGAAAGTGAGATCCGAAAGGATCCACGGAAAAGGCGTTTTCCGGGTCCCAGCTGAGGTCGACGCGCGTGGTGGCGGCGTTCCCGGGAACGCGGAAGCGGCGTGCCTCCGTGCGCGTCGTGACCCAGAGGCCGTCGAGCGGGAAGCTCGTGAACGTGTCGCCCCGGAGTCCCGTGAGGTGGGCGGGATCGGGCGTCGCGGGGCGTGTGAGGGAGAGGAAGAGCGGCGTGTTCTGCCGAATCAGGAATTCGGCGTGCGGCGGCGCGGAGATTGTTTCGTCGGCGAGCAGGTGCAGATTTTCGGCGGCGTTTTCGGGCGAGGCCACGCAGCGCACGAGGCCAAGTTCGGCGAACTGGGCGAGGGCCGGGCGGTTGAATGCGTAGAGCGACCAGTCCGCCGTGAGGTCCGCCAGGCCCTGCTGGGCGAGGAGGCGGAGCCCGGCGAGGTCCGCCGCCTCCCAGGACGTGATGCCGGCTTTGACCATGTGCTTGACGGTTGAACGGAGCGCGTTGAAGGCGCGTTCGGGCGTGAAGACGGGAAGGGCGAGGCGGATGTGCGGGGCGGGGTCGCCCGTCGCCTCGGCGCGGGCGCGCAGCGTCTCCGCCCTGTGCGTGAGCGTGCGTTCGACATCCCGTCCGGCGGCGTGCCCGATCGCGACGACGAGTTCGTCGTAGGAGCAGACGTCGTCGGGGAGGGGCTGGTCGAGCCGCAGCTTGAGGACGCGCGCGGGCACGGGGGCGTCTTCGGTGGAGGCGGGACGCGCTGCGGCGATGTCGGCTTCGACGTCCGAGAGAGTGCGCGCCCGTGCCGCGTCGCGGGCGGCGTCGAGGCGTTCGACGAGGAGGCGGCGCAGGTCGTTGAGCGCGGAGGCGGGCACGAAGAGGCGGTCGGGGTCGTCGAGCGTGAGGGAGCCGAGCGCCCAGGCGGTGCCGCCCAGGCGCGCGAACGCCTTCCGTACGGCCTCTTCCGTGCGCTCCGGGTGGTGCGAGGCCGTGGGCGCATCGAGGGACAACGTTGCGTCGGCGGAGAGGCCGTCCGCCGAAACCGCAGCCGCCGTGATGCCGGTCGGCGCGAGCGTGACCGTGAGGTTGACGGGCGTGCCGGGGGTGACGGACGAAGGACGGAACGAGGGAATAGGGAAGCGGCGCTTGACTTCGTTCGAGGCGGAGCAGAAGACGGTCGCCCCCGGCACGAGCGCGTGGGGGGCGACGGTTTCGGGCACGAGAACCTCGACGTCGCTGCCGGCGGGAACCGAGAAGACGGTGGAACGGGACAGGGCCACGCGCAGGTCCGAGATGCCGAAGCCGACGGGCTTGCCCCCCTCTGAGGCGAACTGGAGGCCGTCGTGGCGCTCCAGGGCGCGGGCGGTGTGGAAACGCAGCCACGTGCGGCCTTCGCGGTCCTTCGTGAGGCGCTTGACGGTGCCGACGGGCGTGCCGAGGTGTCCGAGCGAGGTGGGGTCGAGGGCGGTGGCGGACGATTCCGGCAGGAGGTTTGACTTCGGGTAGCCGTCCGCGTAGAGTGCCGTCGTGCGGCGGGAGAAGACCGTTTCGAGGTCGGCGCGCGTCGTGGCGGGCGGGAGGCCGTCCAGCAGCTCGCGGTAGTGGGCGGTGACGGTCGAGACGTAGAGGGGGGACTTCATGCGGCCCTCGATCTTGAGGGAGGCGACGCCCGCGTCGCGGAGCTGTTCGAGGTGGTCGTCGAGGCGCAGATCGCGCATGGAGAAGGGGAGCGACCGCGTACCCGCCGCGTCCGTGTAGGCGAGGCGGCAGCAGTAGGCGCAGCGGCCGCGGTTCCCCGAGCGGTTCTTCTCCAGGGCGGAGAAGAGGCAGAGGCCGGAAAGCGAGTAGCAGAGCGCGCCGTGGACGAACACCTCGATCTCGCAGCCGCAGCGGCGCGTGATGGAGCGGATGTCCTCGATGGAGAGTTCGCGGGCGAGGACGACGCGCGTGAAGCCGAGTTCCCGCAGCGCGAGCACGCCTTCGAGGTTGTGGGCGACGAGCTGCGTGGAGGCGTGGAGTTCGAGGTGGGGGAAGTGGCGGCGCACGAGACGCGCCACGCCGAGATCCTGCACGATGAGGCCGTCCGGGCGCAGTTCGTCGAGCAGGGCGAGCTTCCGGGCGGCCTCCGGCAGCTGGGCGTCGTCGAGAAGCGTGTTGAACGTGACGTAGACTTTTCTACCCGAACCCTCCCGGTGCGCGGCGGCGAGCAGATCGCGCAGCTGCGCGTCCGTGAAGTTGACGGCGTCGGCGCGCGCGGAAAAGGCGTCGAGGCCGAGATAGACGGCGTCTGCGCCGGCGGCGAAGGCGGCGAGGGCGGTTTCGAAGGACCCGGCGGGGGAGAGGAGTTCGATGTCGTTCATGGCTGTTCCTGCGTATTCTACCATATCCGCCGATGGGCGGCTTGCGCGCGGGACGCGGAATGTGGTAGAATCCGTGCATGAGAAGACATGCGTTTTTCCTGGTCGTTTCGCTTGCCCTCGCCGTCTGCGCGGGGAACGGGGTCAATCCCGTGACGAACGAGGTCTACCCGCTGCCGGTGCCCGTGGCGTTTTCCGCCGACATGGACGCGCCGGTTCCGTTTGACGCCGCGACCACAGTGGTGGTGGAAGGACCCGGACAGAATGCGGTCCGCTGGGTCGCCGACCACTTCGTCCAGTGGTACGGCGCACAGGCACCGCGCGTCGTTTCGGGAACGGCGGGGCTGCAGCTGCGCGCCGGCGACGAAGCCTACGCCGTCTCGACGGGGAAGGACGGCGTGAAACTGGCCGCGCGGACGCTGGCCGGCGTCCGCTGGGCCGTCTACACGCTCCGGCAGCTCGTGATCGCGAAGCGGGGGACGTTCCGGACGGAAGGGCGGCTTGTTCCGGCGTGTTCAATTTCCGACAGTCCCCACCTGGCGTTCCGGGCCATCCACCTCTGCTGGTTCCCCGAAGTGCGCACGGAGCAGGTCGAGCGCGCCATCCGCCTCGCGGCCCTGTTGAAGTTCAACTACGCCGTTCTGGAGCCGTGGGGGATGTACCGCAGCGAGAAACATCCGTGGTGGGGGTGGCCGGGGGCTAAGATGACGAAGGCGGAGGTGCGGCGCCTCGTGGCGCTCGGGCGCGACCTGGGCATCACGCTCGTGCCGCAGCTCAACGCCTTCGGGCATGCATCGTCCGCGCGCAGCTGCACGAAGAAGCATGCGATTCTCGACCTGCAGCCGGAGTACGAACCGCTGTTCGAGCCGGGCGGCTGGAACTGGTGCCTCACGAACCCCGAAACGCAGCGGATCCTGCGCGAACTCATCGTGGAGCTGCACGAGGACTTCGGAAACCCGCCGTTCTTCCACCTCGGGTGCGACGAGGCGGATCCGCCCGGCTGCCCGGACTGCCGCCGCGTGCCGTACGGCGAGCTGGTCTGCCGGCATATCGGGGACCTCGCGCAGTTCGTCGAGGCGCGCGGCGCCCGCGCGATGATCTGGCACGACATGCTCCTGAAGCGGGACGATCCGCGTTGGAAGGGCTTCGTGGCGTGCGGGACGGCGACGACGGCGACGCTGGCCGACACGCTGCCGAAGAACGTGATCGTCTGCGACTGGCAGTACTCCTACGGCAACATGAAGGAGGTGCGGCGGGACTGGCCGACGACGGTCTACTTCAAGGACAAGGGCTTTCCCGTCGTGGGCTGTCCCTGGATGAATTACAACGCCATGCGCCCGATGGCCGATCTGCTGGCCAGGATCGGGGGCTTCGGCTACCTGCAGACAACCTGGCACCATCTGCGCGGGGAGGACTGGACGCGGATGTACCGGTCCGGCGCGGCGGCGGCCTGGGGCGCGGGCGCGCCGCCGCCCGCGCCGAACGCCTACGACGCCTTTGGCGCGGCTCTGCGTTTGGTGGGGCACGACATGAAGGTGTCGGATCCGCTTGACACGGGCACGCTCAACCACCAGGTTCCTCCGGGCTGGTGGGTCGACAACAACTGAGCGTTAAATCGGCCTGTGAGAGTTAAATCGGCCTTCGGCCTTTAAGTGTTTAAATCGCCGCTTCGCGGCTTTAAGTTGTGTTTTTCGCAGATACAATGAATAATCTCTGGTCGTGTAGACGGAACGTCCGGGAGGCATTTAAAGCCGCGCAGCGGCGATTTAACTACTTAAAGCCGCGAAGCGGCGACTCAATCGGTCCTCTGCGTTTGCCCGAACGGGGGGAAGATGGTAGAATAGGCGGCATGGCGGCGCATCCGAAAGTTCCATACGGCGTCATGGGTTTCAGGCGAATCCGTGAGAAAGGCTATTGCTCTGTTGACAGGACGTCCTACATCCGCAAGATGGAGGAGCGCGGTGGCTTTGACTTCTTCGTGCGTCCCCGTCGCATGGGCAAGTCGCTCTTCGTCGATACGCTTCGCCGCTTCCAGTTCAGGGGCGCGGCGCTCCATCGACTTGAGCAGACCGCCGGGGAGGCGATGTGAGGGGCGGTGGGGGGCGTTCGCGCGGGATGGACATGGGCGAACGGATTGAAAGGCTTTCCATCCTCATCGTTACGTGGAAGGGCGATGACCTCCTGCGGGTGTGCCTTTCGTCCCTGGCGCGTGTCTATGGTTCGCGGCCCGAGGTCGTCGTGGTGGACAATGCGGACCAGACCTCGACGCGCGCGCTTGTGTCGGCCTACGCGCACGCACGTTACGTGACGACAGTGCGGAACCTCGGCTTTGCGGGAGGCAACAACGTCGGGCTGAAGGCGTGTACACGCGATTTCGTGCTGCTTCTCAACAACGACACGGTGGTGCACGAGGACTCCTTCTCGCCGCTGATCGATTTTCTGGAGCGGCATCCGAAGGTCGGTATCGTGCAGGGGACGATGAACGTGCCGGCCCTGGACGACGGTCTGGACGACTGTGGCGTGGTCATGACGCCGTTCGGCATCCAGCGCCACCTCCACCGCGGCGAGCCGACGGCGAAGACGGATCTGAAGCCGCGCCGCGTCACGGCGGCAAAGGGGGCGATGATGCTTTTCCGCCGCGAGGTCGTGGCCGACACGGGGTTCCTCTTCTACGACCACTTCGGGAGCTTCTTCGAGGAGACGGACTTCTGCCGTCGCGCGGCGAACTGCGGATGGGAGACGTGGTTCGTGCCGACGCCGCCGATTGACCATCTCTGCGGCGCGACGTCGGCGCGGTTCGACCGCGACGCCATCTGGGCGCAGTACTTCCGCAACATTCTCTATTCCTTCGCGCGCAACTGGGGCTGGTGGGGGCGGTTGGTGATGCTGCCCGCCTTCGCCTGCGCGGCGTTCGTCAGGAGTCCGCGCAACTTGATTCGTGCGCTGAAGAGGGAGATGACGGCGACATGAAAGCCAAGGAAGACAGATCTTATTATCGCGGAGACCGATGCGACGTCTTCGCGCTTGTGCCGCAGGGCGTCCGTCGCGTCTTGGAGATTGGCTGCGGCGCGGGGCGTTTCCGCGAGAACTTCCCGCCCTGTGTCGAGTATTGGGGGGTGGAACCCGTGGTGGAGGCCGCACGGGAGGCTGTGGGATTGACGCAGGTACTCGTGGGGACTCTGGACGAGGTTGCGCCGTCGTTGCCCGACGGGTACTTCGATCTCGTCGTCTGCAACGACGTCATCGAACACATCGTCGACACGCGGCAGACGATGGCGACGATTCGGGCCAAGATGACGGACGAGGGGAGACTCGTCGGGTCGCTTCCGAACGTGCGGAGCGTGTGGGTGCTTCTGGAACTTTTCTTCCTCCGGGATTGGCGCTATCGGGAGTCAGGCGTCCTTGACAACACGCACGTTCGGTTCTTCACCTTCAGGAGCGCGCGGCGGATACTCGTCGAGAACGGCTTCGAGATCGAGGTCTTCAGGGGACGCGCGCTGGGTGACATCTGGTGGGCGAAGGCGCTACTCGTTCTTGTCTCGCCGATTCTCTGCTGCCTCGGCTGGGATATCTGCCGTACGCAGATGCTCTTCCGTGTACGGAAAGGAAGAAGAGTGGACGTTTGCAAGAACGTGGCGAAGATGGTAGAATAAGTGGCATGGCGGCGCATCCGAAAGTTCCATACGGCGTCATGGATTTCAGGCGAATCCGTGAGAAAGGCTATTGCTCTGTCGACAGGACGTCCTACATCCGCAAGATGGAGGAGCGCGGTGGCTTTGACTTCTTCGTGCGTCCCCGTCGCATGGGCAAGTCGCTCTTCGTCGATACGCTTCGCCGCTTCCAGTTCAGGGGCGCGGCGCTCCATCGACTTGAGCAGACCGCCGGGGAGGCGATGTGAGGGGCGGTGGGGGGCGTTCGCGCGGGATGGACATGGGCGAACGGATTGAAAGGCTTTCCATCCTCATCGTTACGTGGAAGGGCGATGACCTCCTGCGGGTGTGCCTTTCGTCCCTGGCGCGTGTCTATGGTTCGCGGCCCGAGGTCGTCGTGGTGGACAATGCGGACCAGACCTCGACGCGCGCGCTTGTGTCGGCCTACGCGCACGCACGTTACGTGACGACAGTGCGGAACCTCGGCTTTGCGGGAGGCAACAACGTCGGGCTGAAGGCGTGTACACGCGATTTCGTGCTGCTTCTCAACAACGACACGGTGGTGCATGAGGACTCCTTCTCGCCGCTGATCGATTTCCTGGAGCGGCATCCGAAGGTCGGTATCGTGCAGGGGACGATGAACGTGCCGGCTCTGGACATCCGGGCGGCGGGGATGGGAAGCGCGAAGACAAGGTTGCCGTCGGAGGTTGTCTGTGGAGAATAGGGTCTACCGTTACGAATGCGTCTTCGCCCAGGCGAGTTTCCAGTTCTGCGGGCACTTCGACGAATTTCTCATCGAGAACACGCGGCAGTTGGGCCTGCTCTATTTCCAGACGCGATTCGGAAAGGGGTGCCACCTCTTCCGCCGTTACGAGGAGGGACGCCTCGTCGAGGAACGGACGTTTGCGTTTGTGCCGTCCTGCCTCGGCTACTACGTGGGGCTGTGGCGGAATTGGAACCGCGAGCTGAACGCCTTCCGGCGCGGCAAGGTCGAGGTGACGGCAATCTTCACGCACCCGCTTCTCGCGTTTGGGAAGATGTTCCGGCGGAATGTCCGCACGTTTTTCTGGCAGTGGGACCATTTCCCGGACGCCTCGCCGAAGAGCCGTCTCTTCAACGCCTTCGCGCGTTTCTACGCGCCGCGCTGCGCGGTCTACCGTCCGCTCACGCACGCCATCGGGAAGGCCGTCGGCATGCCGGACGCGAAGCCGCTCATGCTTGGGGTGAAGCCGCCGACGCGCTTTGGCGATCCGCATTCGAATCGCCTGTTGCTTGTCGGGCAGCTGCGGAAAGGACAGGGCATCGAGGCCGTGTTGGGGTTCCTCGCGTCGCATCCCGATTACACGTTGTCGTTGATAGGCGCGTCGGCGAACGGCTTCGGCGCGAACATCCGCCG
>OIZT01001181.1_pt1 | contig 12621 bp, 19 predicted proteins | sample 1588611 | NCBI WGS metagenome assembly OIZT01 (sample SAMN03283278) | human gut metagenome | biome: human-associated habitat; material: feces | host: Homo sapiens | place: Peru | collected 2012
GTTTTGCAGCCGTGGAGCGTTTCACATTCTGCCAGCAGCTCCGGCCCTGCAGCACGATGGATGCAGCCGTCAACACCACCACCGCCCAGAAGCGAGGAGTTGGCAGCGTTGACGATGGCGTCCACCTTCATTTTTGTGATGTCATTTCTGACGATTTGAAGCGGCATTATGCAATCCTCCGTCTTATCAAAGCGGCATCGGTGTCCGGGCGATCAAAATGACCGCCAGAATCGCGCCCACAAATGCCGCAGCCCCTATGACCGCCAACACCTTTTTGCTGAGTCCCTTCTTCGCCGCCTTGCAGATCAGAGCGGCGCAAGCCATGCAGACAGCCGCAGCCAAAAGTGCAATGCCCAGCGTTTCCCATAGCCAAGATAGTTCATATAGAATTTTCATGCGATCATCATCTCCTGTTCGTTAAACTGGAATTGTTACACTTAAAAAAGCGGAATTTCACCATCATAGTTTTCTGCTTTATCCAATAGCGGTCCTTTAGCTCCCATCGTAAACGCGATGTCGCTACTGCGGATAGAGAGCAGCTCCATTCCGGGTCTCACCTTCAAAAAATCCATCATTTTCTTCGTAAGAAGAATTTGCCCCTCCTGTGAAATCTCTACCCAGCAGTAGGAACGCCCCTTGTATTTGATAAAATCGCCAGAACCTGCTGAGTAGTCAAGCAACGGTGGAGTATCGTCCAAAATGTGACCAAGTTTTGACGGATGCAAAAGGCCTTTCCGGGTGACGCAGAAGCCACCGGTAATCTTACTTCCGGTAAAAAGATATACTTTTCCTTCATCTGTAATGTGATATTCTTCCATTGCCTGCGGTGAAATCCGCAATGTTCCATCCGTCCGAATGAGTGATTTCCCGAAAATAAATTTTCCTCCCTTATTCATTTGTGGCATAAAAACACCTCCTGAAATTCAGATTTGTTGCACAATTATCGCATTCAAATTATACCATAAAACTTGTGAACAGTTCTACCGCAACTTTGGACTATATGAGAAAAGTCCGAACAGTTTTCTGCCCGGACTTCCTCGCTCAATCGTATATCAATTCCGCTTTCACAACCTCCTCTGCCTGTGCCTTGCAAGCGTTCATCTGCCGTAGTGTCGTGCGTTCGCATTCTGTACAGACTGCAAATCCACTGCAATGTATCTGAAAATTGCAGAGAGGTCAGACTGGGCCGTTTCGGTCAGAACAATGGAATAATTCATACCCCAAATTCCCTACGGACATTCGCAAACGCCTGGTCCATAGGAATCGTGCATCCGGCTTTTGCATCCGCATAACCTTTCTCCAGTTCCGCATCCAACTGTGCAGCTGTCATGCGGCTGACGTCCAAAGGATGCTCCGGCAATTTCACTTCAAACGGCAGCCCGTTTTGAAGAATGATCTGCTTATAGAACATGGTTATGGCATTGGAGGCGGGAATACCAAGCGCAGCCAGAATATTTTCGGCCTGCTCCTTGAGATCCGGCTCGATTCGTGCGTACAAGTTTGCTGATTTCGCCATATCAAAAGCTCCTTTCGGTCTTAGGTTATTTATCTTTGCTCCTATTATACACGATTGTGCGGGCAAACGCAATACGTTTTTGAATCTCATTTTGTAACCCGTACAAAACGAAAAGCCGGATCCACTCCCGATATACGGCAAAGAGCCCTCTCCAGCCGGAGAGGGCTCTTGCAGGGTCACAGGTTACACCGGAACAGATAGCTGCTGTGGGGTGCGGCATGGAAAAGAATGCTGTGGGTATCCTCAGGCTCCCAGGAGATGGGCTTCCCCAGCAGGTCCTTGTCCCCTTCCGGGGTCTTTCCTCCGGCAGCGGCCAGAGGCAGGCGGACGGTCTCCGCCTCGTCGCTCTTGGAGATGACCCCCACCAGGATGTCGTCCTTCCAAAATCTTGCGATGGCGAAGACGTCTCCCTGGGCGTAGAGGAACTTCATGCCGCCGTCAGAAAGGGCCGGGTGGTCCTTTTTGAGCTGGCACAGGCGGTGGTAGAGCTGGTACTTGGGTTCCGCCTGGATGTCCTTGCTCCAGGGCATGGGGTAGCGGCAGCCCTCGTTGGTGCCGTAGAGACCGTCGATATTCGCTTCATCTCCGTAATAGATGGAAGGAGCGCCGGGGAGCAGGAACTGGAAGAGAGCGGCACCGGCAAAGTCCGCATCGGTGACGGCGGGATCCGTATGGAAGCGGCTGGTATCGTGGCTGTCGAAGAGGTTGAATTGGTTCTGCTGGAGGGCGTAGGGCATCCGGGCCAAGTGCTGGGTTACCCGGTGCTCCAGGTCCTGGGCGGTCATATGGCTGGGAATTTTACTCAAGACGGGGTGGCGCATCATGAAGAGGTCCGGCTCCCCATAAAAGGAGCGAATGACCCGGCCACAACCGTAGTAATTCATGGGGGAATCCCACTCGCTCCCCTGGAGGTACTGGCCGCAGTCCCCCCAGTCCTCTGCCAGGATGTAGGCTTGGGGATTCTCCTCCCGGATGCTTTCGCGGATCTCCGGCCAGAGCTCGTGGGCCAGCTGGATCTTTCCATTCCGGGCGAAAACATCCGCCACATCGAAGCGCCAGCCATCGATATGATAGGGGGCTTTCAGCCACTTTTTCAGGACAGAATTTTCGCCTCGGTACACGGCCTCCCGCAGAGAATCGGAAGTGTAGTTCAGGGTAGGCATAGAATCCAGGTTCCACCAGCCGTGGTAGGTGTTGTCCTTCTCGAAGAAATAGTAGCCCCGCTCCACAGAATCCGGATTGTTGTAAGCGCCCTCGGACTTATCGAAATACTTCCCGTCCCGATTGAACCAGCGGTGAGCCGTGCCGGTGTGGTTGATGGAGATATCCAGGATCAGCTTCATGCCGTTTTCGTGGAGGGCGCTGCTCAGGTCCGCTAAGGCCTGGTCCCCGCCAAAATGGGGGTCCACGTGGAAGTAATCCAGGCAGTCATACTTATGGCAGGAGGGGGCATAGAAAATGGGATTCAGGTACAGGGCCGTGACTCCCAGCTCTTTCAGATAGGGAATCTTCTGCTGAATGCCCTGGAGGTCGCCGCCGTAGAAATCCATGCAGTGGGCCTCCTCGTAGCTCAGGGGCTTATCTTCCCAGTTCCTATGAAGGCTCTGGTGGCCGTCCTGAGAATACTCCCCGGTCCGGACATCGTTGCCAGGGTCACCGTTGCAGAAACGCTCCGGGAAGATTTGGTAGAACACCGCATCCTTGACCCAGGCGGGCTGGACATAGTCGCAGACCAACTGAAAATCATAGATGTGCTCCGGCAAATAGGTGGTGATCTCCTTCTGGGTGTAAAAATAAATCTGCTCCCCGCTGAGGATATAGAAGTGGTAGCACATCCGGTTCTCTTCCATCCGCATTGGGCACTCCCAATAGACAAAGGGCCCCTCGGTATAAGCCCGCACCATATCCTGCTTCAGCTCTCCGCCGTTGGGGGTAGCGCGTAGGACCACCAGATCCACAGGCGCGTCGGCGTACATCCGCAGGCGAATGGTCACCGTCTCAAAGAGTTTGGGGGTAGGATTCGACACAAAGGCGGCAGAGCCGTCGGAATACACACTTTCCAGCCAGGTTTCCATAGTTTCTCCATCCATTTCCATCTTTTTTGTTGTGTTTCACAAAAGCCCTCTCCGGCAGGAGAGGGCAAAAAATGCTTTATCGATAATCGCTCTTATCCATCACATAGTCGTTTGGATAGCAGAAGATATGGCCGCCGATGGTACCCCAAACATTGTTTGTGGTACGGACCCTGCCATAGAACATGACCTCCTTGGGGAGGACATAGGGACCATAGAGGGCACGGTCGATGGCCTCATACTGGGCCTGACCGGGCTTGGCGGACTTCAGAAGCTTCCGCTTGACGAAAGCATCCTCATCATTGATCATAGCGGTAAGGCTCTTACCGTAGAGGCCGGAGGTGAAGCGGTTGAGGACCACCTCGGCAATGGCCTGCTGCCCCTGGGCACTCTCCCCCCGGGCCTCCACCCACACCAGACGGGCCAGGAGATTGGTCTCCTCCTCGGTCATGGTGAAGCTGCCGTAGCGAGGCTCCACATACTCCCGGACGGGGGGCTCATAGATATAAGGATCGTCGGGCATCTGATCCGGATCGTAGATCCAAGCGCCGTCATAGCCCCAGCAGAGTTCATCCTCTGTAAAGCCATACTCGAACTTATCCCGGAGATACCAGCCATCCCGGTTCTTCTCAGAGGGATCATATACATCCAGAAGACCATTTTTGTTGTAGCCCTTGATGAGGATGAAGTGCTGGGAATTGGTGAAGAGGGACTTGCTGTTCATCAGCTGGATGACCACCTTGCCATCCCGGAGGGCATCCAGAACATAGGTGTAGTTCTCTGCCTTATAATAGGGCAGCTCCAGTTGATCGGACATATACTCCAGCCGTTGAACGTTGTTGTCGCACTGGGCGCCAAAGTATCCGGCCAGCTCGTCAGGGTAATACTGATGGCCCGTCATATAGGTAGCCAGAGAGGCCATGCAGACCACGCTGCAGCCGTTATCCAGAATGGTGCCGGAGGCATACATGACGCTGCCATACTCCTCCAGCGTGTAATCCGGAAAAAACGGACCGTCGTGGTCCTCCTGGACGTAGGTACCGTCCTCATAACCGTCGGAGATATCCTCTCCCAGGACCATATCCTCTTCTTCCTCGGTCTGCTCCGGCAGCGTCTCTTTTTCAGTGGGCTCTGTCTGCTCGGTTTCCTCCGTCTCCTCGGTCTGCTCCGGAAGGGTCTCTTCCTCCTCCGGGTCTAAGGACTCCACAATGTCCTTGTCCTCTTCCGGAGACACTTCTGCCCTGGAAGGGACCGGGAAACACTGCACCAGCAGCAGAGCCGCCAGGGAAAGCCCAATGCAGCGGCCCCATTTGTTCTTGAAAAGATAAAAGCGCATAAACATACTCCTGTATTCTCAAACGGCTCCAAGGGGGCGGAACCAGGGTATCACAAATGATAGGAAGATTATACCACTGAATCTTGTTTTTTTCAACTCATTTTCTTTGGAAAGCAGGGGGCAAATCCTTAATTTTTTCTAAATGCTTTCAGTATAGATTCAGTCAGCGCAATTTTCAGATCCTTCTGGACAGTTTTTCGGAATATTCCTGCCGGAATTCAGCGAAGGTCCCCTGGTCCAGGGCCTGACGGATCCGCTCCATGAGCTTGTTATAAAAATACAGGTTGTGCATAACGCACAGACGCATGGCCAGCATCTCCTCCGCCACAAAGAGATGACGGATATAGGCCTTGGAATACCGGCGGCACACGGGACAGTCGCACTTGGGATCGATGGGGCTGCTGTCCAGCTGATACTTGGCGTTTTTTAGGTTGATAGCCCCTTCCCAGGTGAAGAGCCGGGCGTGGCGGGCGTTCCGGGCGGGCATCACGCAGTCGAAGAAGTCCACACCCCGGGCCACAGCCTCGATGATGTTGGTGGGGGTACCCACGCCCATCAGGTAGCGGGTCTTGTCCTTGGGCATATGCTCCTCCACCGCCTCAATGATGTCATACATCTCCTCGGCGGTCTCTCCTACCGCCAGGCCGCCGATGGCGTAACCCGGCAGGTCCAGATCCGCAATGCGCTTCATATGGTCCACGCGGATATCGGCGTAAACGCCTCCCTGGTTGATGCCCCAGAGCATCTGCTGGGGATTCACCGTATCCGGCAGGCTGTTGAGCCGGGCGTTCTCTGCCTTGCAGCGAACCAGCCAGCGATAGGTCCGGTCCACGCTCTTTTGCACATAGTCCCTGGGAGAGGGGTTTTCGATGCATTCATCGAAAGCCATACACATATCGCTGCCCAGATTGGACTGAATGCGCATACTCTCCTCCGGACCCATAAAAATTTTGTGACCGTCGATGTGGGAGGAGAAGTAGACACCTTCCTCCTTGATCTTTCGCAGGGATGCCAGGCTGAACACCTGGAATCCGCCGGAATCTGTCAGAATAGGGCCATCCCAGGTCATAAACTTATGAAGGCCTCCCATCTGCCGCACCACGGTATCCGTGGGCCGCAGATGCAGATGGTATGTGTTGCTGAGCTCCACCTGACAGCCGATATTCTTCAGGTCCTCAGCACTGAGGGCCCCCTTAATGGCCCCCTGTGTGCCTACGTTCATAAACACAGGCGTCTGGACTGTGCCGTGGGCGCAGGTAAATACACCCCGCCGAGCCTTACCTTCGGTTTTCAGCAGTTCAAACATAAATTACCTCTCTCAATTGTTGATATTCCCAATATACATGGCATCACCTATGTTTACTGTATAGCATACATTTGGTGTTTTCATGTTAAAAGTTCAGTTTCCTCTCAGTTTTGAAAATCAGGTTTATTCAGGAAATGTTCCATGCTATTCTAATCGTTCTATGCTTTCATGTCAACCATAAAAAGGAGCAGCTGGTCTCCCAGCCGCTCCCATCGTGCTTACTTATCCCGGTTGATAGCCTCTATGACATCCACGACCCTTGCATCCTTAGACACACGGTCAACATCCTCGCTAACCCTCCGGATGGAATCCCAGAGTGCGTAGAATGCCGATACTCCATCTTTGTATAGCTCATATTCCTCTGGCAATACTTCCAAATCCAAATAGGTGTTCTCGATGGCTCTCATCAATGCCTCCACCTTGGCAATGTCCAGCTGTGCTCTCTCTACATTTCTGTTCATGTTACAAGCTCCTTTGTTTGAAGGTATTGACCCCCATGCACGGGATTTCTGACCTCTGAACGTACTTTGTGGAGTCACGGCGGCTCCTGTGTGGGCGTCGGGGCTGCTGCCTCTTTTCTTTCTCCGCACTTCAACTATTGTACAATGCGATTCTATCATAGTGTCTGTCTCATCTCCAAGATTCGTACCCCTTTTCATTCATTACCTTTTGGCATTCAGCAAGCAACTCCATCCAAACCTTCTCATCGCAAGCATCCCCGTAATTCTTAGCTTCTCGAATGTCTCGTTCCATGCAGCAAACTGTCCTCCAGCTGAGCTTGCCAATGATGTTCTTCAAGAATCCACATACAACCTCTGGCATATAAGTCCGGCGGCCAAGGGCATACCGGACAGCACAGTTGCAAATCGCACCGAAGTCATCATCACCAAGAGGAAACCCGCTCTCTTCACGGCAATTTCTGTTCATGAGTTATCCTCCTTATCTTCGAAGTACCCGCATGACAAATGGGATTGGAAAACATATTTCTTATCGCCAATTGGCATTCCAACTTTGTCCTTCTTCGGAATCGGACACCATCCACCGGCCTTGGATTCAGGGTCTCTCTTAAACTTTGCGCAATCTTTACAGGTCTTCCCTTCTGCTCTTTGGGACGCAAGTTTCTTTGTGGATTCTACCCTCTTTTTGTTTCTCTGGATTTCTTGCTCATCTGCTGTCGTCCGTTTCTCCCATACCATGCAGACATCATTGTCGTCAGTAAAATCAGCACAGTTGCGGCTCCTACCGTTAAAACAGGCACCAGTGAAGCCTTCATGGTACTCGCAAGTACCGCATCTCCGTTCACTCATAAAATCCCTTCTCCTTTACTACTTTCTATAGTCTCCACAATGTACTTCTTGTTCTTTCCAGACTTGCATCTTGAAACGAGTGAGTGGAAGGAACTTACACTTGCAATACGCATCTTTTTCACGCATTCATACGAAGAACCAGATGCGATTACATTCCCGCTTCTCACATGGGTGATCTTATATTTCTTCATGCTCTCCCTCCTTACTGCCCAAAAGTCGTCTCAGAGCGGTTCTTTCCAAGCTGAAACTGGTTTCTTACGGTGATAGAGCCATCATTGTTGAGAATGAACCAGAGCATATCTCCATAAATTGGTCTTGCTCCCCCGTTGTCTCTCGTCTCAAGGACTTCCTCGGCAATTTTCAGCGTGGATTCCAGGTACTTTGCGTCCGGCGAATATTCCTGCCATTGCTTTGGTCTGGCGATCTCATCGAGAAGGGACAGCCCATACCCATTGCTTCTATCCTCGCTCCTGTTGATTGCCACCCACATCACAATCCGCTTCACTTCATCAGATCTGCCCTTAGCAACCGAGTCAGCCAATCTTGCCAAAGCGACAGCCTCCGTATCCTGCGGAGCTTCAGTCGGCGCAGTCGTCTCCACCACGTCTTCAACAGAGGCCTTAGTCGCAATCCTCTCATTGAAGTAAATCTCCGCCTCCTGGCTGACCTTCGCAACCTTTGCTTGATAGAAGAACATGATAGCCGCAATGATAATAGCAAACACAGGGAGCCAGATTCTGACATCCCAGTACCAGTTCACCTTCTTGGCTGACTCAGTTTTTTTTCTGTCCTCGCAGTACTTTCCGTTACCGCTGTAGAGACTCGGCATCCTTTTTGCCAAGGCGATACTTTTTTCCATTTCTTTTCCCTTCTCCCTTCCGGTATTCGTTGATCCAGACGACCTTCCCGCTTTTATAGTGGCGATAATGCCCACGCACGCTGAACTCACCCTTCGGGCTAGAATGCTCACCGCATCGGCCAACATATACAGACACGCCCCCACGACGTAGGATATAGGTGTAGTTTCCTGATTGCTTCTTTTGGCATTTGCTTCCTTCATAGCTTTTTGTCCTCCTGTCAGATTGTGTATGTACCTTTTCTCCGTATACCATGAGTGCCACTACGCTTCCATACAAGGATAGGCACGACTGGATTTGGTCTCGCTGAAGCTGTGCCTTGTTCTTCCTCTCGTTCCACATACCATTACTGGTCAGTGTGAACTCTACATGGCCTCGGCTCTTGCCTCCAACATTTACCCACATTTTTAGTATTTCAGGTTCTCGAATGCACTTGACCTTTACACCAGAATCTTTGCAAATAATTTCCAGGTCCCGGACGGGCGCAGGATTTGATCTGACCTCATCCTTATGTGAATCTCTCCATTTGAACAGAGCATCAATATCGTTTGCTCCAAGCAGCACCTTATCCATGGCGTTTCACCGTTACACCCACGCCGGTTGAACCGTCGTATCCGGCAGACTAAACAGCCAATCAATGTCATCCTGCGGAATATCTTCTTTCAGCCATTTGCTCCCATATTTGTATCCACACACAGGACATGGTTTACACAAGATTCCATCCGGATGCTCTTCCGGTCTGAGCCATCCAAGCAATTTTGTCTCAGTTGGTCCTTCATCACCAGCGAACAGCGGCTTCTTAGGTTCGTAATACAAAGCACTCTCTCCGCTCACTTCATTGGGAATCTTCAGCCAATGCGGCATGGAGTAGAACTTTGTCTGCTCTTCAGTGGGCGTAAACGTCTCTCCTTTTTTGAGCGCAGACAGAGCCGCCTTTTTGGCCTGGTCTGCCTTTTCACGGGCCATTCTGTTAATCATGTAGTTATACAGTGTAACTTTCTTTCTAGCCAGTTTGTCCCACCCAAGCTCTTTCTGATGCTGGCAATACGGTCTCAGATCGTTCAGATGCCACTTGTCCCAGATATCGCAGAACTTGTCTACCATTTCTTTGGTCCAGCCTTCTACTGGTTCACCATTCCGGATTTCATCGACGCACTGTCCGCAGCTACCATAGCAATTCCCATTACTTTTGGGGCCGATGACACCGGTGATGCTCAGATTTCCATTCTCATATGCAATTTTGCAAAAGCCTCGTGCCTTCTTGATTGCTCCTCCATGGACTTCACACATCACCGGATTGATTACTTTTCGCATTAGTGTTCTCTCCCTTCCATAGCTTCATTCATAATTCTTAACATATTTCTTTCGAGAAGGTCATTCATATCCCCCAGCCTGCTTTCTATCGTATCCATGAGTTCATGTCTGATAGCCTTCGGTGTGATTTTGGGGCAGTTACAATGTACTTGCAGGATCAGGTCGTAAAATGTGATTCCATCAAGCAGATTGTCATTGACCGAAAGGTCTTCTCCAAGTACCCATTGTCTTTCCATGCTAATAGCTCCTCACAACCTCACAAAATCGATGTGCAGAACACGCCAAGTTTCTGCCACAAGTTGTATGTCTTCACACTCATCGTTACCGTATCAGGGACTCCCTTCACCAGATACCATGTGTGCGCCTGAGAAAAAAGCCGTTTGCAAGCATTCCTCTCGCTTTCAGGAAAAAATGCAACCCAATTTCTTTTCCTGCGCATGGTATCCCACACGCTCGACTCTCTTGTCACGCAAACATTGCGATACGGAATCAGACGTTCGACCTCGTCCCTCGTGAATTCGATCATAAATTCAGCCATTCGCTTTCACCCCATTTCTAACAAGCCACACGCTGTCTACGATTTTTTGAAGTTCTCTCGCAGTCAGTCCAGCATAGTTTTCCATATCAAGCATATCTTTCGTAATGCCCTTCTTTTCGAGCTGTCTCTGGTAGAAGCTCATGTCACCGTCGTAGTCACGTTCGTACATTTCTTTATCCCCCTTAAACGTCAAATCCGATGGAATGGTATGCTCTCCAACTTCCGTTTGTGTTGAAAACTTTGTACCAGTTGGTGAAAGCCTGACCTGTGCAGTCCCAAGGAGTCTGGCGCATTGTAATTTTCTCATTTTTCTCCATGTACTCCTCAGCTTCTTCCTTTGTCTCTACCCAGTCTGGGAGCTGGATTTTCAGGACGTAACCATCCACCCCATAACCCCAAACAATCTCTCTACTGGGTACTTCAGAATGACTGTACGCCCGAATGGAGCGCTTCAACTTGATGATACGGCCCTTGATCTTATCCGGTTCCCTGCTAATAGAACAGAGTTCTTGCAGGTCAAGGAACTCCGTATACGCAACTCTCAACTCATCATTGGTTAGGACTTTCATTTACTTTCCCTCCTTTACCATCAGGTCGTACAGCTTCGCCTTCAGTTCTATGATTGTCATTTCGCGATCATGTAGCTCACTCGAAAGCATTTCTAGCTCTCGCTCAAGCTTAATAACCTTGGAACGCTCATTCAAAACATTCTCATGCTCCTTCCGGACATCTTCCATTGCCTTTGCAAGCTGTTCCTTGGTTTTCTGAACATCAGCCCCAGCTTCACGCAATTTTTTGTACTCGCTGTTAGAGTGCTGGTTGTAGAAGCGAGTCGCATCCTCCCAATTCCAGATTTGAAACAATACCTGGTAGAACACAGCTCTGGTTCCGCGTCGGCCAGTGCTCTTGCTTCCATCCATGCCATTGTCATTGGCAAGAGCGTCCAGTTCATCGATTGAAGTTCTCCCAATGATATCTTGTGCTCGGCAGATATCCTCGACTTTTGTGGAGAATCCGTGGAGCTGAACCTCGGTCAGTAGTTCCTTTGCTGTCTTGATTTTGTCATAAATACTTGCCATATCCATTTCCTCTCTTTCAATTGCCAATCGGTAATTTTTATTGTATCCGTATCGTAGCATACCTACCGGTAATGTCAAGAGTTTTTTAGCGATTATTAAAAATATTTTTTATTATCCACGTTTTGCGTATGCTTTGCGATTATGGAGGCCATGAAGCATCCATATCAGGATTGTTTTCCAAAGGTAAAAGGATAAGCAGATATGACTAAAGTCCGCCGTGGTACTGATTTGTCAATTTCCAACTCTTAAATTTGTGCAAGTAGTATAAAGCAGCTCCCCCTCGGTTAGATACCAAGGGGGAGCTGCTTGTTCACTGTTCGGCTGGCTTCCTGTATAGATTCGTACCGTACTTTTCGATGAAGGAAGCGGCCTCAGCTTCAGAGACCGGGAGAATTCGGTCCTTGATTCCATCATAGCTACTGTACTGAGCGAAGAAATATTTTCCATCGCTTCCGATGTATAATTCCAACGCCTGTCCATCCATATACTCGTTTTTGCCATCTGCATAGAAGTTGTTGGAAACGGCGTCTGAATTGGCAGTATCGTAGTTCACAAAGTTGACCATCTGCTTGACTCTGCGGCCATATCCCTTCACTCTTGCAGTTATTTGTTTACCAGAACTCCTCGCTATAAACTCAATGTCAACTCCAATTTCATCAAGGAGTTTCAAGAATGTATCCGCCCGAAGGGTTTCCCGAACTATCCTCTGGTTAAGCTGTCTCGGTGTAAGTCCAATTGCGTGTGCTGCGTCCGCCTGCGTCATTCCAACACTCTTCAGTGCTGCTGTAATCGCTTCTTTTGCTGTCACGATTGCACATCCTTTCGTCTGGGTATACACCAAATTATATACGATACTTAACCATAAATCAAGATTTCAACTGCCATTTCCCCAAATCTTTAAATTTGGATATGAATTAACTTTTCAGAACGGATGCAAGCAACTTCTCGTACAGTTGTTTATACACGTCTCTTTCTGTTTTCAGTGCTACCCTACTTTCGCCTTCAATGTTGCTATCTTTCGCCTCCTCTTCTTTTTTTGCTGTCAGGCCAAGCGCAACGGAAATAGCCTGGTCAATATCAAGCATCTCTTTCTTCGTACAGCTTGCCATATAGCTTCCAAGACGCTCTTTCGAAACCGATTCTACCTGCTCACAAAGAGCTGTACTGTCGCACCTGGAAGACTTGATCGGCACGTGAGTAGGCAGGTCCTTCTTTTCTCTGGTAGTCAGGAACACAACAGTAATAACCGGAGAGTAACGGTTGCACATATCATTCGAAACCACAACTGCCGGTCCC
>OIZT01001185.1_pt1 | contig 12592 bp, 7 predicted proteins | sample 1588611 | NCBI WGS metagenome assembly OIZT01 (sample SAMN03283278) | human gut metagenome | biome: human-associated habitat; material: feces | host: Homo sapiens | place: Peru | collected 2012
ATCGCAGACAAAGAAGGGACACGCCTCACCGCCCCCCTCTACCTCGCCGTATCGAAAGCAGGAGAAGGCCTCCTTCCCGTTAAGATAAAGAACGGCTGGCGCTTCCTCACGCCTGCGGGTCATGAAGCCTTCCCTCATGACGACACCTTTTCCGACGTCACCCCCTTCTCCTCCGGTCTCGCCGGCGTCAAGGTCAAAGGCAAATGGGGGCTCATTGATAAGACGGGAACATATGTGATGCGCCCCGCTTATGAGGATCTGGATATTTTGTGACAGTGGGACAGAGAGCGCCATTCCGTGAAAAAAACGCTGATCCGATCGCTTTGCGATCCGATCAGCGTTTTCTTATTCCTCCTCGATCTCGCCTTCGACCTCAAGATACAGCTTCTCGAGAGCATCCACAGTCTCCTCTTTGGCCTGCCACAGACCTCGCCGCGCTGCCTCAAGGAGCGTCTCAGTGATACGGCTAAGCGCCCAGGGATTCACACGCTTCATCCAGTCCTGCACCTTGGGATCCAAGGCATAGGCAGCGGAGAGCTTCTCATACATCCAGTCCTCCATGACATCGCTCGTCGCATCCCACTGGAAACTGACGGCGACACGATTTGAAAGATCTGACGCGCCTTTGTATCCATGCTGCATAAGGCCTTCGATGAATTTCGGATTCACAGTCTCCGTGCGGAAAATGCGCTTCGCTGCCGCTTCGACAGTGCGTACCTTGATGCGGCTCCGATCGCTGCTGTCCCCTTCGTAGGCATGCGGTTTCTTCCCCGAGCAGCTTCTGACCGCTGCGATCAGGCCGCCGTGGTAAGCATTGTAGTCATCCGATGACATCATATTGGTCTCGTGGTTGTCCTCATTCTTGATGGTGACTTCCATATGCGCAAGACGCTCACGGAAGAGCTCCGGCTTGTAACTGCCATTTGACTTCGATCCATAGGCATGACCGCCCCATCGGATGAAAACATTCGCGAGGTCATCGAGGCTGTCCCAATTTTTCTCCTCCAGAAGCGCCGCAACGCCTGCACCATATGTCCCCGGGGCATCCCCGAAGATGCGATACGCAGCTTCCCGCCACGCCTCTTCCTTGGGCGAGCCTTTCTCTTCCATGATCCGGCTGTCCTCAGAAATATGTTTCCTGACGTAATTATCCTCGTCATTCTCCGCAAGAGAGGCGGCGAGCAGCACCGCCCTGTCCATCAGCGAGACGACAGAGGGCATGGTATCACGGAAAAGCCCGCTGATGCGCGCCGTCACATCGATACGCGGACGCTGCAGCTCCGACAGGGGGATGGGCTCCAAACGCTTCACATAGAGGCTGCCCGGCTCCCAGATAGGACGAATGCCCATGAGATAGAGAAATTCCGCGATGCACTGCCCGTGACTTCGCATATTCGCACCCGACCAGAAAACCATGCCGACGCTTTCCGGATACCGGCCTTCGCTCTCGATATATTGCGAGATGACCTGATCCCCAAGCTCTTTTCCCACCTCCCATGCCGTCCTTGTCGGCAGACGCCGCGGATCGATGCCGTAGAAATTCACCCCTGCCGGCAGAAGAGAGACACCGCCCGCGTGCGGAGAGCCGGAGATCCCCGGCACAATGTAACGGGCAGAAAGCCCGCAAAGGGTATGCTCCATTTCCTTTTTTGTCTCTGCAAGACGCGGATATACCTCCTCACAAACGAAACGAAGCAGCGGCTGCTCTCTCTCTGTCCCCAGTGCCTTCGCCTTCTCTTTATCGAAATGCGTTTCTGCCAGCTTGCGGACCAATCCCTCTGCCTTCCGCTGAAGGCGCGCCATCCACTCGCCCCCGGTGAGACCATTCGGATACAGTGTCTGTGCCTGTCCCAATAGCGTATCTACAGATGTTCCCTCCTCCTCAGCCAGCAGCTCACAGATCGAGGGGATGTCACCATTCGGCAGACGAAGAAGCGCCAATATTTCATGGATGAGCGTTTCCCCCTTCGGCATCTCTCCCAGAATGTGCAGTCCGACATGGCACTCGCTATTTTTGAGATCCTCGATATAGCAGTGAAGGCGTGAAAGATACCCTGCCAGATCCGCTTCCGTATACGGCACCTCACCGTCCAGACTTGCTTTCTCCGCAAGCTCACGGATCCGTGGTACCAGCCGCTTCGCCGTTTCCGGTTCCGATTTCTCAAAATGCGCGTACTCATCCATCGCCTGCTCGAGCTCCGCCAGCTCCTCATACGTCCCTGCCTCTTCCATGGGCGCGGGGAGATGATCCACAAGACATGCACCGCCGCGCCGCTTCGCCTGGATCCCCTCTCCCGTGATCGTCATATGGTAGGGATAGATATTCGGCAGGCTTCCCAGCGCCAGATCAGGATAGCTTCCTCTATCCATCCCCGCACTTTTCCCCGGAAGCCATTCCAGATTTCCATGCGTCCCCACATGGACCACAGCATCAGCTCCCCATACATCACGGATCCACTGATAGTATGCCAGATACTGATGCGTCGGCGCTATGAAAGGATCGTGATAGATCTTCGACGCATCAAAGCCATAGCCGCGCGGTGCCTGCACGGTAAGGAAGACATGCCCGTCCATCAGGCCCGGCACCAGGATCTCGCCCGCCTCCGTCGTCATGACCGTCCCCGGCGCTTTTCCCCAGTCTTTTTTCATCTGCCGCTTCGTCTCTTCCGGGAAAGAAGCGAAGAAACGTCCATAGTCCTTTCCGGATATCTTCTGACACGCCGCCTCCTGCTCTTCGGTCAGCATCGAGCGGTCATTCGTCGCCTGCGCCGTCAGGCGTCGGATGAAGTCCTCTGTATCTTTCGGGATGAAATCGACCTGATAGCCAGCCTCTTTCATGAATCCAAGAAGACGGCGCACGCTCTCGATGCTGTCCAAGCCATACGCACTCCCGATGTTCGAATTCTTCGGCGGGTAATTGTGGAAAATGATCGCGATCTTCTTCTCCACATTCGGTTTCCTGTGCAGTCTCGCCCATGCCCCCGCCCGCGAGACCATCGCACGCATACGCTCGGGGATGGGCAGGTACTCCACCTCCCCATCCTCCTTCACATGCTTCGCAGCGATCGGCATCCCGTGGATGATCCCATCAAATTCCGGCATCGTGACCGAGATGGAGATCTCCATCGCATTCATTCCCTCCGGCGATGCCTCCCATTCCTCCTTCGGAGCGATCAGAGAGTAGGCCTCCAGCACAGGGACGCCCATTTCTTCCAGCGCCTTGATGGAAATCGACCCCGACGTCGTAAAGGAGAACTTCATCACATTCACGATGACATCGACGAGAGGCTTTCCCTCCTTCATGAAATACTTCTCAAACACCTCATGGATCGTCGGCATCCCCAGCTTCGGATCCGGCAGACCATTCGTGAAGACTGCGATGACATTGAGCCCCTGCCGCTCCGCCTCCTCTATGAATGCCTTCTGGTAATGCAGGTCATCCCAGATCCACTCATCCCGATAGAAGAGCAGCCCCACCGTCGGACGCCCCTCGCGCAGAAACATTTTCTCATAGCTCGTGAGATCCGTCATGAAGTTTTTCTCCATGCCGGGATGATAGATCCCCGCCCAGCAGATCGGCGACGGCGGCTCCGCATCAGGCATCCCCTGATCAAAAAGGGAACGCGCATAGAGCCACAGATTCTTGTAATTCGTCAGCCCCCCATAGAACGAGTACGCCTTCATAGCCTCGATGTCCTTTGCCGCGACCCGCTCTATGCACTCCTCCTCTGCCGATCCCGCCGCATCCATGTAATACGGGATCCCTTCCCGCGAGAGAAAATGCATACACGCCGTCCAAAACTTCGTACGGATCGTATTTCCCATGAAACGGATCATGACCAGTGCGCTCCCGCGTAGTTTTTCTTCCCACGATGCGCTCCACACAGAGCCATCCTCCGTCTTTACGACCTGTGAGGATGCGGGCATCTCTCCATCCGCGATCAATTCGTCAAGCGCACGGCGCATCATGAAATAGCGACGATCAATATTCGTCATATAAATGATTTTGGGTGTCATAGGTGAGTCTCCTTATGCCTCATTCAATCATCCCATTCATCAGTCAAGCAAAATGCAAACGGGCGAAATGCGAGAAGGGGTGAAATGTCCTAGCCCCTAATCCCTAGTCACAAACACTTCCGGATACACCGCCCGCGCCGCCGCTTCCACTGCGTCCACGACATGCTGGCTCATGACGTACTTGTACTTCTCCGAAAAAGGCACGAGCCGCCTCTCTTTGACCGCCCTCACCTCGCGAAGTGCAGGATTTGACAGAAGTCCTTCCTCGAAGGCCTTCGTATCATCCCCCGCCTTCACCCGCCATGTGGGAAGAAGGATCACATCCGGATCGATCTTCGGGAGGATCTCCAAAGAAAGGTACGCATCCGCCCCCTTCGGCACCTCATACACCGCTGCCCCATCCTTCACATGCGCGAGACGCAGGACATCCGAAAAAAGCGTTCCCTTCTTGCCCAGGATCCCGCGAAATGACATGCCGAGAGCCACCCGCTCCTTATCCGGTGAAACCGCCGAGAGCTTAGACGCAAGAGCGGACAGCTTCGACTCCATGTCAGAAACCATCGCCTCCCCCTTCTCCTCTTCGTGGACTGCTTTCGCGACGCCGCGCACCTTCCCCTTCATTTCCTCTACCGTCGTCGGGATCCCTGAAACATAGACAGGGATCCCCGAGTGCGTAAGTACCTCGACCGTCTGCATGGGCGTAGACGTCGAAGCGATCACCAGATCCGGCACAAGCGCCAAAATATGCTCCGGCTCCATATCGACCGTCCGCCCGACCCGGCTGACCTCATCCTTGGTGAGGAAACTGATCCCGTCATCTCCCGCATACTTCGAGTAGGCGGCAATGCGCCCAGGGGAAAGAAGCGACGTCAGTATCTCATCCGTCCCATACGTGAGAGAAACGATGCGCGTGGGATGGATGGGCGCGGATATAGTGCGCCCGGCATCGTCCGTCATGCTTCTCGTCTCGCTTTGCGGCGCAGGCGTGACCGAGCAGGCAGGAAGAAGGATCGATGCCAGCGCGGCAAGTATCGTAAAAAGAAATCTTTTCCACATAGCTTCCTTTTGGCTCATCAAATAAAAAGCGGCGGCAGCCTTTGGCTGTCAGCCGCTTTTGTGTTCACTGCGATCAGAAAGAATATTTATAGGTCAGTGTCCAGTTGAATGGAAGATCATAGTTTTCATTTTCATTGATGCAGTTGTTGTGCCGATCAAGCAAATTGTACATATTCAGTGTGATGCGATGACTATCATTGGGAGCATATGAAATAGAGGACGTCAGATTGACTCTGTTCGGAATGGCGTGGTCATAGTTGCCGTGAGTCTTAGCAATAGCCCCTTTATTTGTATAATAGGAGTATTCTCTTTCTCCTGTAAAGAACAGGTTCAGATTGGCCGTCCATTTTTTATCGGAATACTGTACGCCGGCATTGGTCTGCAGCTTCGCCGCCTCCTGCATCCATTCATTTTCATGGCCCACTACCCATTTGCTCTTCAGCTTTGGATCCGACCAGCTTACCCCCAGATTATACTGCCAGTTCTCATTGATCTTATGCCTCCATTCAGCTTCCAGACCTGTATTTTTGAACTCGCCTCCATTGATCTGCACATTGCTGTCACTGCCACCAGGAATGATCTGGCTTTCCTTGACCCACTTGAAGTAATTATCAATATTCATATGGAAGAGGGCGATCTTTACGCTATCCTTGTCCTTAACATATTTTGAGCCGATTTCATAAGACCAGCCTTCCTGTGGCTGATAATCGATCGCTTTTGTCTTCTTCGAATAGAATTTGGAATTGATCGACGGCATATCGAAGGATTTCCCAATATTGGAGTACAAGCTCCAGCTATCATTCAGCTTGTAAAGCATCTGCCACTGCGGAAGGAATACATTCTGCTCTTTATCCCAGCCATTTCCTTTGACAAACTCACCACGCGCACCAATGATGGTAGAAAGTTTATCGCTGAACTGATGATCATAAGAAGAATAAATACTGTAAGCATCTCGATGAATACGATCAGACGGTGTAGCCAGTGCTTTGTAGTGTTCTCTCTTAAAGGTGACTCCACTAGTCAAGTTGTCCTTCCCGTTATTGAAATGCCATGTTTTCTGATTATCAAAAGTGATCCCGTACACATCATAATTCGTGCCACGAACCGCAGGTGCTCGACCATTTTTATATTGCTTCGTATCTATTCTTCTGCTGTTATACGCCAAAACAGATTTAAACTCACGGTCTTTGTCATTATAGATCAAATTGATGTTATTCCGCTGCGTATCATAATCGTAAATACCATAACTATAATAGGTATCCGTTTTCTTTCCATCAATGACTTTGAAGGCCGATCTCTTTTTATTTTTATCCACATGAGACCAGTCCAGCGTCAAGCGATCATTCAGCTGTGTCGACAAATAAAGGCTGCTCTTTCTCCCCTTTCCATTTGTCCAGTTATATTTAGATTGAGGGAAAATTCTAGCTGCATCGTCAAATTCATCTTCAAAATCGCGAGTAAAATAAGCGGTATACCTTTCACCGGTCACTCCCACCTGATAACCGGAATTATAATTACCATATTTTGCGGAAATCGATGCACTCGGTTTTCCGCCATGCTTCGTAATGATGTTTACGACACCACCCATAGCTTCCGCACCATAAAGTACAGAATTCGAACCCTTGATCACTTCGATCTTTTCTACCGCATCGACAGGAACGCCTTCTGTTGAGCTGTAATTCATCACATTGATCGGCGCACCATTGACGAGAACTAATGTCCCTTTATCCATCCCACGAATATAGAAACGGCTCTGGGATCCACCGAGGTCATCACCACCACCGGCACTATAGTTATAACTATCGACCCCTACGGTATGTTCAAGTGCATCAAAAACGCTGACATAGCCTTTATCTTGAATATCCTTCGCCGTAATGACCGTCGTAGTAGCCGGCACATCCACATCCATCTTCTCCGTTCTCGTTGCCGTCACGACGACTGGATTCAGCTCATACACTGCTTCACCGGCAGCAGACGCTATTCCGTACCCCCCCCATGAAATTCCGGCAAAGACGAGTGCTGAGAGCAAACATTTGACATCCTTTTTCATATATATCCTTCTCTCTTATAAATCACGCAGGCGATTCCATAGACCCTAAACAGACCCTATCGACGACTGCGTAAAAACCAAGGCTAGAAAATAAAAATGAGATCCTGAAAACAAGTCCGGCTTCGGGTCTCAAGGTTCTCATTATATTAAACTATCTGAAGTGTATTATTGTTGTTTTTATGTGTTTTATTATGAATCATAAATTTCGTATTGTCAAATTTCTATATTAGATTTAGGACAATAATGAGTTTAGATGATAGGATGAGGAATTTTTTCCCTTTCCACTCCTTTTCGGCATAAAAAGCCCCCGCACCGCTACGCGGCCGGGGGCTCCGTAATGCTATTAAGTTAAGCGGCAGAACGTTCTTGGCTCCCCATCGGGGGAGCTGCCCGAAGGGCTGAGGGGGCTACGTAGCGGTATTGCATGAAAGTGTTGGAATATCGATAGCGTCGGACTATTCAACATAGCACGCTATACCGCTGGCATGCCCCTATTGCCTTCGGCACTTCCCCCGAAGGGGGAAGCAAGATGTTACGTAGCTAACGATTTTCTTAACTTAATAGCCTTCCCCGCATGGGGAAGGTGGCGAGCATAGCGAGCCGGATAGGGTTCCAGCCGTATGAAAATCACACGGGGCATGAGTCGAAGAATCTGGGAACAAATTGCCCGTACCTGTACTTAGAGGGGGAATCGGTGCAACGCTCATACGATACCATGATAAATTTCGGGGAAATAAGGTAAACCTGGATAAAATAAGGTAAAATAAGAGAGTAAGAAAACGGGATCGCTAAAAATTTTGCATATATAGAGAATCCAATAGGATAGCTTGCATATGGGTATAGGAGGATTTCAAATGACTCATGAGTAGAAGATCGATATACTTTGGGATGATAATCCGGTAGATATCAGCGAAGAACCAATTTCATCTGGAGCATTGCCAATAAGCTGCGTGGCACCTATATGCCGGATAAATGGTGATGTCATTATCCCTATGACGATCATACGTCGCTTTGAGTGCGCTTTGGCAAAGACAAAGGCTGATGTCGTAGCCAAATACAAAGAAAATCCGAATTACCCTGCGAAGGGCATGTACAAAATTTCCGGCTATCGGTTTTATAACGTCAGTGAGTTCACGCTGCAGGAGCTGTGCAACGATGCCGACCACATTGCGGAAAACTTCAAGGCGTACATGCAAAGCTTTTCCAATCATATCAAGGATATCTTGAATAACCTTGACATGGAAGCCCATATCAAGAAGATGGACGAAGGCGGCTGCTTGTTCAATACGGTCAAAGCGTTCTCAGAAGCGGTATGCTGAATTGAATTAATGATATAATCATGTTTAAAATAAATGTAATCTATTACAAGCGTACTTGGCATAAATTAAGGCAAGAAGGATTGTGTGTTTGGCAGCATTTCCTATGTTCCATGTGTACAGCACACGGTATTCCTGCTTGTCAATAATGGAAGATTACACTACGGTGACAGCGCCAAGTGATGATACGTTTGCTTATATTTCGCAGGGCAGAAACTACATGCTCGGGTATGAATATAAATTCTAAAGTTTGGTAAAAAAAGACTGCTATGTAATACATCGCATAGCAATCTTTTCATTTTGGAGTACTTTTAGCAGCATATAAATAAACAACTGCAAACTATTAGCATAAAACAAAAGCTGATTGAAGAATAAGTGATAAAATGATATAATCACTTTGTCTATTTATGAGCGCTTATTACATGATCAAGGTGATAATAGGAAGAGTTGTGGTCTTGCAGCAAAGGAAGAATATTAATTTGTGTTTTTCCGGTCTTCTTGTTCATGCTAGTGGGCGCGTTTTGTATTGAGAGGAGAAATATGATGTCAGGGAAATTATTAACAACCTCCGTTTTATGTACTCTTTTGACTGGAGCAAACATGATTTCGGGGGGGGTAAATGCTGAGTCTGTTTACGAGCTTACTCCTGTTGTTGTCACTGCAACTAAAACGGCAGAGTCAGCGGAAAAAGTTCCGGCTTCTGTCAGTGTGGTAACCGCTAAAGAAATTGCGGCTCACAATTATTCTTCTACGGCTCAGGCATTGGGCCAGCTTCCGGGTGTGTATCTGAGCCCTGTAGGCGATGGTGGCATTTCTATGCGAGGATTTGGTTCCGCTGATATTCTAGTCATGGTCGATGGGCAGCCTGTCAATAATGGATGGAACGGCGCCGTAGACTGGAGCATGATTCCGATACAAAATATCGAACGCATTGAAGTCGTCCGTGGGGCAGCATCCTCTTTATATGGCGGTCGCGCGGTTGGCGGTGTTATTCAGATTATAACGAAAAAATCTAAAGATGAAGGTCTGCATGGCGACGTCCTTCTTTCTACGGGTAGCAATAGTACCACGAAACAGACCTATGATGCGAAATTCAAGAAAGACAAATGGGATGTTGAAATCGGATATGAAAAACGCAAGACGGATGGATGGAGAGGCTATTTTATTGAAGAAAAAACAGGGAAAACTGAAATCGGCGATCCGAAGATAGAGTATGATGCTGATACATCGGCAAGGAATCGATATATTGTTGGTGGAAGAGGCCGAAAAGCCTTTGATACCGAGACCTACCATATCAAGACTGCTTACAATTTTGATGAAGATAAATCTTTGACATATTCCTATTTCCATACCAATTATACATATACTTATAACGATCCATTTAGCTTCATCAAAGATGCTAATGGAAATGAAGTCTTCTATGGCTCTGTGAAGCTCCCCAATGGAAAGGGCTTTGATATTTATCCGGGGGATTTCCTTGGCTATGTCGGAAAGAAGGAATGGGCAGTCCATAATCTTGCTTATGATGATAAAAAGAATCAATTTCATGCTAGAATCGGTGTAACAGATATTAAAAAGGACGGCTATTCTTCTACTGGCGGACCGGAAGAGACTATTTCAGCTGGGGATCTCCAAAAATGGAATGGACAAGGGTCATTGTCCTTCTACCCGAGCAAGACCAAGGATTTTGACATGCATAAAGCATGGGATATCGGCAAGCACACACTCCTCGCCGGTATGGCTTACAGAAGTGAATCCTTCGATCAGACCAGGTATACTTTGGATCAATGGAGAAATCTGGATACAGGTAAACGAGCTTTTGAACTCCACGGCGGCAAAGACGAATCCTGGTCTGGCTACCTGCAGGATAAATGGCAGGCTACTGATCGCCTAGCGTTCTATGCCGGTATTCGTTTTGACAGATATAAAAAATATGATGGCTATGGTGCTTATTTGAAAACTGGCGTCAATCGTACTTATGAAGAAGGTACATACACCGAGTGGAGCCCAAAACTTTCACTGGAGTATGCGCTTCCAAATGACACGACCATCTTTGCAAGTTATGGACATTCTTTCACTCCGCCGATTCTCTATCAGGTCTATCGTGATGAGGGCGCAGAAATTAAGAATATCAATGGACAGCTTACCGTAGATAAAAGAGGGTCATTGTCTAATCCTGACTTAAAGCCGGAAACTGCGGATACATATGAGATCGGTGTCAAGAAAAAATGGGGCGATAAAACTTCCGCTAGTATGACGTTCTATAGAGCGGAAACGAAGGATGCTGTTGAGTATTACGCTACTTATTCTCCGACCATTCTGAATGGCATTTTATATAAAAAGGGCTTTACTCAGTATAGAAACCTTGGAGAGGCATCCAAGAAAGGGATTGAAATCGAAGCTAAGCATAAGTTTAATGACGCATGGAGCTCCTATGTCAACTATGCCTGGGAATCTGAAGATATAGACGGAGAGCACAACTACAATCTGCCAAAACATCTGCTTCATTTTGGCGTAGAATACCAGAGAAATAAATGGGATATTCTTGCCGATGCCCAGTACGTAAGTGCGCGTCAGTCTCCTGATGTTGATACTGGGAAATATCATTCTGAAGACGCTTTCTTTATCACAAATCTAGCCTTCAATTACAATGTAACCCCGGAGGCAAAACTGCAGTTTACCGTATATAACCTCTTTGATAAGACTTTCTATGCGACAGAAGCTGCTAGTGAAAGAACGTATACCGTTTCCCTGCAGTATTCCTTCTAAGATAGGAGAAAATGATGCGTATTCCGGTTCCGTTTTTAGCTTTAAGCATGCTTTTCTTTTCTGTTGCTTTTAACATTTCTGAAGCTCGTATGCCTGAGCCTGCATCTATGCCTTACTCCCTTCGTGGTGGAGAGCCACATAATCCACGTGTTGCTAAATACTATTTGGAAGAGCTGGTGTCTGAAGGTAAAATGACCAAGGAAGAGGCGGAACGCACGGAAGTCTATATGATTTTCCGCAATGCGCGACGGATGCAGGATCTTAAAGACGTCAAAGGACTATCTAAGGAAGATCGCCGAGCCGTTATGGCACACAAGCGGGAAATTAGAGGAAATCCTTTGATAGAGTATGCCAACTATTGTGGGCTAACTCTTGAGCGTGCCAAGGAATTGATGAATTTAATGCATGGATCGGATAAGGGTACTAAGTATTATCAGAAGGTATAGTAGTATAAAACACAGGACTACATGGTTCCACTGGGAGTTAATTGCTGGAAGCATCCTTTTAGAGAAATACTGTTAGTCGTTTTATGTATCATACTTTCGTAAATCACTATAACTAAGGTCATGAAATACGACGGCTGATGTCGTCATCCCGCTTTCCCAAAGGAAGGCGGGATTTTTTGCGTATGGGCGCTTTCCACGTTTTTTCTTTGTTCGGAACATGCTACAATAGGTAAAATAGAAAGGGGGCGGCATGATGAAGAAGAGACTCAAAGAGCTTCGGAAGGGAAAGCGTTGGTCACGGTATTTTCTCAGAATCTTCGGCCTGCTGCTCGCTCTTTTCTGTCTGTTGCTTCTGGTAGCGAAAATCATGAGCTATGGAGCGGCAGAGCTTTTCAACTATGCGGCTTCTCGGCAGGAGATGCTTCGGGGGACGATCACGGTGGAGTCGATCACCGCGAATATCCATGGCGGTGTCACTTTCGAGAAGCTAGCGTGGGATGATCCGGCGGGGAATCCCATCCTTCGTGTGCCGTCCGGATCTTTCAAGGTAGATCCGTGGGATGTGCTCAGGATGCGCTTCGTCTCTACGACCATCCGGGAGATCACGCTGGAGAGCCCGGCCTTTGCGGTGTATTTCGATGAGGAGATGCATGTAGATTTTATCAATCGACGGCAGGGGGAGATTGAGCAGGAAAAGGCGCGGGATGCGAAGGAAAAGCTGGAGGATCGGATCTCGAATTTCAATCGTGAGGGAAAGCCGCTGGATGTCACGATCACGGTGCATAATGGCCGAATGGCGGCTTTCTATCGACAGCGTCGCTATCTTGTCTCGCGCGTATCGCTGAATGGGCATATCGACACGCGCGGCGTGAGTGATCTCCACATCAAGACGGGGGAATTCGGCGGGACGATGGTGGGGAATGGCATCGAGGCGGACT
>OIZT01001189.1_pt1 | contig 12572 bp, 8 predicted proteins | sample 1588611 | NCBI WGS metagenome assembly OIZT01 (sample SAMN03283278) | human gut metagenome | biome: human-associated habitat; material: feces | host: Homo sapiens | place: Peru | collected 2012
GCCATAAAAGGCACGCCCCGTGGTGTGAGAGGGGGAGAAATCCCCCTACTCGATTTTGTCGATTTGACGGCCTTCGGCGGGGCGTGCTATACTTGGCTCGGTTTCATGACCTCCAAAATGAGGTCAGACCTCATTCTGGAGGTCCGGCGCTGAAAGCTTCGGTGTTGGCCGTTAAAATAGGGGAAAGGAGTGGAGATGGCCGAAGAGAAGAAACTGACGGTCTATTGCGAGACGTCGTTCTGGAGTTTCCTGAACGGTCGCCCCACGCCTTTGGCGCATATCGCCGTCAAGCAGGCGGAGACGTTGCGGTGGTGGCAGGAGATTGCGCCGAAGTGCGAGATCTACATTTCCCAGTATGTGAACAGAGAGGCGCGCGGAGGCGACCCTGAACGAGCGGCCCTACGCTGTGAAAGCCTGTGCGGGGTGTCGGCAGTCGATGCTTCAATTCCCAATGTCACGGAATTGGCCAGTTTGTTGATGCGTGGTCACGCAGTCCCCGATTGTGAATCAACGGATGCCATCCACATTGCAGCGGCAGCTGTTTATGGAATGGACGTGTTGTTGACTCTGAATTGCAAACACATGGCCAATCCCGTTACGTTGCCCGTCACGGCAACGATTATCGCGAAAGCGGGTTATCGGTGCCCGATTGTCATTACGCCAGGTGATTTCCTTGAGCGAAAGGAGGAATTTGCGCTATGAGAGAACACGTTCTCATGGAAGATCCCATGGAAGAGATTTATGCGATTCGTCGTGAAATTTCCGCTCGATATGGGCATGACGTCTACCGTTTGGCAGAAGCGGCAAAAGAGTGGATGAAACGCGATGAGGCAAATGGCATCCGCTACGTGCGTCTGCCGATTGTACGGCGTACGCCGACTGTGGTATAATTTGTGTAAATCTTGCTGGGCGGGGTGTGCCTCGCCCGACGTGGCCGAAAGGCCGGATTGTTCTTTGTAGAGGTCGGCGGGCACATGCCGTCGGCCATCGGTTGGAGGGCCTCCAGAATGAGGCCAGACCTCATTCTGGAGGCCCTCCAACGAAACCTTTGACGTCGGCCGCATCTGGACCGGTAGAAGAGGACTCGCGGAAACTCGTCCGAAGCCCGCGAGGCGTACGCAGTCTTGCGTATTTAGCTTTGTGTGAGAAACCGCCAGAATTTCAAGGAAAGCTGAATATGTAAGATGCGCTACGTGGTATATTCCACGCGGCGTGTCTTCTATTCTTTGTTTTCCTAGGGTACTTGGCGGTGCCCCACACAGAACATCGATGTAAAGGTACGCTGTTCCTTTTTCTACACCCGACGGATGTGCCTTGGTTGTCGTGGGTGTGGAACGTTCAAGGGAAACGAGTGGAAAATGAAGCAGGGAAGTGTTTTGCTGCTCACGTTGCTGACGTGTTGCGTCTTTGCCGCTGTGAATGTTTCAGGGGCCGTCTTATACGTGGACGGTTCATCGGGGATGAATGCAAACTCCGGCACAGGGGCATCCTCCGCCAAGAGAACGATTCAGGCGGCGATTGACGTTGCCAGGCCGGGCGACACGATTCTCGTCGCGCCGGGTACTTATGGAGCCATCGACACGCAGGGCAAGGATATTGTCATCCGTTCGAGGGATGGTGCAGAGAAGACGATAATTGCCAGCGATACGCGCAGGGAAATAACGGCGGCGATGTTGATGTCCGACGAGTACGACAGGAAGATCGGAGAAGGAGGATCGTTTGAGTATGATGTCATGGAGGAGTGGGTTACTTGGACGCCCGCAGACATCCCCGGTAGTACGTTGGAGGGGTTCACCGTTCAACTGGATGGTCGGGAGGGCAGTGTCGGAATTCTCGGCGGTCACATAAAGAGCTGCCGTTTGCTTTGTGACAACAACTATGATAAGTATTTTGTCCTCATGCAGGTGGGCGTCGCTGAAAACTGTTTGATTGTCGCCGGCTATTTCGGCCACGACAATGAACTCCTGTCGGACTCCATCCTCCGCAGCTGCACCGTCTACACGGGTTCCCAGATTTGTGATTCTGAAATGGAGAACACCATCGTCTACGCACGCAGGGGCAGCGTGTATCTGGAGGGGCTGGGGGTGGCGCCGCTTTCCAAATGCGTGTTCTTCGGCGTCAAGGGCGTTGCCGGGCGTGCGGGCGTGACGATTTCCGATCCCCAGTTCGCGGATGCCGCAAACGGCGACTTCCGCCTCAAGAAAGGCTCGCCCTGCATTGACAGGGGCGGCACGGCCTACGGCACGACCGATCTTGCGGGAAATCCCCGTGTCATCAACGGTCGAGTGGACATTGGGTGCTACGAGTATCAGGGAACGCCGATTCCGGGTCTTGTCACCGTCAACGCCGTTGTCGCCGAGGGTTGCGAGGGCATGGGCACGGTGAGCGGTGGCGGAAGGGCGGTGAAGACGGGGACGAAGGTGACGGTGCGGGCGACGGCGAAGAGGGGGTTCGCGTTTGCGGGATGGTACGCCGGCGAGACGTTTGTGTCGATGGCGGCTTCTTATTCCTTTGTGGTTTCAGGGGATGAATCAATGCTGTAGGCGGTGTTTGTCGCCGCTGAAGACGATTGGCTTGGCATGGACTGGGGAGTATCTGAGCAGAATGACGTTCATGTCCCTCTCTCGGAGGAAGACATGGTTCGGGTTTATTCCTTCTCGGTGCCGACCATCAATGTGAGAGGCCTTCCGCCGGGCGTGAAATACCGGCTCGAACATGCGGATTCCTACGGAGACAATTGGGTCGATGTCGTATTGTATGGGACGCCGACAAAAGAAGGCATTTACTATCCTGTTTGTACCGCGAAGAATGGCAACGGGTATACATGCAGTCAAACATTCAAGATGGTGATCGGCAACCCTCCCGATCCCGATTACAATAACACCGAGCTGGACCTTGAGCCGTTTGACAAATGGCTTGCGACGGGGGACGCCGTCAACTGTTGGCTCCATTACCATTATACGGACAAATCCGTATTTGATCCGACGGTTCCGTACATTACGAAGATCTCCGCAAGTGGGCTTCCGATTGGATTGAAGCTCAATTCCGTTACAACCTGGTGGATGCAGGGGTGGGAGATTGCCGGCAGGCTGGCGAAGCCCGGAAAGTACACGGTGACATTTACCGTAACCTACTCCAACAGGAAGTCGTACAGGGCCGTCAAGACGGTCATCGTGTATGATGCGGGTTGCCGGTATCTCCATGTTGAGGTGGGTGAGGGGTATGAAGACCGTGGCACGGCCTCCGGTGCGGGTGTCCGTGCCATTGGTTCCAAGGTGCGGGTGACGGCCAGGGCGAATCGGAACTATTTCTTTGCGGGGTGGTATCTGGATTCGGAATGCCAGGAGAGGGCCTACATGGTATCCGGAGACTGGCGAAAGGCCGCCGACAGCTATCTGATGTCTGATGACTATGAACAGGACCGCACGCATCTCTATGCGAAGTTCGTCTCCAAGGCGGAAGATGCCGGAATCGGAATCAACTTCAAGGGAATTGTCGAGGAAGATGGCGGTGTGGCGACATGGAATGTCGGCGGGATGCCGGGGAGTTCGATTTATTCGGACTGTTCGTTCGAGGTCGATTCCGAATCCCTGCCGATGGTCACGGTCAGCGGACTGCCTCCGGGATGCAAGTGGGACAGGGCGTCCAATCGGCTCGTGTTTGAGAAGCAGCCGACGCGGCCTGGGATGACCAGGGTGACAATCAAGGCGAAGAACCTGTCCGGTGCGGTCGTCGAACGTCAGTTGTATGTCAAGGTGCCGAATCTGCGGAGCGCCGTCTTTGACGGTCTTGAATATGAAGAGGCGTATCGTTTTCGCCAGGGCGTGTCGGATGCCTGTGTCCCGTTCTGGTGCGAATTTTCCGTTGAATCCGGTTGGACGGTGACGGCAGGCGGTCTGCCGCCGGGGCTGAAGTTCGTCTTTGACAAGGAAATGTCGCGAGGTTATATTACCGGGACTCCGACGAAGGCGGGCGTGGTGGTCGTCACCTTCACGGCGAGGAAGGGTCGGCAGATCGAGAAGGCAACGGCCTCGTTCATCGTCGATCCCTTGCCGGACTATGCCGTTGGCACGTTCAACGGATTGGTCAAGAACGGCGACACGTGCATCGGCGTGTTTGCCATGACGGCGACATCGGCCGGCCGGCTTTCCGCTTCACTGACGCTGCTGGACGGAACCCGGAAGTCCTATTCGGCCAATTCCTGGAACTGCGCAGATGACGGAACCTATTACGGGTATTTCTGGAAGCCGGCATCTCGCGGGCCTTGCACGGAAGAGGGCGAATGGATTCGGCTTGCCGTTGGAAACGGCGCATGGGACGAGTGCCAGCTGACTGGTGAGTTTGCGTTCGACTCCTGCAACGACATGCACCAAGGCACGATTGAGGCGCAGCGCAATGCGTTCAGGAAAGTCGGGCGGGATTATGAAAACGAAGAGGCGCATGCGATTGCGGCGACGTTGAATGGATTTGGAAAGATGGTGGCGTTTGCGGGTGAGATCGGGGATGAGCACGGTCGCTTTGATCTTTCCTGTCCAGAATGCTGCGTCGTCGACTCGCCCTGGGCAGGGATCCTGACGTTCACGGTTGCCCTTGACGGCACGATAAGGATGTCTGGCAAGATTGCGGGGAAGGGCGTGAGCGGAAGTGCCGTCCTTCGGGTGTTGGACGGGCAGCCGCAGGCGGACTTCTGCCTGTACGTCAGCAGAGTTCCCATCCGCGTCCATGTTGACATCGGGACGGATTATGGTGCGAAGGGGGCGGTCAACGGATGGGCGACGGTCGGGCGGATTGACTGATTGGCCAATGTGTCTTCCGCAAAGGTCTCTGCCGCCCCACAACGCCACGCGCCGGGGGCGGCGCGGGTACTTCGCGTGCCGGGTCAACAGATCGCGTGGAGGCGTGCGACGTCTCAAATTCGGTAACTTCTAGGTACGGTCCATGACCCGCCGGTTGTGGTATACTTTCCGCCACATGAACAGCACGTTCCAGATTCGACTTAGCCTTGCGCTTCGTGGGTGCAGATCCGCGGAGCGTGGTTGCGTCTAGTCGAAGATGGAACCGGGCTCTTGGCCACCTTAAACGCGGATCGCCTCCCGAGGGCAGTCCGCGTTTTCGTCTACCCTCCCGCGGTTGGTCCGAATCCGAAACAAGTCAACATCACGACGGAACCGAAATGAACAACCGAATCACATTCTTCGACACGACGCTGCGGGACGGCGAACAGGCCCCGGGCTATTCGATGAACATCGAGGAGAAGCTGCGGATGGCCCGCCAGCTGGAGGCGCTCGGCGTCGACGTGCTGGAGGCGGGCTTCGCGATCGCCTCGCCGGGGGACTTCGAGAGCGTGCGGCGGATCGCCGAGGCGCTGAAGACGACGACCGTGGCGTCGCTCTGCCGGGCGCTGGAGAAGGACATCGACGCGGCGGCGGCGGCGGTGAAGGGCGCGGCGCGCCCGCGCATCCACACGTTCCTCGCGACGAGCGACCTGCACCTGCAGTACAAGCTGCGCATGACGCGCGAGGCGGCCCTGGAGCGGGCGGTCGCCGCCGTGAAGTACGCGCGGCGGTTTGCGGACGACGTGGAGTTCTCGCTGGAGGACGCCTCCCGCACGGACCATGACTACATGTGCCGCGTCGTCGAGGCGGTGATCGACGCGGGCGCGACGACGGTGAACCTGCCGGACACGGTGGGGTACGCGACGCCGAACGAGATCTACGCGATGGTCGACAACGTCGTCCGCCGCGTCCCCAACATCGACCGCGCGGTCATCTCGATGCACTGCCACGACGACCTCGGCCTCGCCGTCGCGAACACGCTCGCGGGCTTCGCCGCCGGCGCGCGCCAGGCCGAGTGCTGCATCTGCGGCATCGGCGAGCGCGCGGGCAACGCGGCGCTGGAGGAGGTGGTGATGAACCTCCGCACGCGCGCGGACGTCTACGGGCTCGCATACGGCATCCACACGGAGGAGATCGTCCGCACGGCGAAGCTGTTGCAGGCGATCACCGGAGTGAAGGTGGCGCCGAACAAGTCCATCGTCGGCGCGAACGCCTTCGCGCACGAGAGCGGCATCCACCAGCACGGCGTGATGGCGAACGTGAAGACCTACGAGATCATGACGCCCGAGTCGGTGGGCGTGAAGAAGACGGAGCTCGTGCTCGGGAAGCACTCGGGGCAGCATGCGTTCGCGCAGCGCCTCGTGCAGCTTGGCTACACGGTGGACAAGGCGCTCGAATCGAAGCTCTTCGCCGACTTCAAGGTGCTGGCCGACCGCAAGAAGACGATCGAGGACCGGGACATCGTGGCGCTCGTGGAGGTGGCGACCGGACACGTCGCGGGCGAGGACGACTGGAAGCTGAAGAACTACGTCGTCTCCAGCGGCAACAGGATGTACTCCACGGCGTGCGTGACGCTGGAGAAAGGCAGGAAGGAGGTCACCGAGTCCGCCTACGGAACGGGCCCCGTCTTCGCGTCGATCCGCGCGGTGGAGAAGATCGTGAGGCACGCCTTCTCGCTGCTCGACTACCAGATCAACGCCGCCACCGAGGGGCGCGACGCGCTCGGCGAGGTGAAGGTGAAGATTTCCGACGCGAGCGGCGTCTACCGGGGGCGTGGCGTCTCCACCGACATCATCGAGGGGTCGGTCCTCGCGACGCTCGACGCCGTCAACAGGATGCTCGACGCGAAGACGACCTCCCTCGGGTCCGGCGCGGCCTCGAAGGTCCAGCAGACCTTCGAGAACCCCGAGGCCGACATGCTCGCGGGGCATACGGACCGCTAGGCCAACAGAAAGGACACACGCATCATGAACGACACACCCATGACGATGACCCAGAAGATTCTGGCGGCGCACGCCGGGAAGAGCGCCGTCCACGCGGGCGAGCTGATCATGGCCACGCTCGACCTCGTGCTCGGCAACGACATCACGGCGCCGGTCGCCATCGGCGCGTTCCCGCAGTTCGGGCGGGAGAAGGTGTTCGACCGCACGAAGATCGCGCTCGTGCCCGACCACTTCGCGCCGAACAAGGACATCAAGGCCGCGACGCAGTGCGCCTGCATGCGCGCGTTCGCGAAGGAACAGCGGATCGCGAACTACTTCGAGGTCGGGCACGACTGCGGCGTCGAACACGCGCTGCTGCCCGAGAAGGGGCTTGTCACCGCCGGTGACTGCATCATCGGCGCGGATTCCCACACCTGCACCTACGGGGCGGTGGGCGCGTTCTCGACGGGCGTCGGCTCCACGGACATGGCGGCGGGCATGAGCGCGGGCGAGACGTGGTTCAAGGTGCCGTCCGCGATCAAGGTCGTCGTGACAGGCGCGCCGCGCACATGGGTGTCGGGCAAGGACCTCATCCTCCACCTGATCGGGCTCATCGGCGTGGACGGCGCGCGCTACCAGTCCCTCGAATTCACGGGTGACGGCATCCGCAACCTCTCGATGGACGACCGGTTCACGATCGCGAACATGGCCATCGAGGCGGGCGCGAAGAACGGCATCTTCCCCGTCGACCAGACCTGCCTCGACTACCTGAAGGCGCACGGCGCGAAGGAGCCGACCGTCTACGAGGCGGATCCGGACGCCGTCTACGAACGGACCATCGAGATCGACCTCGGCGCGCTCAGGCCCACGGTCGCCTTTCCGCACCTGCCCGAGAACACGCACACGGTCGATGCCATCGACCCGATCGACATCGACCAGGTCGTGATCGGCTCCTGCACGAACGGGCGCCTCGGCGACCTGCGCATCGCCGCCGAGGTGATGAAGGGGCGGAAGGTCGCGCCGGGCGTACGCTGCATCGTCATCCCCGCCACCCAGCGCATCTGGATCGAGGCGAACAGGGAAGGTCTGCTCACCCAGTTCGCGGAGGCGGGGTGCGTCGTCTCCACGCCGACGTGCGGACCGTGCCTCGGCGGCTACATGGGCATCCTCGCGAAGGGCGAGAAGTGCGTCGCGACGACGAACCGCAACTTCGTCGGACGCATGGGGCACGTCGAGAGCGAAGTCTACCTCGCCTCGCCCGCCGTCGCCGCCGCGTCCGCCGTCATGGGGCGGATCTCCAGCCCGGAAGAACTGGAGAGGATTCATTAAGTGGTTAAGTAGTTAAGTAGTTAAGTGGTTAAGTAGTTAAGTGGTTAAGTGGTTAAGTAGTTAAGTGGTTAAGTGTCCGGTTAAGTGGTTAAGTAGTTAAGTGGTTCTAGTAGGTTAAGTGGTTGGATGGTTAAAAGAGGTGCTATAGATGCGGCAATCATTGGAGTTACCCAACACCGAATAAGGACAACTTAGTTCCTTAACCACTTAAAGCGAAGCGACTTAACCTTAAAAGAGGAGTTCATCATGAACGTTTCAGGAAAGACCTACAAGTACGGCGACAACGTCGATACCGACGTCATCATCCCCGCGCGCTATCTCAACACGTCCGATCCGAAGGAGCTTGCGGCGCACTGCATGGAGGACATCGACGCCTCCTTCGCGGGGCGGGTGAAGCCCGGCGAGATCATGGTCGCCGGACGGAACTTCGGCTGCGGGAGTTCGCGCGAGCACGCGCCGCTCGCGATCAAGACGTGCGGCGTCGCCTGCGTGATCGCCGCGACGTTTGCGCGCATCTTCTACCGCAACGCGCTGAACATCGGCCTCCCGATCCTCGAATGCCCCGCCGCTGCGGCGGCCATCCGGGCGGGCGACACCGTGACGGTGGACTTCGACACGGGCCTCATTACGGACGAGACGACCGGGCAGACCTTCCAGGGCGAACCCTTTCCGCCGTTCATGCAGGACCTCATCGCCGCCGGTGGCCTCGCCGCCTACCGGCGTATGCGTCGGTAAGAACAGGAACGGTGGAGTTTCCCGTGGAACGCAGATGCTTCGCATACGCAGAATGGGGCGAGAAGGCATGTGGCTACAACGGCGACTTCGTCGCCTACGCCACAATGCCTTCTCGCCCAGTTTGCCGGTTATCTGGTGGATGATGCAAGTCGGGCAAGAACCGATTGTGGCGTAGGCCCCGCAGGGGCCGTCGTAGCCACATCGGTTCTTGCCCCATTCTGCGTATCGCGTTTGCGATCTGCGTTCTAAAGACATGTAAGAATCCCATGATTGGAGAGTGACATGAAGAAGAAGATTGCGGTGATTGCCGGCGACGGCATCGGGCCGGAGATTGTCGGCGAGGCGGTGAAGGTGCTGAAGAGGGTGGCGGAGGCGTTCGGGCACGAGTTCGTCTTCGACGAATGGCTCGTGGGCGGCGCGGCGTACGACGTCTTCGGGGACTGTCTGCCGGATGCGACGCTGGAGGCGTGCCGGACGGCCGACGCGGTGCTGCTCGGCGCGGTGGGCGGGCCGAAGTGGGACGCGCTCCCCGGTCCGCAGCGCCCCGAGAAGCGCGCGCTCCTGACGCTCCGCAAGGAACTGGGCCTCTTCGCGAACCTGCGCCCCGCCAAGGTCTGGGCGCCCCTGAAGGATGCGAGTCCGCTCAGGCCGGAGATCATCGGCGAAGGGCTCGACCTCCTTGTCGTGCGCGAGCTGACGGGCGGCGTCTACTTCGGCGAGCATGTGCGCGCGGCGGACGGGCAGAGCGCGCTCGACAAGATGCCCTACTCCGTCCCGGAAATCGAACGCATCGCGCACGTCGCCTTCTCCGCCGCACAGACGCGCCACAACCACGTGACGTGCGTCGACAAGGCGAACGTCCTCGAAACGAGCCGCCTCTGGCGCGAGGTCGTGCAGAAGGTCCACGACACCGCGTATCCCGACGTTGCGCTCGACTTCATGTACGTAGACAACGCGGCGATGCAGCTTGTCCGCGCGCCGGGCCGCTTCGACGTTCTCCTCACCGAGAACATGTTCGGCGACATCCTTTCGGACGAAGCCTCGCAGATCACGGGTTCGATCGGCATGCTTCCCTCCGCCTCCCTGCGCGCGGACGGCTTCGGCCTCTACGAGCCGATCCACGGCTCGGCGCCGGACATCGCCGGGAAGGGCATTGCGAACCCGCTCGCGACGATCCTCTCGGCCGCCCTCCTCCTGCGCCACACCTTCGGCCTCGCCGCCGAAGCCGACGCGATTGAGCGCGCGGTGGGCGATGTTCTCGCCTCGGGCCTGCGCACGGCCGATCTCGGCGGCTCCGTCTCCTGCGCGGAGATGGGCGCGGCGGTGGTGAACCGCCTGCGGCGGGCGTGACGCATCGGTGAAGGTCTGTGTGGCGAGGGGACGCCGATGGGGTTCCCTCGCCACAAATCACCGAACGAAACCGCCACAAATCGCCGAACGGAATTGCCACAAATCACCGAACGCTTGATGGACGTGATTATAAATGGTAGAATATCGTTCGGTATGGAGAAATATAAAAAACGAATATGTGACGACCTGTTGTCTCGTAAATTGGCCGGAGTCGGGGCTGTTCTGCTTGAAGGTCCCAAATGGTGTGGTAAGACAACGACCTGCGAGCGTCTTGCCAAAAGCGTACTTTACATGGGAGATCCCGAGACCCGGGAGAAGACGCGGCAGATTGCGTCCATCGACATCAATGCCCTGTTGGCGGGTGCGCGCCCACGGCTGATCGATGAGTGGCAGGAGATTCCAAGGCTCTGGGATGCGATTCGGTTTAAAGTCGATCATGCGGAGGGGGTTGGCCATTTCATTCTAACGGGTTCGGCGGTCCCTCCGTCTGTGGCGGAGATGGTACATTCCGGTACGGGGAGAATCGTCAGGGTCAAGATGCGGCCGATGTCCCTTTGGGAGTCTCGGGAATCTTCCGGGGTTGTGAGTTTAGGCGCGTTGATGGACGGCCTTGTGCTGGACGTGATACCGTGCGAAGACCGCACGTTGGCGGATTTGGCCTATCTCGTCTGCCGTGGTGGATGGCCGCGTGCGGTCGAACAGGGTGGCGACATGGCCTTGGAGCGTGCCGAAGAGTACTACGATGCGACGGTTGACGTCGATATCTCAAGGGTAGACCGCGTCCCCCGGGATCCTGAGCGCGTCATGCGCCTCATGCGGTCCTATGCCCGGCTTCAGGCCACGCAGGCGAAGTTCACGGCAATCAAGCAGGATATGCAGGAACACGATTCCGCCACCCTTGACGAAGATACGGTTCGGTCCTACGTCGGGGCGCTCAAGAAGATCTTCGTCATTGAGGATGTTCCGGCCTGGTGTCCGTGCCTTCGTTCAAAGACGGTCGTGCGGACGAGCGACACGCGCTATTTCACGGATCCCTCCGTCATTGCGGCCGCCCTGGGCCTTGGTCCGGGGGACATGGTGCGGGATCCGCGCAGCTTCGGGAACTTCTTCGAGACGTTGGCCGTGCGTGATCTACGGTGCTACGCCGATGCGATCGGCGGCAAGGTCTCGCATTATCTGGATGCCAACGGACTTGAATGCGATGCCGTTGTACACATGCGCAATGGAACGTTCGGTTTGATTGAGATCAAGCTTGGCGGTGAAGAGTTGATTGAGAAGGGGGCCGCGACGCTCAATGCCCTGTCTTCGCTTGTCGATGAACAGCGCATGAAGAAACCGATGTTCAAGATGGTCTTGACGGCGGTTGGTCCGTTTGCCTACCGAAGGAAGGACGGCGTCATCGTCTGCCCGATCAGCGCGTTGAAGCCATAGAAAAAAGTTGCTTTTTGTCCTTGACCATCGTGCAGGGGGGGGGGTAGAATATTAGGTGTTTTTTTAAGTTATAAAATCACCGAGGAGGGCTGCCATGAAAAGAAGGCCGGGAACGAGAAGCAAAATGGCATGCGTGCTTGCGTGCGCGGCATGGGCGTTGTGCATGCAGGGCGCGGAGGCTGAGACGGCCACGTGGATTGCCTCGCAGAAGGGCACCGTGAGCTGGGAGACGGCGGCCAACTGGGAGGCGGGCGTCGTGCCCGCGATCACCAACAGCCTCGACCTCTCCGCGACGAACCTCGTCGTCACGCTGGCGGGCGACCCGCAGGGGCTGCAGGTCATCGACAATCCCTGGACGCAGGAAGACGGGGGCGACAAGGTGGTCCTCGCGCTGAACGCCCTCGTGGGCGGACCCAAGACCGAGTTCGACATCTGGTACGCGAACTTCTGCCGTCCGCTCCTCATCCGCGACCCCTCGCGCTACCTGGGCGCCTGGGCCATCCCGTCCGCCTGGCAGCACGGTGCCGGTTCCGTCATGCATCTCCTCTCCGACGCGGCGTGGACCTCGACCGTCAACCGCGTGAAGCTCTCCGGGCGCATGGGCTTCCGCGTGCCCACGGGCGCGACGGCGGCGCTGGAGCATCCCTTCGGCGAAGGGCTCTTCGAGGTGAACCGCCAATACAACGGACGCCGCCACGTGAACACGGCGACGGCGGGCACGCTTGACATCCGCAATTCGCCCGGCGGCGAGTCGTACCTCTCCCTCCACGACGGGGCGGTCACGCTCCACGGGCGGCCGGGCGGCAACGTGCCTGCGCTCGTCCCCGGCTCGGCCGTCCACCTCGACGGCTCGGCCCCGGACGCCTTCGAGTTCGACGACGCCCGGACCGCCAGCCAGGTGGAGCCGCTGGAAGAGGTGATCGACGTGATGGTGGAGCGCCTGCGCGACCAGCACATCCGCCGCCTGAAG
>OIZT01001199.1_pt1 | contig 12524 bp, 12 predicted proteins | sample 1588611 | NCBI WGS metagenome assembly OIZT01 (sample SAMN03283278) | human gut metagenome | biome: human-associated habitat; material: feces | host: Homo sapiens | place: Peru | collected 2012
AAAGAACTGCCGCCGTAAAGAGGGAATTTCTTACGGCGGCAAAATGTTTACATTTTCAGTGGGGTACGTATTCCAAGCTGTCAAAGCAGGGATCGTACTTGCCCTTCTCCATATGGTAAAGCTGGGCAATATAGGCAGAGGTAAAAATCTCCGACGGAGGACCCACCCGGTCGATGCGGTTTCCCGCCACGCAGACCACAGTGTCTGAGACTCGCTCTGCCAGCTCCAGCTCGTGAAGGGAGACCAGCACGGCAATTTTCCGGTCCCGGACCAGCTCTTTCAGGACAGTCAGCAGCTCCAGTTTATACCGGATATCCAGATAGCTGGTCGGCTCATCCAGGACAATGATCTCCGGCTCCTGGCACAGGGCTCGGGCAAGCAGGATTCTCTGCCGCTGGCCATCACTGATGGCGGAAAAGGGCCGTTCGGCGATTTCCCCGGCGTTGACCCGATCCAGAGAGGCCTGAACCACTTCCTTGTCCCGTTCCCCCAGCAGTCCCAGGGCACCGGTGTAGGGGTAGCGGCCCGTGGCCACCACATCCCGGCAGGTCATGAGCTCCGGATGGATGCGCTCAGTCATAACAATGGCCATTTTCTGGGCGATTTCCCGGCGGGAAAGCCGCTCCATGGCAGCATTCTCCACCAGCACCGTACCGGATATTTTGCCAAGCTGCCCCACAATGGTTTTTAAGATCGTGGACTTTCCGGAGCCGTTAGGGCCAATGAGGGTGACGATTTTCCCCTTCTGGACTTCCAAGCAGACATTTTGGATCAATGCCTTGCCGTCGTAGCCCACAGACAGGTCCTGAGTTTGCAGATAGGCACTCATGCTTCCGCCCCCTTTCTGCGCAGCATCATATAGATGACGACGGGGGCTCCAAAAACGGCGGTGACAGAGCTGATGCTCATTTCCGTGGGGGCAAAGGCCGTCCGGGCAATCAGGTCACAGCCCAGACAGAAGGCACTGCCTCCCAGGAAGCAGGCGGGAATCAGCACCATGGGTTCCGCCGTGCCAAAAAGACGCTTCATCAGGTGCGGCACAGCAATGCCCACAAAGGAAATGGGCCCGGCAAAGGCTGTGACACAGGCAGAGAGAATGCTGCTGAGGAGGATCAGTGCCGCCCGGAATGCCTTCAGCGGCACACCCATATTCTGGGCGTAGACCTCCCCCAACTGGTAGGCCCGGATGGGCTTACTCATGAGGAAGCTCAAAACCAATGCCACGCCGCAGACCAGCGTCATCGTCCGCACGTCCGCCCAAGACCGGCCGGAAAAGGAGCCCACGGACCAGTTGTGTAGATTTACGATGTTGGAGTCATCGGCGAAGGTGACCAAAAAGTCCGTCAGTGCCGAGCAGATATAGCCGATCATCACGCCGCAGACCACCAGCATACTCATCTGGTGGACTTTCTGAGAAATGACCAGCACAAAGCCCATAGAGATCATGGCTCCGGCAAAGGCCGCAAGGATCAGGGTGGCTGAGCTGGTGGCCCGTCCTCCCGTAAAAAACAGGACCATGGCGATGCACACGGTGAACTTGGCACCGGAGGACACGCCCAGCACAAAGGGACCGGCGATGGGGTTATGGAAGAAGGTCTGCAACAGATAGCCGGATACGGACAGGGCTCCGCCCAGCACCAGCGCCGACAGAAGCCTGGGCAGACGAATCGACCAAATAATGTTCTTATTGGTACCTGTAACGCCGGGATCAAAGAGAATGCTTCGAATCTCTCCGGCAGAAATGGTCACTGACCCGGCATGGAGATTCCACAGGGAAAATCCAGCGGTCAGCACCAGCAATATTACAAATCCGACCAGGATCCGGCCACGTTTCTCTTTCATCATCTGCTACTCCGTCACTGTAAATGCTTCAAATACCGCAGCTGTCCATCGCTTCCCGTGGCGACGGCGTTCACATCCAGAATGAAGTCCCCCAGGGACATGGTCTCCTGGTAAAAGTTCTTGGACAGGCACCAGACATTGCCCTCTTTCACGGCCTTGGTATCCGCCAGGGTGGGCATCTTTTCAAGCAGGGCGGACAGAGAATCCAACTCTCCATCCACAATGCTGTTGTAAATCAGAATATCGGCATCCTGTACTCCCTGATAGAAGGCCTCCATCTGAATGGTCATGGTGGAGGTGCCCACATCCGCCTGGTCCTCGCTGAAGGAGATGTTCTCGCAGCCCGCCAGGCCTATGGCGCAGGACACATAGTCCGAGGGCCGACGGACGTTGATGCCGCCGGAGGTGGTAATGTAGAAGAAGGACACGGTTTTGCCCGTGGGTTCCTGATTCATAACCGGTTCCAGGGCGGCAAGCATGCTGTCATAGTAGGCAGCAGCCTCTTCCTCTTTGTTCACCAGGGCACTGAAGAGCTTGATCCACTCCATCCGGCCCAGAGGGTGGCTTTCGTAGCTGGAAAGCTCCACCAGGACGGGAAGGCCCAGACTCCGGAGCTTCTCCAGCACTTCGGGTGCGTGATAGATCATGGCGTTTTCAATGACCAGGTTGCAGCCGGAGCCCAGGACGGTTTCGTAATCCGGAGCAGAATACTTTCCGGCGTAGGCGATTTTTCCCTCTTCCATAGCCTGCTTGGCCTCAGGAAGATACCAGGCGTCCGCCTTCTGGCTGCTGAGAATGATGCTGTCCAGAGCGTTCAGCTCGATGAAATGGTCCATGGCTCCGGTGGACACCAGATAAATCTGGTCCAGAGGCTGCTGCAGAACCGTCACCGTATCCGGTACTTCTTCCGGCACCGGCATATTCTCCCCCACCACCAGGTAGGTCTGGTCCTCGCCGATGGTCAGCAGCTTATAGCCCTCCTCGCTGTAGGACACAGAAAAACCTGTGGCATAGCTCAGTGGCATAACATTCTCAAACAGGAGCTCTTCATAGCGCACTGCCTGGGAGGCCGTCTCCGCCTGAGGCTGGGTCGTGGCCACATTCTCCGGCCCACCGCAGGCGGCCAGCAGCAGGGTCAGGCAGAGGGCAAGCAGAATCAGCCGTTTTTTCATTTCGCGACTACCGTAGCGGAATCAAAGGTGATGGCGTACTCGATCTCGTGGGGTGTGCTCATAGCCGTGGTATCCGCCGCCACATCGATCTTCCGGTCCAGCACCTCCACGGGGATCTCAAACAGAGAGCCGCCCTCAGTGGTCAAGGGCAGGTACTTTTCCCCGTTAACGATCATGTAGTCATACTTGCTGCTGCTGAACTGGATTCTTGCTGTGCCCTTACCGTCGGCTACAGTGAGCTCGCTGGGAGTCAGCAGCGTTGTCTTTCCGGTGCCGCCCTCCAGAGTGGCGTTGATTTCATAGATACCGTCGGCCAATTCGGATACAGGAGTGCTCTTTGGCTCCGGATTGGAAACAGAGACTTTATGATCGTACCACTTGCCCTTCTTACCGATGAGGGCCAGGTCGAACTCCTGGTCCAGAGCAGGCACGGGGATATCGAAGCCATAGACAGTCTCCTTCAGGCCATCGGGGTAGGTGACTTCATCCTCGGTGTGCTCCAGCAGTACAGCTCCGTCCTTCTGAGCGTCCTCGGCCAGGCCGGGATACAGGTTCAGGATGGATGTGGAAGCCAGACTCACGTGAATGGTCATCTGCCCATTCTTGACGGTCAAGGTGCCCTTCCCGTCCATGGTCTCATTGGCGTGGAACATGGAGCTGTCGGTGTTGAAGTCCGCCAGATAAACGCCGTCCTCCAGCGCCGGGGCAGCTTCCGTGGCAGCTTCTGTGGTTTCAGCTTCCGTGGTTTCCGGAGCTTCGGTCACCACGGTGGTGGTTTCCGGAGCGGTGGTCTCGGCAGGAGCGGACTTGGCGCAGGCCGCCAGACTGGAGGCCAGAGCTGCCACAGCCAGGATCATAGCAATATGTTTTTTCATTTTTTCATTACCTCGCAATTTTCGTCTTAACCTATGGGCTCCTCGGTTGATCCCGAGCAGCTTTGAAAGCCTCGCCAAACCGTGGGGCTTTCAAAGCCGTTCCGATGGAAACACCTCTCCGGGGAGGTCCCCCCGGAGAGGCAGATCCTATTTACTTCAGAGCGTCCTTGCAATGAGCAACATACAGCTGCTGCACGGCGGGGATACGGCCCAGACCGGAGATCTGGCAAGTCACGTTCAGATCAGCAGCCTCGAACATGGTCTTCCAGGAATCGTCATCGGAACCGGCCATATCGTTATTGGCGTGGTCACCGGCAACGACCATCAGAGGACGGAGCACCACGTTGGTGTAACCGGCAGCCTTCACAGCCTCGATGACATTCTCGCAGGCGGTCTCCTCGGGCTCGCCTTCTACGGTGCCGATGAAGACGTTCTTGTAGCCCAGCTTCTCCATCTGGGTCTGCATCTGGCTGTAGGTCACCTTGGCGACGTGGGCAGTGCCGTGGCCCATGAAGACGAAGGCAGTACCGGCCTCAGCGGCCTTGTCGGTGCTCTCAAAACCGGCTTCGGCCAGAGCGGCCTCCACAACAGCCTTGGCAACTGCTTCCTTATCGGCGTTGATCACGGTAGCATCGGAGCCAACCTCACCCAGCATGGGCTCAGCAACCTTGATGGAGTCGAACTTGTCCTTGTAGGCCTCCAGGGTCTCCATCATCTCATCATACTCGGCACCGTGCATCAGGTGGGTGGGCTGCACCAGCAGCTCCTTCACGCCATTGGCAACGGCGCGCTCCATGGCCTGCTCCATGTTGTCGATCTTCTCGCCGTCACGGGCCTGGACATGGTTGATGATGATCTGCGCGGTGAAGGCACGGCGGACAGACCAATCAGGGAAGGCCTCAGCCAGAGCATCCTCGATGCCCTTGATGTCCTCTGCGCGGCTGTCGTTGAAGGAGGTGCCGAAGGAAACCACCAGCAGCTCCTTTTCGCCGATGTCGTCCTGGTTCCGGGGGTCATCCTTGGAGGCATCGCCGGTGTCCAGGCCAAAGTACTCAGGGCTGGCCTCTTCGCCTTCTACCAGCTCCTTCTGAGCGTCGGTCAGAGCGTCCCAGGCAGCCTTGGCATCCAGGCACTGCTGATCGGTATTTTCATTCCGGGTCTGGACATAGATGTCATCGATCAGTTCGGCAACGTGGTCGGCGGCAGCCTTGTCCAGCTCCTCCTGGGAAGCGGTCTCCTCGGTGGCAGGCGCTTCGGTGGTGGCGGCCTCGGTAGTGGGGGCCTCGGTGGTGGCGGCAGTGTCGGACTTGGCGCAGCCTGCAAAGGCGGCGATCATGCAGACAGCAAGCAGCAGGGCAATGATCTTTTTCATTTTTCGTTTTCTCCTTATCGGATGATGTGTTTTACGGGGAAATCCCATAAACTAAGACCCATTATAGCGGCTGGCCGTGGAAAAATCAATGGCCTTTCCCGGCCTTTTTCCGTTTTTCCAGCAGAAATGCGGAAATGATTCCCAGCCAGCACAGTCCCAGGCCGATCAGCAGCGCCCGGGCCCCTGCGCTCAGGGGCCCCAGGTCGGAAGCAGCAGCGGAAACCTGGATCTGGTCCAGGTGGTTCAAGGTGGCTACCTTTTCATAGATGGCATCCAGCGCGGCAGAATCCGTGCTCTGCTTCCGGCGGACGGCCTTGCAGGTCTCCTCGATCAGCTGCCCGGCGGCCTGCCGCAGAGAGGCGGAGCCGTTGAACACCGGGGTGACGAAGGTGTGCTCACTGTTTTCCAGCAGAATTTTAGAGGCTTCCAGCTTTACGGCATAGTGTGTATCGTTGTCCTCACCGGCCCGGTTCAGGTAGTCTACGTAGGCAGGATCAAGCCGGGCCTTTTCCGTGACGGGCACATAGCCCTCCGTCTCGGCATAGGCAATTTGCACATCGTTGGTGAGCAGAAATTGTGCAAACAGCCAGGAAGCCAGCACCTCCTGGGGGTCGTCCTTCTGGAACAGGCACACGCTTGGCCCTTGGGAGATCATTTTGGGATTTTCGGGGTCGTACTGGGGCACAGGGTAAACCGCCGTCTCAAAGCGGACAATGGCGTCCTCGCTGATGTCAAGCAGGGGGGCGTCGCAGCCCATCCAGGTTGCACCCGCAGTGGAGTCAATGGCGAAAATGCACTGGCCGGCGTTTAAAAAGTTGGCGGGATAGCTGGAAATCTTAAAGGTGGAGAAGGCTCCCGTGGCGGTGTGGGCCGCGACTGCTTCCAGAATGCCCTTGGTCTGGTCGTTCCACAGCTCTACGGTGCCGTCGTCCCGGGCGTAGGGCGCATCCAATTGCTGCAGCATCTGGATCATCATATTGTCCGTGGACTTGTAGATGAAAGGGATGAGCACCTTCTGACCGTTGAGACGGTAGGTCCCATCGGCGTTCTTTGCTGTGGCGGCCTCGCTGACCTGCCAGATGAAGTCCCAGGTGAGGCTTTCCGGCAGGGTGAAGCCCAGCTTTTCCACAAAGTCCCTGTTCACGTAGCAGGCCTCCGTGGAGCGCATATAGGGCAGGGCATAGGTGGCGCCCCCAATGGCGCACTCCGAGAGGAACTGGGGCACGATCTCATCCCTGGTGGGGGAGTCAAAGGCCAGAGCGCTGCCCCCCAGGCCGTAGTTGGGGTCGTCCATCAGGCTGTCTAGGGAAACCACGGTGTTTTCGCCGGTCAAATAGGTGGCGATGTGGTCCGGATAGGTGATGCAGACGTTGGGGGTAGTGTCCGTTGCAATGTTGGTGATCACATCGTTGTAGATTCGGGAATAATCGGTATACAGCCGGATGTTCACGGTGATATTGGGGTAGAGCTTCTGAAAATCCCCGATCGCTTTTTGATAGATGGCGGTCTGGACCTTGTTGGTGTCGTTTTTGGCCCAGAAGGTGATCTCAAAATGCCGGGAGGTATCGAAGCTTTCCGGCAGCGTATAGCTTTCTGCGTTCTCCGCGTCCTCCGATACCAGGTGACCGTGGCAGCCGGTGAGCAGCAGAGCGGCGGCAAGCACCAGGGCAAGCAGCTTTTTCATCCCTTGGTCCCTCCTCTTGCCACGCCGGACATGATTTTTTTCCGGAAAATCAGGAACAGTACGATCAGCGGCAGAGAGATGACGGTGACGGCGGCCATCATGGCGGGGATATTCTCCCGGCCGAAGCCGTTCTCCCGAATCTCCTGAATGCCCACGGACACCAGAAAATAGTCCTGCTTGTCCGTGATCAGCCGGGGCCAGACAAAGCTATTCCAGCACTCAATGATTTTCAGAATGGTGATGGTCACCACCGTGGGCTGGCAGATGGGCAGCAGTACCTTCCACAGGTATTTGAAGTCCGAGGTGCCGTCCACCTTGGCGGCGTAGTACAGCTCATCCGGCACCTGGGAGAAGTTCTCTTTTAGCAGATAGATGTAGAATACCGAGGTCACTGAGGGCAAAATCAGCCCCAGAAAGGTGTTCCGCAGTCCCCATTGGGTGACGGTTACGAAATTGGTGATGACCACCAGCTCCGAGGGGATCATCATCAGGGCCAGAAAGGCGGCGAAAATCAGGTCCCGCCCGGGAAACCGCAGCCGGGAAAAGGCAAAGGCGGCCAGAACGGTGACAAAGAGCATCAGCGCCGTGGTGATCACCGTGAAGATGGCCGTATTCAGAAAATACCCGGCCAGGGGCACCTGGGAGAAGGCACTGGCGTAGTTTTCCAGAGTGGGATGCAGGGTGAAGAGCTTGGGCACGAACTCGCTGCTGTAGCTGCCGTAGCTCTTGACGGAGGTCAGCAGCATCCAGTAAAAGGGAAACAGGACAATGATGGCCCAGAGCACCAGCACCAGCCCAATGGCGGCGAGATACCCGATCTGCCGCCCACGGGCCCGTTTTTCAATCAAATCATAATCCATGGCCGCACCTCACACATAGTGGACGTACTTTTTGCTCACCAGCAGGTTGATGCAGGTGATGGTCAGCACGATGGCAAACAGAAGAATGGCTGCGGCGGAGGCATAGGAGGGATAGCCGCCGGCATTGCCGTAGAGCATATCATAGACATAGCCCACAATGGTATTCATGCCTGCGGCGTTCAGGTCCGTGCCGAACAGGGCCACGGCATCGGAATAGGCCTTGAAGGCCCCGATGAAGCCGGTGATCACCAGGTAGAAAAGGCTGGGGGAGATCATAGGCAGGGTGATCCGCCAGAAGATGCGGCCCCTGGAAGCCCCGTCCACCCGGGCGGCATTGCGATAGGTCTGGTCCACGGAGGCCAGGGCAGAGGTGAGAATCAGAATCTTGAAGGGCATGACGATCCACACGGTGTAAAGGCACAGTACCAGCATTTTCGCCCAGTATGGCCCCGAGAGAAAGTCCACGCTGGCAATGCCCAGGGCGTTCAGAAGCACATTCACAAAGCCGTCGGAATAGGCGGTCTTCCGGAAGAGGATCATAAACACCAGGCCCACGGCCAGGGTATTGGTCACATAGGGCAGGAAGAAAACGGTCTGGAACAGCTCCCGCAGCTTTTGAATGGAGCTCAGGCACAGGGAGATGAGCAGGGCCAGCCCCGTGGACAGGGGCACCGTGATGATCACCAGCAGGAAGGTGTTTTTCAGGGCCTGCAAAAAGTAGGGGTCGTGGAGCACATAGGCGTAGTTGTACAGCCCCACCCCCGTATAGGTCTGGGAGGCAAAATTGTAGTTTTCCTGGAAGGAGTAGACGAATACGTCAATCAGGGGATACACCAGGAAGAAGCCCAGAAACACGAAGGCGGGCAGCAGGTAGAGAAAGCCCTTATAATTGTTTTTCTCCATGCTATGCCTCCCGGGGCCGCAGCCGCGCGCCGGTTTCCGGGGCGAACAGAAGCACTTTGCCGGGCTTCAGGCGGAAAGATACGCTCTGCCCGTGGCTGCCCTCCGTGCCGTCGGACTGGCGGATGGCCCGGAAGGTCTCCGCCTGGCAGCCATCGTGGGTACACAGGAAGCTCACGTCCCGGCCCATGACCTCCATCCGGTTCAGGCCGCAGCGGAAAGGTCCGTTGTCCTCCGGCACAAAGCCCTCGGGACGGATGCCTACGGTGACGCTGCCCTCCGGCAGCCCGGCGGCGGGCAGAACCCGGTCCTGGCCAATATAGAGCCATTCGTTTTCGATACGCCCGTCAAAGAGGTTGATGGGGGGCGTGCCTAAGAATTTTGCCACAAACAGGTTGGCGGGGTCATCATAGACCGCCTGGGGCCTGCCCGTCTGCTGCACCACGCCCTCCTTCATCACCACGATCTCATCGGAGATGCTCATGGCCTCCTCCTGGTCGTGGGTGACGAAGACGGTGGTGATACCGGTCTCCCGCTGGATTCTGCGAATCTCCTCCCGGGTCTGCAGGCGCAGCCGGGCGTCCAGGTTGGACAGGGGCTCATCCAGCAGCAGCACCGAGGGCATCTTCACCAGCGCCCGGGCGATGGCCACCCGCTGCTGCTGACCGCCGGACATCTCACTGGGCTTCCGGTCCAGAAGAGAATCGATCTGCACCAGCTTGGCGGCTTCTGTGGCCCTGCGAACCATTTCTGCCTTGCCGGGCCGGTCCTTGCCCTTCAGGTTTTCCAGAGGGAAGAGAATGTTTTGCAAAACCGTCATATGGGGGTATAGGGCATAGTTCTGGAACACCAGACCCACCCCACGGTTCTCCGTGGGGAGCTGGGTCACGTCCTTGTCCCCAAAGAAAATCTTTCCTTCCGTGGGGGCCTGGAGGCCGCAGATCATGTAGAGCGTCGTGCTCTTGCCGCAGCCCGAGGGGCCAAGCAGACCCACCAGCTTGCCATCGGGAATCTCATAGGTAAAGTCGTCCACGGCGACAACCTCGCCGCCCTGCTTTTTGTTCCGGTTGGGAAATCGCTTGGTCAGGTGCTGTAACGTAACGTTCATCGCAGTCCATCCTTGTTGGTCAGTTTTGTGAGTCGGAGGGAGCTTACGAGTTGACAGTTGACAATTGACAGTTGACAGTTCAGAAATTCCCTTCGGAAATAAATCAGAATCATTTATCATTCGTCCCGAAGGGACACCATAACTGTCAACTGTACACTGTCAACTGTCAACTCGCTGACAAGCCGCAAATCACATGGCGCTTCCATTATACCCTCCGCTCCCCCGCAATGCAAGGAAAAAGATACCCGTTTGACAGGCAATTCCCCCTGCGGTATAATGAAAAGAAAACGTTTGGAGAGCGCCATGGTCAATTTTACGGAAATTACGGATTTTAACGCCCCGGAGCTGGATGTCTATGCCCGGCTGACGGAAGCCCAGCTATTAAACCGCTTCGAGCCCAAGAAGGGGATGTTCATCGCCGAGAGCCCTAAGGTCATCTGCCGGGCACTGGACGCCGGGTGCAGGCCGGTTTCCCTGCTGGTGGAGCGGAGCCACTGCAATGAGGAGGCCCAGGCGGCCATTGCCCGGTGCGGGGATGTACCGGTGTATACGGCGGAAATGCCCATCCTGACCCAGCTCACGGGCTTCCAGCTGACGCGGGGGATGCTCTGCGCCATGCTGCGGCCCAGGCAGCCGGAGCCGAAGGAAATTCTCGCTACCTGCCGCCGGGTGACGGTGCTGGAAAACGTCATGAACCCCACCAATGTAGGGGCCATTTTCCGCAGCGCGGCTGCTCTGGGCATGGATGCGGTGCTGCTGACCTCCGGCTGCACAGACCCGCTCTATCGCCGCAGCGCCCGGGTGAGCATGGGCACGGTTTTCCAGGTGCCCTGGGCCTATGTGCCGGAAAACTGGCCGGAGATCCTGAAAAATGCGGGGTTCGTCACCGCCGCCATGGCCCTGACGGATGACAGCGTGTCTATTGACGACCCCACCTTGCGGCAGCGGGAAAAACTGGCTGTAGTTCTGGGTACGGAAGGGGACGGTCTGGCCCGGAAAACCATTGCCGCTTGCGATTATACCGTAAAAATCCCCATGTATCACGGAGTGGATTCCCTGAACGTAGCCGCCGCCAGCGCCGTGGCCTTCTGGGAGCTCCGGGCGAGGTGATACGCCTCCCTTGAAAGGAATCCCTCAGTCTCGCTGTGCATTAAGGGTCTGTAGGCCGCAAGCGGCCAACAGCCACTATACCTTTCAGGGGAGCTTTTTACGTACCCATCTCCGTACATCCCCCAGCTTCCGCATGGCGGTGCCTATGGTGCACAGGGTGCGGTAGCGCCCTTTTTGCATCAGGGTCAGGCAGCGGTCCTCTTTGGGGGCTGTGGCGATGATCTTGGCATAAAAGCCGTCCTGGGAGATGGCTTTCAGGAGCGCGCAGCGGTTGACGGCGGAGGTAGCGAACTTCGCCACCAGCCAAATTTGAAACCGGGTCAGCCGCCGGAGCCAACCCATGTATTCTTCAAAATCCTCCGAATTCCAGACATTCTGGCTGTTCAAAAAATTCCAGCAGGTTTCCGGCACCAGAGAGGTTACCCGGTATTTTTCATACCCCAGGCCGTTGGTGGCGGAGTTGGGATTCTGGGTGTAGTTGTACAGGCTGTCCGCCAGGAAGACCGCCTTCCGGCAGTCCCGGTACAGGGGGATGCTTTGCAGCAGGTCCTCGCCGAAGCGGACGGGGTAGAATTCCGGGTGGTCCTCCCGGGGCAGCAGGGACAGGGCCGGGACCTTTTTCCACAGAGGATTGTACCAGCCGTCCTGAAAGACGATCTTATACAGCTGCCGCCGGTCCGTCACCGTGCCGATATAGGCCATGTCCCTGGGGAAGGGCCGCAGCACCTCGCCTTCATACACCTGGTCTTCCCCCAGGAATACCAGGTCTGCCCCGGTCTCCCGGATGCACCGGGCCAGGGTTTCCAGAGCCTCCGGCTTCAGGCTGTCGTCTGCATCCAGAAAGACTGCCCGGTCCTCCGGGCTGCCGTGGTCCAGTATGAAGTGAATCGCCGTTCTGCGGGCTCCATAGGGGCCCGTATTTTTTTGGTGGATGGCGTGAATCCGGCCGTCCCGGGCGGCAAATTCGTCGCACAGCCTGCCGGAACCGTCCGGAGAGCCGTCGTCCACCAGGACGATCTCGAAATCCTGACAGGTCTGGTTCAGTACGGAGCTGACGCAGTCTGACAAAAATGCCTCCGCCTTATAGACGGGAATTGCAATGTAGAATTTCACGGTCTCAGCCTCCCATCCGGTTTTTCAGCCACAGGGTCTCGCACAGCCAGAGATAGTTCCGGAACCGGCCTTTTTCCAGGCTTTCCGCCAGAGAAGCATAGCTTTTCGGGGCGGAAACGCCGGAAAAATAGGTGCTTTGCAGCTGCCGCTGGCACAGAAAGACGGCATAGGGCACGTCCTTTGGCAGCAGCCGGGTTCTATGGTAGGTCAGCAGGACCATGTGCAGGAAGTGGGTATAGGCATCCTGATCATAGCGCAGGCCGAAGAATTCCCGCTCTTTCAGCAGCCGCCGGGTGACATACAGGCTTTCCAATGCCTTGGGCCGCCCCTGAGAGGCGGCGGAAACCCCTTGCGGGTTCAGAAGGTAGGCAAAAACCGGGGTATCGATGGCGTAAATACGCTTTGCCATAGGCAGAAGAATCTGAGAGATTAAGCCTGTATAAAAAATATGGTGGATGGAAAACAATTGAAAAATGGATGGAACTTTC
>OIZT01001203.1_pt1 | contig 12493 bp, 8 predicted proteins | sample 1588611 | NCBI WGS metagenome assembly OIZT01 (sample SAMN03283278) | human gut metagenome | biome: human-associated habitat; material: feces | host: Homo sapiens | place: Peru | collected 2012
TGGAATAAATCCAGCAGCTATTCCTTGAAAAAGGCAAACTTCAGTGTGAATGTGGGCGCTGGTGTAACTTTGTTGAACCATCTGCAGGCTTCTGTAAACTATAATATAGAATGTAATAAGTCTGGCAAAATGGATACAGGAAGTTTAGATTCCAATGGTAATCCTGTTGTCGTGAAAGGAAGAAACAATACCTGGCAGATTTCTCTTGGCTATTGGTTCTAAGCATAGGAGATACATATTAAAATATATAAAAGCAGATACCTGATGTTGGGTATCTGCTTTTTTATTGTTATCTTTGCACAACGATATAATTCTCAAGATGACTTTTCTGTATGAAATACGTAGATGTGATACTTCCTTTGCCGCTTCCAGGCTTGTTTACCTATTCTGTTCCTGAAGGAATGGAAGGGAGGGTTGTGTTTGGCAAGCGCCTGCTCGTACCCCTGGGAAGGAGCAAGAAGTATATCGGTATGGCGGTGAAAACGCATGATGAGAAGCCTGCTTTTGAGGTGAAACCGATAGAGCAGGTGCTGGATGCTACTCCCACACTTCTCGACCGGCAGTACAGGTTATGGTCGTGGATATCCAACTATTATATGTCACCTTTGGGCGATGTATATAATGCCGCAATGCCTGCAGGCATGAAATCTACCGAGAAGTTCAAACCCAGGATGGAACTGTATGTGGAGCTTACGAGCAAATACCGCAACGAAGCTTCCCTGCATGTGGCTCTTAACATGTTGCAGCGTGCCCTGAAGCAACCAAATAGCCACTGTGAGAGCGGCCATCGACCGCCGAGGCATAAAAAAACTCCACGATATCACTATCGACACCGTGGAACGTTATCAAGGCAGTCAGCGCGATACCATCGTATATAGCTTCACTGCGAAAAAGAAATATCAACTGTCGTTTCTCACCAACAATGAGTACATTGACGAGCGCACAGGCTCCATCATCGACCGCAAGCTCAATGTGGCCATGACGCGTGCTCGCAAGCGGCTCATGCTCATAGGCAACGCCCCGTTGCTCACCGCCGACGAGACATTTTATCGACTCATCGAATATTGCAAAGAACACGGAGCATACTATGATGTTTAGAAGGAAAGGAAAGAATAGCGGACAATGCTTTAGCGAGCATTGCAACGCACTTTGATTCACTCACGCCGTGTGTGCGCTATGCGCGCCCTCAACACGTGTATTTACTCCGCTTCGATAATCCCTTCGGCCACAAGCATGGAGCGATATGCCTCGGCTTTCTTCTCGAGTTTGAGAGGATAAGCCCGGCTGCTGCTGGGCATACGATAGAGCCGCATGGGACGCCCTTCCAACTCAAACGATACGCTATGGCCCACACGTGGTTCGCTCACAAGGAAATGCTCGCGCAGCGTGTCGGTGGCTTTCTGTCCTGTGGTGACAATGGCATGGCATTCTGGCAGATTGCGAAGAAGGGCATCGACATCAGTATGCTCCACCACTTCTAAAAACTTATCGGAGGCATTGTCCTGCAATCGATTCACGACGCATGCCGTATCGTAAAGGGCTATGCCTTTTTCACACAGAAAGGATTCAAGACGCGCTTGGTCGAAACGCTTATGAAGGGTATCAACAAAGTGCTCACGGTCGGCAAAGAAGATGAGACCGAAGATGCGCCACATATCGTTCTGCATGTTGGGATAGAAGAAATCCATCGACCAACGTTTCTTAGGAGGGGGGAAACTCCCTAACATGAGTATGCGAGCGCCCTCGGGCAAGAAAGGACGAAGGGGATGACGTTCCATGATGAAAATGTGGAAGGAAGTAGGTTATAGGGAGTTTTAGGTTTTGAGGTTATAAGGTTATAGGGAGTTTTAAGTTTTGAGGTTACGAGGTTATAAAGTTAGTCTCTAAACTGCGAAAGGTTCCTTTATAACCTTATAACCTCAAAACTTAAAACTCCTTATAAACTTAAAACTCCCTATAAACTTAAAATTCTTTCTTATTCTTCAAATATTTTTCCACCTCAATGCCAGCTTTGCATCCGCTAGCAGCAGCAGTGATAGCTTGGCGATAATGAGGATCGGCCACATCGCCTGCGGCGAACACACCGGGAATACCCGTACGTGGAGAATCACCCTCAGTGAGAATGTAGCCCACTTCGTCGGTCTTTACCCAAGGCTTGAAAAGGTCACTATTGGGCTTATGTCCGATGGCAAGGAAGAAGCCGTCGATGGGCAAGTCGTAATGACGTTCGTCGGATTCGCCCTTACGATATACTACGTGAGCACCTTCCACACCGCCTTCGCCATAAAGGCCGAGGGTGTTGGTTTCAAAGAGCACTTCTATCTTAGGATTCTGGAGCACACGGTCTTGCATTGCCTTGGACGCACGCAAGAATGGCTTGCGCACGATGAGATAGACCTTCGCAGCCAGTCCAGCCAAATAGGACGCTTCCTCACAAGCAGTGTCGCCACCACCTACGACGGCCACCGTCTTTTTACGATAAAAGAAACCATCACACGTGGCACAAGCGCTCACGCCCATACCTTGATATTTCTTTTCATCAGCTAGCCCTAGATATTTGGCCGAAGCGCCTGTGGCTATCACGAGCGAATGACACTTCACCTCGGTATCGTCGTCCATCCAAAGCGTATAGGGAGACTGTGAAAGGTCAGCTCGAATGGCAGCTGCACTACGTATCTCAGCACCGAAGCGCTCGGCTTGTTGGCGCATGCCATCCATCAGCTCGTTAGCATCAATGCCTTCGGGAAATCCGGGAAAGTTTTCTATTTCAGTGGTGATGGTGAGTTGTCCGCCTGGTTGCAGTCCCTCGTAGATTACGGGATTGAGACCGGCACGGCCGGCATAAATTGCTGCGGTGTAACCTGCAGGGCCTGAGCCCAAGATGAGGCAAGGTATGATATTGTCTGAATTGTTCATGTGATGGGAGTAAATGTGAAGAAGGATAAGTCTATAAACTTATTAAACTAATAAAATCATAAACCTATCTTAGGTCTATTACCTCAATACCAGGATGATTCTTGGTATCAAACTTAAAGTTGGCATCGCTCCAATGGCGACGGGTGTGGATGCTGCCGACGCGGACACGCGTCCACTCTCCATGATTGTCTTTCACACGGATAGAGACGGGTAGATGCGTCTGCTTGTCTATTACGAGAATGACAAGTTGCAAGGCATTGCTCTTACTCTGTGCCACCATTCTTACTTCGTGACAACTTTTGCCATGATAGGTGGTGGGAGCAAGCCTAAGATTGTAGCCTTGCTTGTAAAGATTGACAAAGGTATAGGGATTGGTCTGCTGCAACTCTGCTGCAGAAGGCTTGCTCACGTTCACCTCGTCGCTTCCATTCATATGCGTCCACTGGGTTTTACCATCAAACCAGATAGTCACGGCGCTCGACTGAATCTTAAACCTTGATCCTTGCACCTGAATTTTTCCGTTGGCAGAGCCTGTTTCGTGAGTGCCTTTAAACTGTGTACCCTCAAAGGTGGCTTCTATGCCGCCACTATTTTTGAGTTGAGCTGCCGTTCTGTCGAGTACCTGACGCGCTGTCTGAGCAAACCCCGAGAAACTTACGGCACAAGCTACTGCGAGGGTGGATATTATGCGTTTTATGTTCTTCATTGATAGTGAATTTGCAATATGTAAATGCAAATATAAAGTTTTTTTTCGGGAAAACTGCTGAATATGCCCATAAATAGCAGTACCATTTAACTCCTTTTAAGCTGGGAGTGCACTCTCTGAAGATTTCAAAAGGCTAACACTTCCTTTTTTAAGGATGATGGCAAAGAGGAAACACACCCTCTGACGCAGAAGAATGATGCGCTTTTCTTACGATGCATATACATCTATTGCAGAGGGGGATTTTGCCTCTCATTTCACAAGAAGTTCTATTCATCAGTTCATAGACTTTAGACCATGCGCCGCTAACCAACACCACACACCCACCATGACAAAAAAAAGTGCACATCATAATGTGCACTTTTTCTGTTTTTTCGTCTATTGAAGTTGTTAGCGAAGGATCGGCTAGCGATGAAGTTCCATCAGTTTTGCATCGAGAGAGGTTTCGTCGCTAATCAATACTTCACGGGGCTTCGAGCCACGTGTGGGTCCTACGATGCCTGCACGTTCGAGTTGGTCCATCAAGCGGCCAGCGCGATTGTAACCAATGGAAAACTTGCGCTGAATGAGCGAAGTGGAACCTTGCTGATGCACTACGATGAGACGCGCAGCCTCCTCAAACATGGGGTCGAGGGTTTCGCCCGAGAGATCACCTCCCTTGCCACTTCCTTCTTCGTCCATCTCAGGTTCGGGAAGTTCAAAGGCCGATATATAGCCTTGCTGGTCGGAGATAAATTCATTAATTTTTTCCACTTCGGGCGTATCGACAAAGGCACATTGCACACGCACGGGCGTATTGCCACAGAGGAAGAGCATATCACCCTTACCCACCAACTGGTTGGCTCCTCCTTGATCAAGAATGGTGCGACTATCAATCTGCGACATTACCTTGAAAGCCATGCGAGCGGGGAAGTTGGCCTTGATTGTACCTGTAATGATATTGGTGGTGGGGCGCTGCGTGGCAATGACCATGTGAATTCCCACAGCACGCGCCAACTGGGCAATACGAGCAATGGGGAGTTCCACTTCTTTGCCAGCTGTCATGATAAGGTCGCCAAACTCATCGATAATCACTACGATATAAGGCATGAACTCATGGCCATACTTGGGCAAGAGTTGGCGCGACTTAAACTTGGCATTGTATTCCTTAATATTGCGCACCTTGGCTTTCTTCAAGAGGTCGTAGCGGTGGTCCATAAGTTGGCAAAGGCTCTTGAGCGTCTGTACCACTTTAGTCACATCGGTAATGATGGGATCTTCATTATCATCGGGAATCTTGGCCAAGAAGTGCTTCTCTATAGGAGCATAGATGGAGAATTCTACCTTCTTCGGGTCGACCATGACGAATTTGAGTTCGGCTGGATGCTTCTTATAAAGCAGCGAAGTGATGATGGCATTCAATCCGACAGACTTACCCTGACCTGTGGCACCAGCCACAAGGAGATGGGGCATCTTGGCAAGGTCGACCATGAACACTTCGTTGGTGATGGTCTTGCCAAGGGCTATGGGAAGCTCAAAGGTGGATTCTTGGAACTTACGCGTATTGATGATGCTCTCCATCGAGACAATGCGCGGATTCTTATTGGGCACCTCTATACCAATGGTGCCCTTGCCTGGGATGGGGGCGATAATACGAATGCCTAGAGCAGAGAGCGAAAGGGCAATGTCGTCCTCAAGATTACGAATCTTGTTGATGCGCACACCAGGAGCTGGGGTCACTTCGTAGAGGGTAATAGTGGGGCCGATAGTGGCCTTAATACTTGAGATTTCCACACCAAAGTTACGCAGCACAGTAATGATGCGGTCTTTGTTGGCATTCTGCTCAGCCATGTCGACGTTTGGCCCATTGTCTTCGTAATGCTTCAGCAGGGGGATAGAGGGGAACTTGTAATATTCCAAATCCTTGCGCGGATCGTAGGGCTCCATCGAGAGTACTTCCTCCACGGTTTTTCCTTTCGCTTTATCGTCTACGATGGGGGTGGTAATGTCGAGCTTCGTATCAGTGGAGCCTGCAGCAGGAGAGTCTGCTTCGTCGTTGTGGCTCACCACGATTTCCATATTGCCTGAATCGGTGGTGGGAGTGGTAGAAGAGACTTCGGTGCCTAGCTCTATGGACACAGACTCATTGGAATCACCATTTTCAGACGAAGCTTTAAGTTCTTCATCTGAATAGTAAGGCGCATTTTCATCGTCCTCATCGTCGTCGTCACTGCTAGCGGAATGGGAGTCTTCCGTAGCTTCATCGGAAAGAGATCCTTCGTCCGCAACCGCGTAGTCGCTATCAGCTTCGTGCTCTTTGCGTTTGGCTAATTTATCCTTAATGTAATCCTGCGGGCGAAGCATGCGGCGCACGACGTTGACCGTTTCGCTCGTGAGATACATAAGATAGAGCACTGCGGCTACAAGCACTACAATCCAAGCGCCAAAGCTACCGAGATTGTCGGTGAGCTGGCGCGTGATGTAGCTTCCATGATTGCCTCCAAGACTGAAGCCTACATTCTTTACGAGACTTTTGGGTAACATCTGCGTGACGAGCGACATGAAGATGCTGCCCCAAATCATAATAATGGATAGATTGACAAACCATTTCCACAGACGCACACTATAGGTATTGATGAGTTTTACACCGACTAACAACAAGAATACGGGGATGAGAATGGCAAACAGACCAAAACAGGTGTTCATTAGATAGTCGGAGAGATAGGCTCCAAGTTTGCCGCCATAGTTGGCTGCATGGGTTAGTGTGCCGCTCTGTACGTAGCTTTGGTCGAAGCGTCCGGTGAAAACGTTCGACACTACGCTTATGAGCAGAAAGATACTGATTACTAACACGAATAATCCTATAATAAACTGCACGTTATCGGCACGGCAATAGCCTCGAAGCAGGAGTATTTGCTTCTTCAAGCGTTGCATGAGCGGAGCAGGAGCAGGGGTGGTGCCCGGGTTGCGCCGTTTCTTATTGGGAGTAGTCTTTTTTGCCATAGATGCTATTGCTTATCTGTATAGAACTCTATCATGCGACTGAGTGCTCGCTGACACACGGGACAAAAAGCGGCACACTCATTCGTCTTCATACGGCAATCAGGGAATGCTCGATATACGCCTTTCGACATGTAGCCACCGCCTTCGTACACACCAATGCGGTCTGTATGTTTCTTGTCCACTGGTGTAGGAATAGGGGTACGCTTCGGGAGCAAATCTTGCCACTTTTGGGCGAAATCGTGCAAGGTGGTGAGATTGGGTTCCCATGGCTCTGCTGACGAGGAATAGTAGTTTTCGTATTGATCGTCGTAATAATACTCATCGGCCAATCCGCCAAAGCTATGACCAAACTCGTGCACCACCACTGGACGGAAAGCTGCATGGTGGGTAGTGGTCAGCGTGTAAGCATTATAGATGCCTCCGCCACCATAGGTGTAGGTATTGGCTAAAATGATAATGTGCTCGTAGGGAATGCGCGCTAGAAGATTGTGAAGATCACGCTGATGAAGCGTGGTCAGGTAACGATCGGAGTAGAATGTGGAAAAGTGCGAGCTCAATGCAGTGTTACGCCAAAGACCTTCCTTGGGAATGCTCACGTCGCTATCTTGCGAAGCTGCTGCCACTGCCACAAAGTTGAATCGATTGGCATAACTCTTGAATGGCTCATGGCTTAGGATAGACTCCACAGCAGTCTGGGCATCGCGATAGAAATCATCGGTCTGCATAGCAGTGTACCCCTCAGCTACAATGGCCACGTCGATTTTCTCTGTCGGCGATCCGCTTTGGTGCAGATAGCGATGGGGGGGGATGGGAAGGTGGTCGAGTTGACGGATAAGGATGTCGTGGGGATTGACCTTATGCGTAAACGTGGTAGATACGTGATCTTTAAAATCAAAAAGTCGCACTGTTACCTGCGCAGAATCTTCGGGCATGGGCAGAAGAAACGTGTTTTCAAATGAACGCGTGGTCTGGGTGGCCTCTTCTGTAGTGAGCCATTCTTGAAACAGGGTGGAGAATGACTGGCGATAGAGTGTCTTACCTGTGCGAAGGTCGGTCAGGGTAATGTCGCCGTTGCCTCGCAAGGGCACACTATCAAGATGCGCTGCGCGACCAGCCCATCCCTCGAAGCTGCAAAGTTCGGCCACAGAGATATGCTGTTCGCGTGTGTTGCCGCTAAAATCGTAGTCGATGCGCAAGGTGCGTTCTGGACGGACGGCTATACTAGAAGTGCACCAAGCGGAAAGGCAAAGTGCACATAAGAATCGTAACATACGTATGTTATAATAAAAATGATGTATTGGATGCTTTTTCGTGATTGCAAAGATACGTAAAAACTTCGGAAACATTACCTTTGTACACAATAAACGACTTTCTTTATGAACAAACTTACATTGACCGCAGACAGCGGAAGCACAAAGACGGACTGGGTGCTCCACAAGGATGGACAACTCATAAACCGAATTTCGACACAGGGAATCAATCCATTCATGCTCAACCCGCAAGATATTGCTCAGATTCTTAGGGATGAACTTCTCATTGATGAGCGATTTGCGACTCCCGACGTGGTAAATTTTTATGGTGCTGGCTGCCGAGGTGAACTTTGCAATGTGGTGGAACTAGCGCTACGCCGTGCTTTCCCTTCGGCCAAAGAACTGACCGTCGGATCTGACTTATTGGGAGCTGCCATTGCTCTTTGTGGACACAACGATGGCATTGCATGTATTCTCGGAACGGGAAGTAATAGTGGACTTTATCTCGATGGTGAAATTGTGAAAAACGTGTCGCCTTTGGGCTATATCTTAGGAGATGAGGGGAGCGGAGCGGTGTTGGGACGAAGACTGATTGGCGATGTGCTTAAAGGCGTAATGCCAACCCACTTGTGCAAAGCTTTTACGGAAGAATATGGCCTTTCAGTTGACCAAATTATTCAGCGCGTCTATCGTGAACCATTGGCCAATCGTTTCTTGGCTTCATTTGCACCTTTCCTCAGTAGGCACCGAAAGGAGAAAGTAATTCAAGCTCTGCTCATTGATGAGTTTGCTCGTTTTTTCCGCCGCAATGTGTTGGCTTATGGCCGAACGGAACTTCCCGTATCTTTCGTGGGAAGTGTGGCCTATTATTTTCAAGAGGAACTCAAGACTGCAGCCTCTCTGCATGCCTTAACCATCGGACGCATTCTCAAAAACCCACTTGATGCGATTATCAAGTGAAAACTCATGCCGCAGAAATATTAGGTAAGGCTCACGAAGTTCAGAAAAAATGCACGGCTTCTACACTCATGAGGCCCATCTCATACTTTCCATTCGTAGTAGCCTTTCTCTGCCATATCATAACAAGGAATGCCCACTTTTTCACATGATTTTTTCCAATGCTTACGTTGCGCAATAGGTAAATTAGAAAAGAGTACTACTTTTCGCGGCTGCATCACTTGGCATACCTCTGCATAGCTATTTCTGCATCCACGAGCCACAACTAGCAAGTCTATCTGCATTCCGCATTTTGCATTTGAGACTGCGAAACTTTTCCTGTCAAAAGACAAAGCATGATTGAGCAGATAAATCGTTTTGTGTCTGAACATCACGAGCCATTTCTGCTGCATCAAGTAACTGTTACTCCATGTTTCATCCGTTCGCAACATTTGGGGAAATGCCATCTTATTCGGCACGAAATAATTTTCATTCACATAAGTAAGTTTCTGTCTCGCACTATCCGCTGACAACGATGAGAGCAGATACGATTTTTCCGAAGACTGCACAAAATGCACAGCTGGCAGTCCATTTACCTTATATACCATCACATGGGGAGTGACACGATTTTCCATCTTATAAAGCATCTGCGCTACCACGCCAAATGTTAAGCACGCCGTTATCGTTATCATAAGGATAGCACGCAATCTCCGTTTCCTCGACTGAAAGAAAGCATGAGTCATCATTGGTAGCAACCAAATAAGCACTAGTGCGACCCAAGATGCCGACACATGCATCGTTGCACCAGGGATCCTCGATAGCCAATCTAAGAAATTGACCATTACATCCATTACATAAGTCATGCCAACTGCTAGCCACGTTCTTACTATCCCTAGAGGGAATATAAAAAATAACAATGCGAACGACAACAATACATAGGCCGCAGGAATCACTACAAAATTGGCCAACCATGCATAGGTCGCAAATATATGGAAATAATAAAGCACTAGTGGCAAAGTGCCCCACTGCGCACTAATTGATACGCATATAAAAGGATAAATTATATCACGAAAAAAGTAATATAATCGCTTACCGCATTCATTTTTCAACAAAGGTATACTCACACAACGTATATACTCTGACCTTTTCTGTCCATCGGCCCTTCGAACTTTTTTTAGCAACACACTCTGCCCATCATTCCACAAAGGCAAAGGAAATCTCTGCCATATATATCTTTCTGTCAAAATAATAGACAACACTGCAATAAACGACATTTGGAAACCTACATCGAAAAGCGTAAGCGGATCTACAATGAGCAACAACAGGGCTGCCACAGATAAATTATTCAAAGTTGCCCCACGGCCACGTCCCATACATACGCCAATCTGCATCAGCGTAAACATTGTAGATGCCCTAACCAACGACACGGGCAAACCTACCAAAAATGTAAAAAGCCACAACACTCCCACTATCAATACTAGTCCAGTAACTCTTGCACCCCATCTGCGCATCTTTCTTAGAAACAGAAAATTAAAAATACTTACCAATATTCCTAGATGAAGCCCCGAAAGAGCTAATATATGACTCGTTCCTGTATCAGAAAAGACCTCTTGCGTATCCTTCCTCAACAAGGTCTTATCACCCAAAGTCAATGCCGAAAGTATAGACAATTTCTCTCCTATAAAGTATTGCGCATATTCCTCCCACAGTTTCTCTCTACATTCTATCATCCATATACGAAAGCTCTTCCTCCATCCCCAAAAACCTGCACTTTTTTCTAATCGTTCGCTGTCAACAACAGAAACTTTTTCTCTTCCACCCACAAAACCAGCCCCACTAATATGATGTACCGTCAGATAGCTATTATAATCAAAATTGGAAGGGCACACTTTACCTAATGAGCTAGACAGCCTGCAATAAAAGAACAATTTATCTCCTAACCTAGCAGACTGTACATCCTCTTTTCGAGCAGTTTCCTTACCAACCGCAGTAGACTCTTTCCTCTGCATAAAAGAATCTCTTTTCCCCATCAGCATACTTCCCTTCGAAAAAGTGACCCTTACAACTTTCCCATTCCAATCTCTATGCTTATCATGCAACTTTATATCAACCGTTGTATATCCATCATTTATCTTGTGAACTCCAACTAAGTTTCCTCCCCATACACGAGATTCAGAAGGCCAATTATCCACAACTACTTCATGATACACACTCTGCGTCCAACCCGCTGCCACAACAATAAGCGCCATAGTAGCTAAAGACGAAATTAGCCACCACACTTTTTCATTTTTACCCCTAAAACAATATAGCACCATACCACCTACCAACAAAAGCAGACCGCAACCCATCAATAGCCATTGCATACTACAATCCTTCATACTCCATCCCAAAACAATTCCTAAACCAAGCAACAACACGTACTTTAGCATAGGATCGTGTAACAACGGATTCTGCGGCAAACGTTTCGTATATAAGCGTTCAAAGGACATTGTCTATAATATTAAAATTTGATTCGGTGAATTACTGATTTGAGGGAATAGAGGGGGAAAGCCATTATAACCGCCAATATTAATAATAAAGCCTCACTTGACTCAATGTCAAGTGAGGCTTGAAAAGAAATTGGCGGCGACCTACTCTCCCGCGGGTGTGCAGTACCATCGGCGCGGTTGGGCTTAACTTCTCTGTTCGGAATGGGAAGAGGTGATCCCCAACGCTATAACCACCAGAATATCGGTTGGACAACTTTTGAACCTATTTAATAGCTTTATTTGGTCTTCTTTTGTCTTTACTTCTTTCTCTTGAAGTTTTGATTTTTTGTACGAACTCTTAGCAGCCACGTCCCTTGCAGCGGAGACGGAGGCAAGTTTCGGGCAATTAGTAAGGCTCGGCTTTGACATCGCTGTCTTTACACCTGCCTCCTATCAACGTCATCGTCTTTGACGACCCTCATGAGGAAATCTAATCTTGTGGCCGGCTTCGCACTTAGATGCTTTCAGCGCTTATCCGATCCCGACATGGATACCCGGCGGTGCACCTGGCGGCACAACCGGTTGACCAGAGGTCAGTCCAACACGGTCCTCTCGTACTAGTGTCAGAGCCACGCAAATTTCCCGCGCCCACGATAGATAGAGACCGAACTGTCTCACGACGTTCTGAACCCAGCTCGCGTGCCACTTTAATGGGCGAACAGCCCAACCCTTGGGACCTTCTCCAGCCCCAGGATGTGACGAGCCGACATCGAGGTGCCAAACCACTCCGTCGATATGAGCTCTTGGGAGGGATCAGCCTGTTATCCCCGGAGTACCTTTTATCCTTTGAGCGATGGCCCTTCCATACGGAACCACCGGATCACTATGCTCTGGTTTCCCACCTGATCGGCTTGTCGGCCTCCCAGTCAAGCGCCCTTTTGCCATTACACTCTACGGCCGGTTACCAATCGGCCTGAGGGCACCTTTAGAAGCCTCCGTTACGCTTTTGGAGGCGACCACCCCAGTCAAACTGCCCGCCAAACGGTGTCCTCGATATTTCGAGTTAGGAACCAGACAGAGGAAGGGCCGTATTTCAACGGCGGCTCCACGAACACTAGCGTGCCCGCTTCTTAGCCTCCGGCCTATCCTACACATCCGCTGCCCAGTCACAACGTTAAGCTACAGTAAAGGTTCACGGGGTCTTTTCGTCCCATCGCGGGTAATCGGCATCTTCACCG
>OIZT01001205.1_pt1 | contig 12478 bp, 19 predicted proteins | sample 1588611 | NCBI WGS metagenome assembly OIZT01 (sample SAMN03283278) | human gut metagenome | biome: human-associated habitat; material: feces | host: Homo sapiens | place: Peru | collected 2012
TATCCTGTTGGTGTTCAAGGTAAGGGATTACTTATGATAAGTGGAGGAATTGATTCACCAGTTGCTGGTTATTTATCTTTAAAAAGGGGAATAAGTTTAGAATGTTTATATTTTGAAGCTATACCTCATACTAGTTTAGAAGCTAGGGAAAAGGTAAAAAAATTAGTTTCTATTTTAAATGAATATTCGGGAAATATAAAACTTTATGTTGTTCCTTTTACTAAATTACAAGAAGAAATTTATAAAAATTGTGATCCTACTTATAACATTACAATTTTAAGAAGAATGATGTATCGTATTGCTTCTAAATTTGCTCATAAAAGACATTGTAAAGTTATTATAAATGGTGAAAATGTTGGTCAAGTTGCAAGTCAAACATTAAGCAGTATGAATGTTGTGAATGATGTTGTTAGAATACCTGTATTAAGACCGGTTGTATGTTATGATAAAATTGAAATAATTGAACTTGCTAAAAAAATTAATACTTATGAAACGAGTATTTTACCTTTCGAGGATTGTTGTACTATTTTTGTACCTAAACATCCTGTAATTAATCCAACATTAGATAAATGTTTATTATATGAAACTTTATTTGATTATGAAGAATTAATTAATGAAGCAGTAAATAATATAGAAATAATAAAAATTAATAATAATGAAGATAAATTTAATTTATAGAAAAAATTACCAATAGAAAAGAAGTATTAAATTTTAGTTTCTTCACAACCTATAAGTGTAGGAGGTGAGAAACAATGAATAACAACAAATTAACAGTTCCAGGTTCTAAACAAGCTATCGACAGAATGAAATATGAAATAGCTAACGAATTTGGTGTTAACCTTGGTCCAGATGCTACTTCAAGAGCTAATGGTTCAGTTGGAGGAGAAATCACTAAGAGATTAGTTAGATTAGCTCAAAACCAATTAAATGGTGGAAACTATACACAATCTAAATAAGGATTCAAGAACGATAGATAATCTATTGTTCTTTTCTTATATACACAAAATTATTAATTGTAAAATTAGTAATTTTTCTTTACTTTTATTGTATCACATGATACAATATTATTGGAAGTGATGGTATGGCAAATGTTACTAAAATATCAAAAGATATGATATTAGATACTGCCTTTGAATTAGCAAGAGAAAAAGGAATAGATAGTGTTAGTAATAGAGAAATAGCTAAGAAGTTAAATTCTTCGATTAGACCAATATATTATCAATTTAAAAATACTGAAGAATTAAAACAACAATTATACAATAAAATAGAAAAATATTTTTATAAATTCTTATTTGATAATATGAATGATGAATTACCTAAATATAAACAAATAGGAATAAAATATGTAGAATTTGCTAAAAAAGAACAAAACTTATTTAAGTTATTATTTATGAGCGATAGTAATTATTTTATGACAAGTTTTGTAGATAGAGATGAAGAAGATTATGGTGAATTAACAAAATTCATAAGATTAAGTACCAATCTAAGTGATGAAGAAATAGAATCATTTCATGTTTTAATGTGGATATTTACTCAAGGAATAGCATCTCTAGTAGCAAGTGGTACAGTTAAATTTAAAGATAATCAAATAAAAGACTTATTATCTTATGAATTTCAAGCACTTATGCTTTTAAAAGAAAATCCAGATAATAAATGGGTAATAAAAAATATTAATTTTAAGGAGGAACAAAATGAAAAAAAATAATATTATATGGGGGTTAGTGTTAATAATTATAGGTTTAATAATAGGATTAAATAGATTAGATATAATTAGTTTTAATTTATTCTTTAATGGATGGTGGTGTTTCTTTATAATTATTCCATGTTTTATAGGCTTATTAACATATAAAGAAAAAACAGGTAGTTTAATAGGTTTAATAATAGGAATACTTTTATTCTTAGGTAGTAACGATATAATAGATTATAATATGGTATGGAATTTATTACTTCCTATAATTCTTGTTATGATAGGATTATCTATTGTACTAAAAAATACTATTAGTACTGATATAAATAAAGAAATAAAGAAAATAGATACCAATAATAATAAAGAATATTCAGCAGTATTCTCAGGACAAAAAGTTAGTGCTTCCAAAGATTTTAATGGTGCCAATATTAATGCTATCTTTGGAGGAGTAGAATTAGACTTAACTAACATTAACTTAAAAGAAGACATTGTAATAAACACTTGTAGCGTCTTCGGAGGAATAGATTTAAAAGTTAGTAATGATATTAATGTTAAAATAAAATCTACAAGTATCTTTGGTGGTTGTGAAGATAAAAGAAAAAATATAACTAACGATAATAAACATACAATTTATATTAATGCTTTCTGTCTATTTGGTGGAGTTGATATAAAATGACAACATTACAAAAAATAATAAAATATTTATCTATAATATTTGGTATATTTCTTATATTTGTAATAATATCTAGTATATTAGGAATAGGTTATACAGTAAATAAAATACTAAGTCCAAATAAATATGATGATATAAAAGAAGAAATAACAAATGTAATTGATGATATAAAAGATAATACTAATGATAATAGTAATAATGAAGAACCTACTAAAGATATAGAACTTACACAAGAAGAATTTAATAATATTAAAATAGATTTAACATATAGTGATTTAGAAATAAATACTGGGGAATTTAAAGTAGAAACTAATAGTGATAATATAGTTACTAAAATAAAAGAAAAAACACTTATCATAAAAGAAAAAAATACTTGGAATATTAAATTTAAAAATAAACAAAAAGTTATATTATACTTACCAAGCAACATAGAATTAACTGATGTAGAAATAAATAATGGATCAGGTAAGTTATATATAGCAAGTATAATAGCAAATAATATAGATTTAGATTTAGGAGCAGGTTCCACTAATATTGATAATATTATTGCAAGTAATACAGATATAGATACTGATGCAGGAACATTAAATATTAATAATGGTATTATTAATAACCTTGACTTAGATTTAGGAGTAGGTAAAACTACCATTAATGCTAAATTAACAGGTAAAAATAAAATAGATATTGGCGTAGGTAGTTTCTACTTAAATGTTTTAGATAATATATCTAACTATAAATTAAAATTAAATAAAGGTATAGGTACAATAAAAGTAAATGATGAAGAAATAAAAAATGATACTACAATAGGAACTGGAGATAATATAATTAATATATCTGGTGGAGTAGGTAGTATTAATATAGATTTTAAGGAGTAATAATATGGGAAGTTTATTTAAAGCAGTTTTTCCTTGGTTAATAATAGGAATAAGTATTATAGTTATAGTAGTTAATAATAAGAAAAAAGAAAGTAATTATTTAGTGCATGGTATGATTTATGGTACTTTATTAGGTAGTATAATAGGTCTAACATTAAAATACATAATTAAATTAAAGGCAGATGTAGGATTATATATTGCAATATGTTTCTTACTTGGTGAAGTATTAGGTACCTTAATAAAAAAGGAACAAAAAAATGAAAAGAAATAAAGCATTACTAATTATATCTTTATTTATAGGTATAAATGCCATAATAGGATCTAGTTTAATGTTTATTGATAAAACAGGTAGTTTACTTAAAATGAATGAATTATTAATTTATTTTAAAGTACTACCTTTAAATAACATTTTATTTAATGATTATCTATTTTCCGGTATTTGCTTATTAATGATAAATGGTATTACTAATATAGTAGGATCTATTATGTTAATTAAAAATAAAAAAATATCTTATGATTTAGAAATAATATTTGGTATTTTATTAATGTTATGGATAATAATACAATTTATTATATTACCATTTAATTTATTATCATTAACATTCTTTTTACTAGGATTAATTCAAACTATATTAGCATACATTTGTAAAGTTCGTTATATTCAAAGTGTATTTAAAATTAATTATGAAGAATATAAAAATATAAATAAAATAAAAGATACAGTAGTAGTATATTTCTCTAGAATGGGTTATACCAAGAAAATAGCATATAGTATAGCAAATGATTTAGAATGTAAATTAATAGAAATAACACCAAAAGAAAAGATTAAAAGTACACTTGGATTTTGGTGGTGTGGTAGATTTGGTATGCATAAATGGCCTATGGGACTAGAAAAAAATTATGATTTAAGTAAATATAAAGAAGTAATAATATGTAGTCCAATATGGGTATTTGATGTATCAAGTCCCATAAGAGAATTACTAATTCAAAATAAAAATAAAGTTAAAAATGTAACTTATGTATTAACACATTTTATGAATAATAAATTTATTTATGTCGCAGATAATATGGATAAAATACTAAATACCAAAAGAAAGAAATTAATTAGTTACACAGTTAGATTTGGCAAAATAAAAAATAAAAGTGAGGTATAAAATGATAAGATTAGAAGAACCAAAAGATTATTATGAAGTAGAAAATTTAACAAGAGAATCTTTTTGAAATGTATATCGTCCAGGATGCTTTGAACACTATGTAATTCATAATCTAAGAAAAAAAGATTATTTCATTAAAGAATTAGATTATGTTATAGAATTAAATGGTAAAATTATAGCTAATATTGTTTATGCTTTAGGTAATATAAAAGAAAATAATATTAATAAAAAAGTATTAATCTTTGGACCAGTTAGTGTATTACCTAGTTATCAACATAAAGGCTATGGTGAAAAATTAATTAACTATACTTTAGATAAAACTAAAGAATTAGGCTATTCTTGTATATTTATTACAGGTAATCAAGATTATTATAAAAAGTATGGTTTTATTAGTGCAAGTAAATATAATATCTATTATGAAGGTTTAGAACATAATGAAGAATATCCTTTCTTTATGATAAAAATATTAAATAAAGATAAATTTGATATAAAAGAAGGTATCTATACCGATCCAGAAGTATATACCAATATAGATAATAAAGATTTAGAAATATTTGATAAGAACTTTCTACATAAAGAAAAATTAAAATTAGAAGGACAATTAGAATGAATATATTTATAATTTTATGTTTATTAGCATTTTCCTATGTTATAATTAATTTTATTTTAGATAGTACTTCACCCATTAGTGAAGTAGAAGCCATTCTAATAGAAAAAATATTGAAACAACATATCAAGAAAAAAGCATAGTAAATAATAATTATATCTTAATATTTAAATTTAATAAGATTATTAACAATATTTTAGTAAAATATAGTATGTATAAAAATGTAATATCAAAGATAAAGGAATATTAACTTATCAAAGAAATAGATTTGTAGATTTTAAAAGGAGAACGAAATGATAGAAATTAAAAATGTAAGTAAAAGTTATAATGGTAAAAAGAAAGCCTTAGACAATGTAAGTTTTAAAGTTAATGATGGAGAAATATTTGCATTCATTGGACATAATGGTGCAGGTAAAACAACTTTAATTAAATCAATTATTGGAATATTAGAGTTTGACGAAGGAGACATTTTAATAGATAATAAATCAATTAAAACTAACACGATAGAGTGTAAAAAAATAATGTCCTATGTACCAGATAATCCTGATATGTATGAAAATATGAAAGCCATAGATTTTATTAACTTTGTTTGTGATATGTATGAAACACCTTATGAAATAAGAAAAAATAATATAGATAAATATGCTAAAATGTTTGAATTAACTGATAAATTAAATAATGACATATCAAGTTTTAGTCATGGTATGAAACAAAAAGTTGCCTTAATTGCAGCCTTAGCACATAATCCAAAAATATTAATAATGGATGAACCATTCGTAGGATTAGATCCTAAAGCAGTATATGATGTAAAAGAAATAATGAAAGAAATGACTAAATCAGGTAAAACAATATTCTTTTCTACCCATATCCTTGATGTAGCAGAAAAACTATGTGATAGAGTAGCAATTATAAAAAATGGTAAAATAGTAAAAATAGGTAAAATGAAAGATATTAAAGGTGATGAATCCTTAGAAGAAGTATTCCTAGAACTAGGAGATAAATAATGAAAATAATATCTTTATTAAAAGCAGTACTTACTGAAGACATGAATATGTTTAAGTATAGTTCTAAAAAAAATACTACTAAATTTAAAAAAATGTTATTACCTATATTCTTATTTCTAGTAGTAGTATCTTCAATACTTAGTTATTCAATTTTAATAGGAACAGAATTAAATAAAGTAAATCTTAACTATGTACTTTTAACAATGTTTGTATTTATAGTAACTTTATTAACATTTATCCAAGGAATATATAAATCACAAAGTATTTTATTCGAAGCCAAAGATAATGATTTATTATTCTCTCTACCAATAAAAAAATCTCATATATTATTTGTAAGAATATTCAAATTATTATTATTTCAATTTATTTATAACTTAATGTTTTTATTACCAGCATTTATTGCCTATATTTATTTTGAACACCCAAGTATTAATTTTTATATCATATCTATAATTTATAGTATACTTATACCTATAATACCTACAGTTATATCTTCCTTAATTGGATATATCGTTAAACTAATATCTAGTAAGAGTAAAAGTAAAAAAATAATTCAATCACTAGTTACTTGCATAGTATTTCTAGGAATATTCTTACTATCGTTTAATTTAGATAGTTTTGTAAGTGATATTGCTAAAAATGCTAATAGTATTAATGATATGATAACAAAAATATATTATCCAGTAGGATTATATATAAACTTAATAACTAACTTTAATTTATTAGATTTAATTAAATTACTTTTAGTTAATATAATACCTTTAATATTATTCATAATTATATGTCAACATTATTACTTTAAAATTATCTCTAATTCCAAAAATATAAGTATAAAATCAAAAAAATATAACAAAGATAATATCAAAGTAAATAAACCAATAATATCCTTAGTAAAAAAAGAATTAAATAAATTTACTTCCTCAGTAACATTAATGTTTAATAGTGGTTTTGCTTTATTTCTATTAGTAATAGTATCTATACTTTTATGTATTAAAGGAAGTAGTGTATTTGATTATATCTTATCTAGTTATGGTATAGAAACAGATTTAAGTATAAATATATTATATTACTTTCTAATAATGTTTACTTGTATGATGACTTCAATTACATCTTCTTCAATATCTCTAGAAGGTAAAACTATTAATATTACAAAAAGTATGCCTATTAGTGAAAAAAATATATTAAAATCTAAAATATTACTTTGTTATGTAATTGAAATACCTTTTATTATAGTATCATTAATTATATTTATAATTAAATTTAATCCTAGTTTAATTTATATTTTATCATATGTATTACTAGCAATATTTTCTATTTTATTTACTTCATCATTAGGATTAATAGCAAATCTAAAATACCCTAAAATGGAGTATTCAAGTGATGTTGAAGTAGTAAAACAAAGTACCTCAGTAATGATATCAGTATTCTCAGGAATGGCTATGTTTATACTAAGTATACTTACAGTATTTTATTTTAATAAATGGCTATCTTTAAATATATTACTAATTATTAATTTAGTTATAATTATATTATTAAGTTTAATTTTATATTCTATTTTATTAAAAATAGGACCAAAAGAATATAAGAATATTAATGTTTAAATAAGTTGAAAATATAGTTTATATGTGATAAAATAATAACCAAAAAGGAGATATATATGAATTTAAAAAACAAACTATTAGAAATTAAGGAAGATATTTTAACAAAATTCTCTACAAATAAAGATTTTGAATTTGATGCTGTATTTGAAAACCATCCAATCGGTAATCAAAAAATATATAGATTATACTATGTTGATTATCATAGAATTGGACAAGGTTATGGAATGAAGAATAACAATATAGGCATCATTAATTGGAGTTTCGAACCATTCATGTTTCCTAATGGAATGACTAGAGAAGAAGGATTTAAAGTATTATCATATTTTACAGATGTTATAGAAAAAAAAGAAGATATAGATGTTGGTTCATTTAAATCAGTTAAAACACTAGATGAAAATATAGCTCTAGGAAGAATAGGATTTACTAAAGTTAAAGAAAATGATGAAAATAAAATACTAAATTTATTTACAGTTAGTGGAAGAGTATTATTGTTTAAAAAAAGTGACTTATATCAAAAATATTTTGAATGGTACTCTGAAAATGTAACTAAAGACGAAGTAAAAGAAATCTATGCAAAATATAATATGGAATTTAAAGATATCCTATTTCCAGAAGATAAAAAAGTGTATATAAAAACATTAAAGAAAGATAATAAATAATTATTTAAAATATATGATTAATTTCATATATTTTTTAATTAATATAATAAAAAATGTAAAAAAGAATTAACCTACTTGTAAAAGAAAATAAAATTATGTTATTATATATCTAAGGAAGTTGATAAAATGAAAGAAATAGATATTAATAAATTACCTAGAAAAAAACTTATGAATGGTTTAGAAAATTTGATTATTCAACATATGGAGTAACTGTTAAAGTAGATATTACTAAATTAGTTAAACACTGTAAAGAAAATAAAGAATCTTTCTTTATAGATATGCTATATATAATAGTAAATGCTTTAAATAGTGTTAAAGAACTAAGAATGAGGTTATATAATGGTAAACCAGTTATATATGATGATATAAATCCTGCAGTAACTGTTATGACAAATAATGAAGTGTTTGAGAATGTTAGATTTAAAAATTATCATAATTTTAAAGAATTTTATAAAGTTGCAAGAACTTTAATTGATGAAGCAAAAAATGAAGAAAAACTAAATGATAACAACTATAATCCTGATAAAATAATGGATGAATACTATGTAACATGTTTACCATGGATAGATTTTACAAATGTAACACATCCTTATCCAAGTGATATAGACAATCAAACAATACCTAGAATATGTTGGGGAAAATATACATTAAATAATGATAACTATGAAATGATGTTAAATATAAGCGTAAGTCATATTTTTGTAGATGGATTACACTTATCAAAAGTATTTAATAAAGTAAATGAATTGTTAGATAATACCAAAGAAATATTAAAATAGGAGGAACATTATGAGAATAAATTATTTGTTTAGTGGATTAGATAAAGTTAATGGATTCACTGATAAACAAAAAGAATTTTTAAAAAAAGATATAAAAAATAATATGAATATAGTATTTATTGCATCATCATTTGATAATTATGAAAGAAATGATATAAAGCATAAAGAACTAGTAAAATTATTTAATGATATTAATATAAAATTTAATAATATATATTTAATAGATAATAGAATTGATAGTAACAAATCTAAAGAACTAATAAAAAAGTCTGATATTATATTCTTAATGGGAGGAGATCCTAAAAAGGAAATGGACTCAATTATTGAATATGACTTAGTAAGTGATATAAAAACTAAAGAAGGAATAATAATAGGAGTAAGTGCAGGATCGATGAATCAAATTATAAATGTTATTTATAAAGATGAGATAGATAATAATATATTAGTTAAATATAAAGGTTTAGGATTCTTTGATACAAATATTTATCCACATGTAGATATTAATAATAAAGAATATTTACAAGAAATATTTGAAGTATCTAAATATGGTAAAATATTATGTTTACCAAATAGTTCATTTATTATAATTGAAAATAACAAAATAGATATAATCGGAGAACATTATTATATAGAATATAGTAATTAATAAAATAAGATAAAAAATATAGTAAAAATATTAATTTTATGTTATACTTTATATAGAGAAATAAAAAGTAGGTGAACATATGAATTTAGATATGAATAAAATAAATAAATTAGTATCTAGTAAATCATTAGCAAAAGATAGCCTAACTGAAGAAGAATATGATTTTATTAGAATGATTTATAATACAATTATAGACTCTGAAGATTATGAAATATCTACAAAAATGCTTTCTAATATATATGATATGAAAGAAAGTGAAGTAAAATATTTAAAAAATGTTTATTATTCATTTCTTGCTACCAAAGAAGAAAAACAAGCGTATTTATATGTTAGAAATGAACTTATGAATAAAAATAGAAAAAGCAGAGGATTTGCTAATATTAGTATAATTATTTCTCTATTAATATTATTAATTACTTTTGGTATTTATTTAGGATATATTTTATATAATTTAATATAGATGGAGGTAAAATTATGAGTATTATACAAAGTATTATTTTAGGAATTATTCAAGGATTAACAGAATTTTTACCTGTTAGTTCATCAGCACATTTAAATTTGTTTCCTTGGATGTTTGGATGGAAAGAATTACCAGATTCATTTGATGTTGCCTTGCATTTAGGAACATTACTTGCAATATTGATTTATTTTTATAAAGATTGGATTAATTTAATAGTAGGAGGTTTCAATCAATTAAAAGGTAAAAAAAGTACTGATGGAAAGATTTTTTGGAGACTAGTAGTGGTAACTATTCCTGCAGGAATACTTGGAATAGTATTACAAAAAATCAGTGAAAAATTAATAACTACTTTAAATGCAGAAATGATTGCCATTGCAATAGCATTGATAGTAATGGGTATATTACTTTATGTTACAGATAAAAATAGTGAATCTAATATTTCATTAGAAAAAATGAATTTTAAATCATCATTTCTAATAGGAATATCACAAGCCTTAGCAGCAGCATTTCCTGGAGTATCAAGATCAGGTATTACAATGACTGTAGCAAGATATTTAAAAGTAGATAGAGAAAGCGCTGCAAAGTATTCGTTCTTGTTATCAGGACCAATGGTAGCAGCAGCAGTTTTGGTTAGTATAAAAGATTTTACTTTTGACGCTTCATTCATAGCAGGAGTATTAACAAGTTTTATATCAGGATTATTAGTAATTAAATTTTTGATGAATTACTTAAAAAAAGGAAGTTTCAAAATATTTGCAATTTATAGAGTAATCTTAGGAATTATAATAATAGGAATTGTCTTATTTAGATAATTTCTTTCATGCCTTTTTAGTTCAGTGGTAGAATAGAAGCATGGTAAGCTTCAGAGGACAGTTCAATTCTGTCAAAAGGCACCAGTAAGCAATCTGTTCGAACTTTTGTAGTTAAGGACTTAAATATATAAGTATCAATTTCAAAAAGAAGTTGGTACTTTTTTAGCGTTTAAGAAAGAAAGGATAGGTTTAAATGGTAAATATTACAAAGGAAAAATTGAAAATTGATAATGAATTAAAGAAAAAAATAGAATTTAATATACCAGTTATTGCAGTTACCGCTGATGCAGTTAATAATGCAGGAGAAAAGTATATTTCTGAAGGATTTGCTAATTATATTTCTAAGCCTTATACAAAAACTCAAATTAATGAAAAAATGTTAACTATATTTACTAAATAAAATGAATTATTTAAAGAAATAAGAAAAATCATAACTAATAGTTAATTTTTTTAACGAATAATAGCAATATATACTAATTTGCATATTAACTATTGACAAACTATAAATAAAACGCTAAGATAGTTAACATATTTATTGGAAATATATGCCAAATATGTCTTTTTACGAAGATGGTGGTGGAGCCACTATTTTAGTAGTTTCTTTTTCCTACAAGAAAGGATTGATTAGTGATGAAAGAAGTGGAGTGTAGATATTATTTTTCACAAGATGAACTTACAAAAGTAAGTAATATACTAAATGGATTTAAAGAGTTAGAATTCAAAGGGAGGTATTATGAGAAAACAATTCAATACGATGTTGCAGATGAAAAATATTCGTTTTATAATACTGAAATTGATGGTAGATTTAGAGTGAGAATATCTAAAAGTAAAACTGATACAAATAATAAATTATTATTATCTTGGAAAAGAAGATTAAAAAATAATGTTGCAGAACATATTCATCAAGAAGAAGAAGTTGAACTAAACTTGGATCCTGCTGAATATAAAAACTTGATTTTAATATTAGAAAATGTACTCAAAATGAAAAAAGTTGAAAGTTATGAACGATATAGAAGTATATATTTAAGCAAAGAAGTAGAAATAGTTTTAGATGAATTTCCTTTTGGTTTAGCATTAGAAATAGAAAGTTTAACTAAGTCAGAAGATTCTATAAAGAAATGGCTAAATAAATTGAAATTAGATATTAATAGGTCTTATAGGTATTCTTGGGATGATAAATATGCAGAATTATGTCAACAACAAAAGAAAACTATATATAATAATGTAACTTTTGAGTTAGATATGCCTAAAGTGGAGGAAAAGTTTGATGGAAAATTGTAGTATAAAGAAGATCGAAAATGGGAATCTGAATGATGTTTATCTTTTAATTATTAATAATAATAAATTTATCATAAGAGTTTCTCAAAATATTAATAGTTTTGAAGTTAATGCTTTAAAATGTCTGAATAAAGATAATTTAAACATACCATTATTGTTAGGAAATATGGAATATAATGATAAATTTAAGTTGTATAATATTTGGTGTGGGTAACTAAAATTACTCTCACCAATTTTTTATAA
>OIZT01001208.1_pt1 | contig 12453 bp, 9 predicted proteins | sample 1588611 | NCBI WGS metagenome assembly OIZT01 (sample SAMN03283278) | human gut metagenome | biome: human-associated habitat; material: feces | host: Homo sapiens | place: Peru | collected 2012
CCCCGCCGGGAGGTCGCCTTCCCCGTAGGGGAAGGCATCCTCCGGCGGGGGCTTCTTTACCAAATTCTGATTTGCCCAAAAACCATCTTGCTGGTAGATATTCTTCGGTTGGATTTTTTCTGGGAATGATTTGGATTTTCCTTGACTCCCGGGGAAAATTCCTCTATAATATCAGAAGCTATGGGCATTTACCATCTGAAGAAAGGATTTTGAAATATGGCTAAGGAATACAAGATCACAAGCCTGCGTCTGGCAGACCTGGAAAAAGAACTGAATTATTTGAAGACCACCCGTGAGCGGGAAGTGGCGGCAATGATCGCTGAGGCTCGGTCCTACGGTGACTTGTCCGAAAACTCCGAATACGATGCCGCCAAGAACGAGCAGGGCAAGCTCTATGGCCGCATTGCCGAGATCGAGGACATTCTGTCTCACGCCGTTATCATCGAGGACGAGAACGAGGCCACCGGCCGTGTGGGCCTGGGCTGCACCGTGGTGGTAGAGGACGAGCAGGGCAAGCGGATCGAGTACCGGATCACCGGCTCTCAGGAAGCCAACCCCATGGAAAACAAGCTGTCTGATGACTCCCCCTTCGGCCGCGGCATTGTGGGCAAGGCTGCCGGTGAGACCTTCACCGTCAATGCCCCTGCCGGTTCCTACACCATGAAGGTCATCAGCGTGACCCGTGAGGGCTAAGCCATGGCAAAGTTTGTACCCCAGGCAGAGATGCCCCTGTCCGACCAGGTGAAGGTCCGGCGTGAGAAGCTGGAGGCCCTCCGTGCCGAGGGCCTGGACCCCTTTGTCCAGACCAAGTTTGAGGTGACCTCCTCCGCCAAAGAGATCAAGGACCACTTTGAGGAGCTGGAAGGGAAGACCGTGACCCTGGCCGGCCGTCTGATGAGCAAGCGTGGCATGGGCAAGGTGACCTTCTGCGATTTGCAGGACAATACCGGCCGCATCCAGCTCTATGTCCGCTTCGATGCCATGGACGAAGAGGCCTTCAAGCGCTTCAAGAAGAACGACATTGGCGATATTGTCGGCGTCAAGGGCGATGTGTTCAAGACCGAGCGGGGAGAGATCTCCCTTCGTGTCCATGAGGCCACGCTTTTGAGCAAGTCCCTGCTGCCTCTGCCAGAGAAGTTCCACGGCCTGACGGACCGGGAGACCCGGTACCGCCAGCGCTATGTAGACCTGATCGTGAACCCCGAGGTGAAGGACACCTTCGTCAAGCGGAGCCTGATCCTCCGGGAGCTGCGCCACTTCCTGGACGGCAAGGGCTTCCTGGAGGTGGACACCCCCATCCTGACTCCCTTCGAGATCGGCGCTTCCGCCCGTCCCTTCTATACCCATCACAATACCCTGGATATCGATATGGTGCTGCGTATCGAGACGGAGCTGTATCTGAAGCGGCTCATTGTAGGCGGCATGGATCGGGTCTACGAGGTGGGCCGCATTTTCCGCAACGAGGGCATGGATCCCACCCACAATCCGGAGTTCACTTCTATTGAGCTCTACCAGGCCTATACCGATTTCCACGGCATGATGGACCTGGTGGAAGAGATGATGAAGACCGTGGCCATGAAGGTCTGCGGCACCCTGCAGATCACCTACCAGGGCAAGGACATCGACCTGAGCCACTGGGAGCGGATGACCATGATCGAGGCCGTCAAGAAGTATTCCGGCGTGGACTTTGCCGCCATCTCCTCTGATGAGGAGGCCATTGCCGCCGCCAAGGCCCACAAGGTGGAGCTGCCGGAGATCCCCACCAAGGGGGCCATCCTGGCCGAGTTCTTCGACGCGTTTGTAGAGGAGAACCTGATCCAGCCTACCTTTATTTATGATTACCCCGTGGAAAACAGCCCCCTGGCCAAGCGGAAGCCTGGAGACCCCGCCTTCACGGAACGGTTTGAGTACTTCATCAACGCCACGGAGTTTGGCAACGCCTTCTCCGAGCTGAATGACCCCATCGACCAGAAGGCCCGGTTTGAAAAGCAGGTTGCCGACCGGCTGGCGGTGGATCCTGCCAGCCGCGCCCAGGTGGACTACGACTACGTCACCGCTCTGGAGTATGGCCTGCCCCCCACGGGCGGCCTGGGCTTCGGCGTGGACCGGCTGGTCATGCTGCTTACCGACTCCGCCTCCATCCGGGATGTGCTGCTTTTCCCCACTATGAAGCCAACGGATGTGCCCAAGGCGGAGAAGACCGAGGAAAAGGCGGAGATGCCCTCTGTGGCGGCTCCTGCTGCACAGGAGAAGATCGACTTCTCCAAGGTGGAGATCGAGCCCCTGTTCCAGGATCAGGTGGATTTTGACACCTTCTCCAAGAGCGATTTCCGTGCCGTGAAGGTTAAGGAATGCGAAGCCGTGAAGAAGTCCAAAAAGCTCTTGAAGTTTCTGCTGGACGACGGATCCGGCAAGGACCGGGTGATCCTCTCCGGCATCCACGACTACTACGAGCCGGAAGAGCTGGTGGGCAAGACCTGCGTGGCCATTACCAACCTGCCCCCCAGAAAGATGATGGGCATCGACTCCGAGGGTATGCTGATCTCCGCTGTTCACCACGAGGAAGGCGAAGAGCGGCTCCACCTGCTCATGCTGGATGACCATATTCCGGCTGGCGCGAAGATGTACTAAGTGAATACAAACATCCCGGCAGATGGCTCCTTTTGGAGCTCTCGCCGGGATGTTTCTTTATAGTGGATGATACTTCGGCACCATCTTTTCGAACGTACAGAATTCCCCAAAACCAAGCGCCTTTAATTCCTGCTTGGTTTCCTCTATATAGGCCCCCAGATGGGCGGGCTTATGGCTGTCGCTGCCGATTGTGAGGATGCGGCCGCCTAAGGATTGGTATAGTCCCAGAATATCCCGTGAGGGCGTCAGGTCGAGTTTCAAGGCTATCCGGTCACCGTAAAGGGACCGCATTTTCTGGAATGTTTCATAATAAGCGGGATAGTCCACATTGGCCAGGGGGATTTCGTCCGGCTCTCCCGGCCCGCCCTTGCGGTAACGCATGGCTTCCGGTTCCTCCCAGTCGGTTTTGATGCCGTAGTCCACATGGTCGGTAAAGCATAGTTCCTCTAGCCCCAGTGCAATGGCATCCCGGACTACCTGTTCCATGGGATAATCGGAATCATCACTAAAGGCTGTATGGACGTGGTAGTCAGCTCTCATATTGGCGCGCCTCCCTCGTTTCTTTTTCCAGTACCTCGTGCATATACCCCATTACCACCAAAATCACCAGCAGATAGTATGGGAAAATGGAAATTGTGGTGCGGTTTGCGATCAGTCCGAACAGCGGCGGCATCAGGCAGTTGCCGATGTAGGCGCTGGCCATCTGGACACCAATGATGGCCTGGGACTTGTCGGCACCGAAGTGGGCGGGGGTGGAGTGGATGATGCTGGGGTAGATGGGGGCGCAGCCCAGGCCAATCAGCAGGAGGCCTGCCAGGGTCACGGTCTCTCCCAGGGGCAGAAGCATAGCGGCAACCCCCAGGGCAATGAGGCCGACGCCCAGGCGGACCATCTGGGTATCGTTCCATTTTAGAGTTAAAAAGCCGCACAGAGCCCGGCCTGCGGTGATGCCGATGAAGAACAGGCTGGCAAATCCAGCGGCGGTCTCCGGGGCGATGCCCTTTGCCAGCACCAGGTAGCTGCTGGCCCACAGGCTGGTGGTCTGCTCCAGGGAGCAATAGCAGAAAAAGGTGATGAGTACCGCCTTCACACCGGGGATGCGGAAAATCTGCTTTAGGGTCAAGGCCTGGGCCGGAGTATCCGCCTGTTCCGCTTCCTCCTTGGCCGAAGCCGTCTTCCAAAGAGGAAGGCTCAAAAGGATAATGGCCGTCAGGACGATTTGAATGAGGCCGATGATCCGGTAGCCCATGTGCCACCCGGCGCTGGTGGCAAGGGCGGCCCCCATGATATAGGGGCCTACGGATGCACCGATGCCCCACATACAGTGGAGCCAACTCATGTGGCGGCTGGCAAAATGGAGGGCCACATAGTTGTTGAGGGCCGCGTCTACGCTCCCGGCGCCCAGGCCGTAGGGAATGGCCCAGAGGCACAGGGCCCAAAAGGAATGGCTGACGGAGAAGCTGAAGAGTGCGGCCGCCGTCATGCCAACGCTGATGGCCGTCACCCATCCAGTTCCCAACCGCCGGGTCAGACGGTCGCTTTGCAAGCTGGAAATCACGGTGCCCACGGAGATGATACAGAAGATCACTCCGGAATAGGAAACCGGAACGCCGAAGTCCGGATACATGGAGGGCCAGGCCGCCCCCAACAGGGAGTCCGGCAGGCCCAGACTGATAAAAGATAGGTAGATCACTGCCAGAAGCAGGTGGATCATCTTGCATTCCTCCTTTTTATTTGATACAATGATATCACAAAAAAGAAGAGACGGTTAGGATAAATCCACGTATTTCATGCAATAAAATCCCCAGGGAGAAAAAAGTAATGGCTTTGAGTGTCTGCAATCCCATTTCTACCGATGCAAAGGGCCAGGAGCTGATCCAGCACGGCACAGCCCTGTTCCCTGTAGCCTGCTATCATGACGACCTCCACCAATTTGAGGTGGCCTGGCATTGGCATGAGGAGCTGGAGGTTTTTACGGCAGAAGAGGGTACGGCCCGGGTCTCCGTCAACGGGGCCGACCACATCATCCGGCAGGGAGAGGGCGTTTTCATCAATACCGGTATCCTGCACGGCGTCTGGCAGGAGGGGGACAGTGCGTGCCGCCTGCGCTCTATGGTGTTTCACCCAAGATTTGTGGGCGGCAGTGTGGACAGCATCCTATGGCAGAAGTACCTGGAGCCCTTACTCGGCGACCCATCCTGCCCCTGTGTGCCCTTCACGGGTGCCAGGGAATGGGAAAAGGCCGCGTCGAAAACCATCGACGGGGCCTGGCAGGCCTGTGTTTCCGAGGAAGAAGGCTTTGAATTCCGGGCCCGGGACCTGCTGTCCCGGCTCATCCTGCTCCTGTTTCAAAATCGCCCCGTTGCTCAAAAGAAGCCCTCCGAAAAGGATCTGCGGGACGGGGAGCGGACCAAAGCCATGCTCCAATACATCCAGGCACACTTCAGCAAGGAAATCACCCTGGCGCAAATCGCCGGGAGCGCCAATATCAGCGAGAGCGAATGCCTGCGGTGTTTCCGAAGCGTCATTGTCAGCTCCCCAATGCAATATGTAAAACAGCTTCGTATTCAACGTGCCGCCGAACTGCTGCGGAGTACGGACTGGAAGATATCCGATATCGGGATGCAATGCGGATTTCAGGAGATGAGCTACTTCGCCAAAACCTTCCGGGAGATGAAGGGGTGCACGCCGAAGGGGTATCGGGAGCAGAAATAGGAAACCGGCCAGTCCTTTTTTGAACTGGCCGGTACGCTGTTCATCTAATACTTGATAACGGAGAAACGTTGCAGTATAATAACCATTATATTGCTTTTTGCCGCACCGTGAGAATGTCAGGGGGAACCGTTATGAAACAGAGAAAATGGAATCGGTTACTATCTGTGCTGTTGGCCGTGGTCATAGCTGTGTCGCTGCTGGCGGGCTGCGGCGGAAAGAGCCCGGAAGAAGAGGACGCGGAAACCATCACCGTGTACCTGTGGACCACAAAGCTCTATGAAAAATACGCGCCCTATCTCCAGGAGCAGCTTCCGGATATCAACATTCAATTTGTAGTCGGGAACAATGACCTGGATTTCTACCGGTTCCTGAATGAAAACGGAGGACTGCCGGATATTATCACCTGCTGCCGGTTTTCCCTTCATGACGCCAGTCCTCTGAAAGACAGCCTCATGGACCTATCCACGACCAACGCCGCCGGTGCCGTCTATGATGCGTACCTCGGCAATTTCATGAACGAGGATGGCAGCATCAATTGGCTTCCGGTGTGCGCGGATGCTCATGGATTTATGGCGAACAAGGATCTTTTTGAGAAGTGCGGCATTCCCTTACCTACGGATTATGATAGCTTCGTTTCTGCCTGCCAGGCCTTTGAGCAGCAGGGGATCCGTGGCTTTACCGCGGACTACTACTATGACTATACCTGTATGGAAACCTTGCAGGGACTGTCTGTGGCAGAGCTTTCCTCCGCGGCGGGACGCAAGTGGCGCACCGCCTACAGTGACCCCGGTCACACAGAGAAAGAGGGCCTGGACGAGACCGTCTGGCCGGAGGCTTTTGAACACATGGAGCAGTTCATCCGGGATACGGGGCTGAGTAAGGCTGACCTGGAGCTGAATTATGACGACGTGACCCAGATGTATCAAAACGGGAAGCTCGCCATGTACTTCGGCACCTCTTCCGGCGTGAAAATGTTCCAGGATCAGGGCATCCATACAGTATTTCTCCCCTTCTTCCAGCAGAACGGCGAGAAGTGGATCATGACCACGCCCTATTTCCAAGTGGCCCTGAACCGTGACCTGACCCAGGATGAAGCACGCTGGCAGAAGGCCATGAAGGTGCTGGACACCATGCTTTCCCAGGGAGCACAGAGCCGGGTCATTGATGAGGGCCAGGATCTGCTGAGCTACAGCCAGGACGTGGATATCCAGCTTACGGAGTATCTGAAGGATGTAAAATCTGTGGTGGAAGAAAACCATATGTATATCCGCATCGCCTCCAATGACTTTTTCACCGCCTCCAAGGACGTGGTTTCAAAGATGATCTCAGGGCAATATGATGCGCGGCAGGCCTACCAGGCCTTCAATGCTCAGCTGCTGGCCGGGACTGCCCCATCGGAGAGCGCGGTGCTGCATTCGCAGAAAGCCTATTCCAACCGCTTCCATACCAGCGGGGGAAATGCGGCCTATTCGGTTATGGCCAACACCCTGCGGGGGATTTACGGAACGGATGTGCTGATCGCAACGGGAAACAGCTTCACGGGCAATGTGCTGAACGCGGATTATACGGGAAAAATGGCAGCCAGTATGATCATGCCAAACAGTCTCTCGGCCTACAGTGCCTCCATGACCGGGGCGGAGCTGAAGGAGACGGTCAAAAACTTCGTGGAGGGCTACCAGGGGGGCTTCCAGCCCTTTAACCGTGGCTCCCTGCCTGTGTTCAGCGGCATTTCCGTGGAGGTCAGGGAAACCGGCGAGGGCTATCGGCTGAGCAAGGTCACCAAGGACGGAAAGCAGATTTCGGATAACGACCTGTTTACCGTGACCTGCCTGGCCATACCGAAGCACATGGAGGCCTACCCGGCAGAGGAAGGCATTGTATTTGACGGCGGGAATCCCACCGTGGAAACGACCTGGATAGAATATGTTTCGGATGGCAATGCCGTTCTGGCAGAGCCGGAAGATTACATCAATGTGAGATGAGAAGAATGGGTGCTGAGTATCATACAAACAGAAAGAAGGCTGCTGTGACAAAGCGGCTCAGAATAGCCGTGGTGATGGCTGTCCTTCTTGGCATGGTCTTGTCGGTTCTGGGATATTTTCAATTTGTGACGAAAACCGTTTATGAGGAAAGCGTTTCTCATCTGACGGAGATTTTTCACCAGTCTGATAATATGCTCAGGGAGCTGGTCAATAGAAATATGACCTATCTCCATATGTGGAGTGAGTATCTGAAACATGCCTCTCGTGAAGAGGAAGTCCGTAATTACATAGAGAAAGCGAAAAAAGACGCAGGCTGCCTGTATTTTTATTTCCTGTCAGCAGACGGGGACTATAAAATGCTGACAGGGGAAACAGGCTACCTTGGCCTACAGGAGAGCATGGAGGAGAAGATCCGGCGCGGAGAGGACGTGATCGCCAACGCGGCTGTTCCCGGAAATGCCCAGATGCTTGTTTTCGCCAGCCCGGAAGCCCACGGAAGCTATCAGGGATTTGAATATGATGCCATTGCCATTGCCTATGAAAATGAGAACATCGTAAACGTGCTGGATGTTTCCGCTTTCGATGGAAACGCCAGAAGCTATGTGGTGCGTCCGGATGGCCGTGTGGTGATCGACCATTCTTTTGAGGCTTGGGGCACAGCCTATAATTTCTTCGGCGTGCTCAGAGAGCATTCCCGTATACCTGAAAAGGATATCCTTGCCCTTTCGGAGAGGTTCAAAGAGGGGCAAACAGATGCCACGCTGCTGAAGCTGGACGGAAAAAACTTCTATCTGGTCTATGAAAAATCGGATATTCAGGATTGGGTATTTCTGGGCTTGGTCCAGGCGGATATCGTCAATGCCAGCATGAACAGCTTACAGCTTCGCACCATGCTCATGATCAGCGGGGTCATGGTCTGTATTGCCGCCTTCTTTATAAACCTGATCGTAGAAAAGGGCAGGAAGAGTCTTCAGAAGAAGGACACGGAGATCCTTTACAGAGACGAGCTGTTTCAAAAGCTGTCCATGAACGTGGATGACGTGTTCCTGATGCTGGATGCGAAAACCTACCGGGCGGATTACGTGAGTCCCAACGCGGAAAAGCTGCTGGGCATCGAGGCAGGCGAGATCCGCAAGGATATTCGCGTCCTGGGAAAGCTGCATCCCGAAAAGCCTGAGGACCCGGAGAAGAACGACCTGGAAGAGATCCAGGTCCAGGAGCAGAAGGAATGGGATGCGGAATATATCCATCAGCAGACAGGGGAGCGGCGCTGGTTTCACAGCATCGCCATGTGCAGCGAGGTAAGCGGGAGAAAGAAATACATACTGGTTTTGTCGGACCGTACCTCTGACCGGAAAATGAACCAGGCCCTTTCGGAGGCAGTCCGTGCAGCGGAGACTGCCAACAGGGCAAAGAGCACCTTCCTTTCCAACATGTCTCACGATATCCGCACGCCCATGAATGCCATCATCGGCTTCACCACACTGGCGGTCAGCAGCATTGACAACAAGAACAAGGTCAAGGACTATCTGAGCAAGATCCTGTCCTCCAGCAACCATCTGCTCTCGCTGATCAATGATATCCTGGATATGAGCCGCATTGAGAGCGGCAAGCTTCACCTGGAAGAAACAGAGGTCAGCCTCTCGGAGGTGCTGCATGATCTGAAAACCATTATCAGCGGACAGATCTACGCCAAGCAGCTGGAGCTGTATATGGACGCCATGGATGTGGCGAATGAGGATGTCTACTGCGATAAGACCCGGCTGAATCAGGTGCTGCTGAATCTATTGTCCAATGCGGTCAAGTTTACCCCAGCGGGCGGGACGGTTTCTGTCCGGCTGAAGCAGTTTCCGGGACCGACCAAGGGCAGCGCGCTGTATGAGTTCCGGATCAAAGACAACGGGATCGGCATGAGCCAGGAATTTGTGCAGAAGATCTTCTCTCCCTTTGAGCGGGAGCGGACCTCCACCGTCAGCAGGACCCAGGGCACAGGCCTTGGCATGGCCATCACCAAAAACATCGTGGATATGATGGGCGGCACCGTTGAGGTCCAGACAGAGCAGGGCAAGGGCACCGAATTTACAGTCCGTCTGCCGCTGCGGATCCAGTCTGCGCGTCGCCGTGTAGAGAAGATCCCGGAGCTGGAGGGCCTGAAAGCGCTGGTTGTAGACGACGATTTCAATACCTGTGACAGCGTGACAAAGATGCTGGTAAAGGTTGGTATGCGGTCGGAATGGACACTCTCCGGCAAGGAGGCTGTTCTCCGGGCCCGGCAGTCTATGGAGCTGGGGGATGCGTTCCACGCCTATATCATCGACTGGCGACTGCCGGATATGAATGGCATTGAGGTCACCCGCCAGATCCGGGGCTTGGGTGATGACACCCCGATCATCATCCTGACGGCCTATGACTGGTCCGATATCGAAGTGGAGGCCAGGGCTGCGGGGGTGACTGCCTTCTGTGCCAAGCCATTGTTTATGTCGGATATCCGGCAGGCCCTGGTGATGGCTATCGGCCAGAAGCAGGCGGAGCCGGAGAGCCCGGCCCTTCCGGCGGCAAGGGCGGATTTCAGAGACAGGCGCATACTGCTTGTGGAAGATAACGAGCTGAACAGCGAAATAGCGGCGGAAATCCTGAGCCAGTACGGCTTCCAGGTGGATACCGCGAAAAATGGAGCGGAGGCCGTGGAAAAGGTCCAGCATTCGAAACCGGGGGATTATGATCTTGTGCTGATGGATGTGCAGATGCCTGTCATGAACGGATATGAGGCAACGAAGCGGATCCGCTCCCTGGGCGATCCGGCGCTGGCGAAAATCACCATCCTTGCCATGACGGCCAATGCCTTCGAGGAGGACAAGAGAAAAGCCCTGGAATGCGGCATGGATGGCTTCTTGTCCAAGCCCATCGTAATCGAAGAATTGATCGGTACCTTGCAAAACAATTTGGCGTAATGGGGGGACCTGTTGCGTAGCACAGAAAAAACTTCCGGTTTTGCGAAATCATCGGCAAAACCGGAAGTTTTTTAGTAGTTACTTCTTGTTCCCATTGATCAGGCCGTTTTTCAGACCCTCCAACAGGCTATTGGCAAGACCGTTTTTCAGGCCGTTGACAATGCCGTCCTTCAACTCCTCCACCATTCCGTTCTTCATGCCGCTGACCATTCCGTTCTTCATGCCGTCAGCCGCGCCGTTCTTCATGCCATCGACCAGGCCGTTTTTCAGGCCCTCGGCCAGATAGGTCTTTTCAGTGGTATCCGGGGTTTCGGCGCAGGCGGGGAAGGCCAGGGCGGAGAACATGCAGACGGTAGCGGCAGTCAGAGCCAAAGTTTTTCTGAGTTTCATAGTTGGTTACCTCTTTCGTAAGATAAAATTTAGTTTCCGATGAGCCAGTCCACAAGGCCGTAGCCGCCAAGATAGGCGAGGCCCGGGACGGCGAAGTGGTCCGCACCCTCCAGAATTTCGATTCGGGCATTGCTGCCCTGATCCTGTAGGGCGGAAATGAATGCTTCTGAGCTTTCCGGGGGCACGATGGTGTCCGCGTCTCCCACGAAAGCGTAGACAGGCACCCATTTCAGGGCCTCCAGATTCTCGTCCGTTTTTCGGATGCTGCCGGAGAGGGGCGCGATCCGGGCGAAGGTCCCCGGGTGAGCCGCGGCAATGGCCCAGACACCGGTACCACCCATGCTATGGCCGGTGAGGGAGACATTGGCGGAGTCCAGGTCATATTCCCGGACAGCGGCGGAAATCAGCTGCATCAGCACCCCGTCCATGTCGGACCAGCCACGGTAGGTGGCAGGGAGCTGGGGAATCAGCACGCAAGCATTGGGGCTGCCCAGCTGGCCGGACTGGAGATAGCTGGGGAAGCCCTCGGCCTGGGTGATGAGGGACAGGTCCTCTCCCTTGCCGCTTCCGCCGTGGAGATACACAATGAGACCTAAGCCGGAGCAGTCGCTGCCAGGTGTATAGAAGAGGCACTTCCGGCTGCTGCCGTCGGAAAGTGTGAAGGTAGTCTCCCGCAGCCCGGAGGTCTGGACCGGCTGGGTCGCTTCCACGGTTTCCTCCGGGATGGACCGGGGGGCGGCAGGGACAGCCCTTGGGGTCAGGACGGTGTGCGTATCCGGGGACGCTGCCTCTGTGGGTTCCGGCTTTGTGGATCTCGGTTCTGTAGGTTCCGGCGCTGCGGATCTCGGTTCTGCTGCTTCCGGCTCCGTGGATTGCGGTTCTATGGATTCTGGCTCCGTGTCCTCCGTCTGGGAGGAAAAAACGGGCAGGGAGGGATCCTCCGGTGTCGTGGGCAGGGGAGGGGGTGCCTCCGTGACGATGGCGTAGTCCGGCCAAACCGGCTCTGCTCCGGAGGAATCCAACCTATCCTTGGAGGAACAGCCAGAGAGCAAAAGCATAGAAATGCAGAGAAAAAGAAAAAAACGATTCATGAAAAGACTTCCTTTTGTCAAAAAATGACCTAAATCACAGCTGTGACCCGGATGTCTTCCCCGGTGGGGCTGGTGACCTGGAGCTTTCCCTTATGCCGCCGGCAGATAGCCAGGGCAATGGAGAGTCCCAATCCGGATCCGGGGATCCCGGCGGAGGTGGAGCCTCGGTAGAACCGGTCCGTAAAGCGGTCCAGCTCCTCCTCGTTCACATTCCGGGCGGAATTGGTCACGGAGAAGCGAAGCTTTCGCTGCTTCTCCTCCAGAACCAGCCGGATGCTCCCGCCGGTCGCGCAGTAGCGGAAGGCATTGTCCAACAGAATGGTCATCAGCTGCCGCAGTGCTTCTTCGTCACCGGTGCAGCTCAGACCCTCCTGGATGGAGAGCTGGAAGGGGATATTCCGGCTCTCTGCCAGGCTTCGGTAGGAGGCAGCCACATCCTCTGCCAGATCGGAGATGGGAAACTGGATAAAGCTTCCCTGGCTGATGCCTTCATCACACCGGGACAGGTACACAAGATCCTGGGTCATGTCCGTCAGCCGCTGGGTCTGGAGCTGGATATCCTTGATCCATTCATTCCCTTCCAGTTCCATTTCCAGCAGCTGGCTGTCCGCCGAAATCACGGCCAAGGGGGTTTTCAACTCATGGCTGGCGGCGGTGATAAAGGCCTTTTGCTTCTCGTTGGCTTCCACCAGG
>OIZT01001209.1_pt1 | contig 12451 bp, 8 predicted proteins | sample 1588611 | NCBI WGS metagenome assembly OIZT01 (sample SAMN03283278) | human gut metagenome | biome: human-associated habitat; material: feces | host: Homo sapiens | place: Peru | collected 2012
CAATCCGACGAACCGGGGCCGCGCCGCGCGCGTCCTCCGCCGGGCGGGCATCGACACGGCGTGCTGGGCGCAGGAGCGGAGCGTTGCCCGGCGCACGCTCGCCCGGGACATCTGGGCGACGACGCTGCGTCCCTTCGCGAAGCACGTCACGACGGGCCTTCCCTATGTGACGGTGAAGCTGGCCCTGTCGCTGGACGGACGCATCTGCGACACGATGGGACAGGCGCGGTGGATTTCCGGGCCGGCGTCCCTGCGCGAGACGGCGACCTGGCGGGAACGGGCGGATGTCGTCCTCGTGGGCGCGGAGACGGTGCGGCGGGACAACCCTTTGCTCCTCTGCCACACGCGGCGGAACGACGACCTCTGGCGCGCCGTCGTCTCCCGTAGCGGAAACCTGCCGCAGGACGCGCAGATCTTCACGGATGCGGCGAAGGACCGCACGCTCGTCTACCGCGATCCCGTCGAGGCGGTGAGGGATCTTGGCGCGCGCGGCTTCATGTCCGTCCTCTGCGAGGGCGGGTTCGGCCTCGCCCGCGCGCTCGCGGACTCGGATCTCGTCGACGAATGGGTTTCGATCCTCTGTCCGCTCGTGATCGGGGAGCGTCCGCTTGCCGACGCGCGCCGTTTTCTTCCGCAGCCCCCCGCCGTGCGGGGCGGCGACCTCTTTTCGATGAGTCTGCGCCGCGCCAATCCGTTCTGAGGCTACCAGAAGACGCGGACGCGGACGCGGGGGCGCATGTAGAAGCGCTTCGTGTGCGTGAGGTGCGGGAAGAGGGGCTGAACGAGGTGGCCCTCGGCCATGGGGACGACGACGACGGTTGGCTTCGCGCCCGTTTTCGCGAGCGCCACGAGGTCGTCGAACTTCGTCCAGTAGCCCGTCAGATGCTCGCGCGTGCGGTTGTACCACGGGAAGGGCCATGTGTCGGCGGGCGGCAGGGCCACGGCGACGAAGGGGGATTTCGACGGCGACGCGGCCACGGCCTCGGCGACGCATGCGGCGAGCTGCCGCGCCTCGGGGGAGGCGTGGGCGTAGTTGTAGGGGATCGCCGGCGAATCGGGGTCACGCGCCATCCGCACGAGGCCGGGCACGTGTTCCGCGAGGAGGCTTGCAAGCGGCAGGGCGACGAGAAAGAAGAGGGAGGCGACGACCTGGGCCGTACGCGGCGAGGCTCCGCGTGCGACGGCCACCGCGCGCACAATGTCGCGCCCGAGAATCAGCCCCAGGGAAACGCTCACGAGGAACGGCACGAGCAGCTGGAGCGTACACCAGGGCGTCTTGTAGGGGAGGATCGAATAGAGCGAAAGCAGCAGGGCCGTGTAGAGGGAGGTGCCGAAGAAGGCCCACAGAAGCGGACGGTTGAGGCGTTCGCGCAGGTTCCTCCGGCAGACGGCGAACACCGCGAGGGGCAGGACCGTGAAGACGAACTGCGTGAGGGGGAGGATGTTCGCGAAGGCGAGATCAACCGTGAAGCCGCTGCTGGAACGGGGAAGGGGGGCGTTTCCGCAGAAAAGCCACTGGAGATGCTGCCACCACGGGTGGATGTGCCAGTTGGCGCCCTCCGAAGCGGCGGCGTTGCCGACGGCGCGTCCGAGGTAGTGGAGCGGTGCGGCGACAAAGGCGTTGTAGACGCCGTGCCAATCCTGGCAGAACGACGAGAAGAAGAGGACGGCGGTGAGGAGGAAGCCGAGCGCGGCGAGGACGACGTGCTGGCACGTCGGGCGCGCGGCGGGCGCGGCGCGCAGGCCGAAGACGCGGAACGCCCACAGTCCGCAGAGCGTGAGCCCGGCGGCGGCGAAGGTGAGAAGGCTTGTCTCCTTGGTCGCGAAGGCGAGTCCGGCGCCGATGCCGAGGAGGAGGGCCCAGGAGCCCGGTTTGAGGCGGCGCGGCGCCGCAGCGTCCGGATGCAGGGCACGTTCGTAGCCGACGCCGGCCCAGAGCATCGTCAGGGTGAAGCAGACGAGCAGCATCTCCTGGATGAAGTCCGTCGCGAAGAACGCGAAGAGCGGCGCGGTGCCGACGAGGAGGACGGTCATGAGCGCGCCCAGCCAGGAGCGGGAGAGCCGGAAGACGGCGTGGGCGAGAAGGAGGAGGCCGAGGACGGCAAAGAGGAGCGGCGTGCAGCGGAGGAGCGTGCCGTCGAGGTCGGCGGTCGTCGTGTGGCCGAACGCGCGCTGGAGCGGGGCGGCGGCGTAGTAGAGCGTGGGACCGTGGTGGTCCGTGGGCCTGTACGTGTAGTGCCCCGTCTCCAGAAGCCGTCCGACGGTGAACGCCTGGTTCGCCTCGTCGGGATGGAAAGTGCGTGAGAACATGAGGGAACGGGATAGAGGTTTTAGGTGTTAGGTTTTAGCGGTACGCTCCTGCGCGGCCGAAGCCCCCCTGGCTCGACCACTGAACACACAGAACGGCCTGCGGCCGACACAGAACACGCAGAAGTAGTGGGGATGTAGGCGTAAGAGGCTCGGCTTTCCGTGTGCCGCCGGAGGCGGCTTCAGTGTGTTCAGTGGTAAAACGAGGGGTTCACGGTGTCCAGTGGTAAATCGGAGGGGCTTACTTCCGCCGGAAGAGGGGGGCGGCGACCTTCTGGAGCGGTTCGCTGGCGCCGAGGCGCTGGGAGGTCAGTTCAGGGTTGAGCTTGTAGGCCTGGAGGATGGCGCTCTGGGCATTCTGGGTTTGCCCGAGCGCGTCCTTCACGAGCGCGAGCTGCAGCCAGGCCTCGGGGTCCTTCGGCTGGACGCGCAGATAGGCGTTGAGGACGGTCTCGGCCTCGGCGTTGAGCCCGCCCTCGGAGAGGACGGCGGCCGTTTCGCGCCGCATGCGCGCATCCGCCGACGGCGGCATCGCGGCGGCGGCGCGCTTCATCGCGTTGGCGGCGTCGCCGCGCTGGCCGCACTGCGAGAGGATGAGCGCGGCGGAATAGGCGAGGTCGAAGGAGTGGGCGGCGTCCGGGAGGGCGAGCGCCTTGCGCGCGGCCTCGGCGGCCGGACCGCTCCGTCCGAGGGAGAGGAGGCTCTGGGCGAGGGACAGGTTCTCATACGCGGAGAGGGGCGCCTTCGCCGCCTTGGACTGGAGGCGCTGGATGGTGGCGGTGACGGTCTGCAGCCTGTCGACATAGCCGCGCATCTGGCCCGTGCGGCTGTTGTTGGGGTCCACGCGGTCCGTGTAGTCGAGGAGGTCGCGGATCGCGTCCCAGCGGCTCGCGGGCATCAGCACCTCCTGGGCGTAGCGGAAGGTCGCCTCCGGCGAGGCGGGGTAGAGGTGTACGGCCTCGCGGAAGGCCTGGTCGGCCATCGAGAAGTAACCCGTGTGGGCGTAGAGGCCGGCGATGGCGGCGCGCAGCTTCGAGAAGCTCTTCTGCGCGGGGAAGTCACGGCGGAAGGCGGGGTCGCGCAGGAGGCGGCGCTGGTACCAGTCCCAGAACTCCATGTCGTTGCGGATGATGGAGGCGTTCATCGCGCGCGGCTCGGGGTTGATCTTCATGATGAGGCCGTGGGGCGTGAGGTAGGGGTACATCCACTGGATGACGTACGACTCCTCCACGTAGAACGCGCGGCGGCGCTTCTCGTGGTCGAACATCATCTTCGTGAGGACGCCGTTGATCTCCATCACGCCGAGCGCGCCCGTCACCTGCACGCGGCCGTTCTCGATCTTGAGGTCGGCGTTCGCGGGGCGCTTGCCGCTCTGGACCTCGTTGACGTAGATGTTGAAGGACTCGGCGGAGTCCTCCTTCGAGGGGATCCAGATCTCGTCGCCGTAGAGGTCACGCTCGACGGACATGTAGGTGTCGTCGGCGAGGGCGTTCTGGGTGATGAGGTAGACGTCCGGGCGCACGCGCGCGGAGTAGATCATGTAGGTGGGCACGAAGCGCCCCGGGTCGGTGCCGCCGAAGAAGACCGCGCCGGGCGCCATCTCCTCGGGCCACATCGGGTTGGGCAGCGGCTCCTCGTCGTCGGCCAGCTCCTCGCGGATCGCGTTCGCGCCGCGCAGCTGGTAGTTGCCGAACTGCCAGCCGAAGGTGTGGCCGTTCTGCTCGGCCGAGCCCATCGCGAAGACGAGCCGGTCGTTCGTGTAGTTTTCGTAGACCGGGATGAGGGCCGTGCAGCCGGCGGCCACGCAGAGGAGGCTGAGGGCGAGGCGCTGGACGGTGGGATTGTCGCGGAAGAGGCGCTTGAGGAGCGTGTTCGCGACGGCGAGGCCCACGGCGAGGCCGTAGCCGATCCAGAGGGAGAACATGCCGTGCGAGGAGATGAACTTCACCTTCTGGATGAAGCCGTCCTGGATGTCGCCCTTGACGCCGGCGAGGGCGACGAGGAAGAGGGACATGAGGCCGAAGCAGGCGCCGACGGCGATGAGCCACTGCTGGGAGACGTCGTCCGCGCTGAAGCGGAGGGAGAAGGGCGCGGGGGCGGCATCCGTGGCACCGTCCGCCCGTCCGCGGATCATGCAGACGACGACACGCGCCTGGCGCACGAGCATCGCGCCGAAGCCGACGAGCGCGAGGAGGGCGAGGAAGAGGAGGAGGAGCTTGTCGAGGCGCAGCGGCACCTCGCCGTCCGTAAGCCCCTCGAAGAGTTCGGAGAAGACGATGACGAGGCCCGCGACGGCGACGTAGAGCCCGGCGGCGAGCCAGGTGGCGTTGAGGACGAGCGGCTTCGCGCCGTTCGCCTTCCGCACGACGGCCTTCCAGAGGGCGAAGGGGATGAGGGCGAGCGCGGCCGCGACGAGCGTGAACTGCATACGCAGGTCCTGGAAGTAGAAGCCGAGCTGCTTGAGGAAGAGCGCGAAGCCGCTCTTCGAGAAGAAGTCCGGCATCTTGATCGCCTCGTACTGCCCGCGCATGATGGCGTGCTTGAAGCCTTCCCACGTGCGCGGGTAGCCCCAGTTCATCGGCGGGTTGCGCAGGTCGGAGACGATCGGCATGTAGGCGTAGAACGAGACGCCGAGTTCCGCGAGGAACGTCGCGACGGCGATGGCGCGTCCGTTCGGCAGGGCGACGAGCGCGAGGGCGAGGATGAGGAAGTTCCAGACGACGGGCCAGATGAACCACCAGGAGTGGGGGTTCGTGAGGCCGTTCATCGCGCCCTTGCAGAGGAGGACGTAGACGGTGAGCTGCACGGCGGCGACGGGAATCGCGTAGGCGAGGCCGCGCGGCGTCGTGAGGACGAGCGCGAAGAGGGCGACGAGTCCGCCGAGGAGCAGGAATGTGGGTTTCGTGTAGGAGAAGGGCACGCCCTGGTAGCCGGCGGCGTCGGCGGCTTTGAGCCCGCCCGCGACGAGGACGGCGACGAGGGCGCAGGCGCCCGCGCCGGCGAGCCACTTCCACACCGCCGCGTCGCGCACGGTGGCGTCCTTCGGGGCGAAGACGGCGCCGAGCGCGCAGACGTAGGCGCCGGCGAGGAGCGCGCCGATCCAGGCATAGGTCGTCGGTTCGAGGAGCGGCGCGACGGCGGTTTCGTTCGGCGTCGCCCACGTGGCCGGCGCGGCGAAGAGCGTGGCGGCGAGCAGCATGAGGGCGATGCCGCCCGCGCCGACGCCGACGGCGATCCGCTGCGCGCGCGCGTCGCGGCGGTGCGCGAGGAAGAGCCCCGCGAGCGGGGCCGCGACGAGCAGAAGGCAGCCGAGGGCGAGGAAGACGCCGTTCGGACAGGAGTCCGTCTTCGCGAGCGGCTGGAACTTGTTGATGACGTCGGCCGACATGTAGCGGTCGGCGCGCAGGAGGCTACCGATCTGGAGGACCTTCGCGGTGAGGCCGATCGGGATGAGGATCAGGCAGAAGTCGCGGAACATGCGGATGTTCCGGAGCGCGATGATGATCGCGAGCGGGATGGCGGCGAGGAGCAGCACCTGGTAGTTTGTGAGGCCGAGGCCGAAGACGAACGCCGTGAGCCAGAGGATGCGGTCGGAGGGGCAGCGCATCCAGCGGTAGGAGAGCAGGAACACCGCCATGAGGAAGAGCGCGTTGAGCGAGTAGATCTCGACGATCGTCGACTGCGACCACTCGACGGGCGAGAAGGCGAAGACGAGCGAGCCGCCGAGGCCGCCCGCGAGCGACATGAGGGCGTTCTTCCGCGCGCGGTCGTCGTCCGCCTCCCCCTCGGCGGGGACGGAGTCGAGCATGTCGCTGCCCGAGCGGCAGATGAGCATCGCCGTGCAGCCGGCGGCGAAGGCGCCGGCGACGGCGGAGAAGAGCGAGACGGCCCAGGCGGGGGTGGGCTGGCCCATGTAGGTGACCCACGAGAAGAGGCGGCAGAAGATCCAGCTGCAGAGGGACCAGAAGGGGTACCCCGGAGGATGCGGCACGCCGAGGTGGTCGGCGGCGGTGGCGAGTTCGCCCGAGTCCTCCAGGCCCACGCTCGGGCCGAGCGTGAAGAAGTAGACGAGGAACGCGATGAGCGTCGCGCCCCAGAAGGCGGTCCAGTCGATGCGGCGGAAGTAGGCGCCGGGCTTCGTCTCAATCGAGAAGAGATTCTTGAACATCTTCATGTATGGTCCTGTAGGTCTGGTGGAAAGTGGAAATCAAAAGAATGAAACGCAGATCGCCTGTGCGATACGCGGAATCGGGCGACAACCGATGTGGCTACGACGGCCCCTGCGGGGCCTACGCCACAATCGGTTGTCGCCCAGGTTGCATGGAATCCCGGCGAGGTCCCAGGGTCGAAGTTTCTGTGCAAAAAGGCATTGTGGCGTAGGCGACGCACGTCGCCGTCGTAGCCACATGCCTTTTTGCACGATTTTGCGTATGCGAAGCATCTGCGTTTATCTGGAAGTCTTGACTTGAAGTGTTTCAAAGGGCTAGGGCCGCGCGACGATGCGCAGGAGCTCCTGGGCGACGAAGGCGTCGTCGGCGGAGGAGGAGACGAGGCGCTCGCGCGCCTGGAGCATGCGGAAGCGCGCGGTTCGGAGCTCCATGAGGGTGAAGGCCTTCGCGTTGCGCGCGCCGTTCTTGACGGCCCAGGGGCTGCGGGCGGCGTTGGGACCGATCCCGGCGGCGTCGAGGTCCGCCAGGACATCCGGCGGGACGTTCTTCGCCCAGCTGCCGTAGGGGGTGAGCCAGCCGTTGTCGAGGGCGTCGCGGTAGACGATGAGTTCGCGGAAGAACTTCTCCGTGACGGTCGAGAGGAGGATGCCGAAGCCCGGCTCGCCGTCGAAGCGCGCGAGCGTCTTGAGAAGCCTGACGGGGCTGCGCTGGGCAAGGGCGTCCGTGACGTCCCAGAGCTCGGGCTCCTCGCCGCCCACGGAGGAGACCTCCGCGACGTCGGCGGCCGTCACCTCGCTCCGCTCGTCGCCGAGGTAGGTGCGCATCTTCGCGAGTTCCGAGACGATGATGCGCGTGTCGGTGCCGACCTTGGAGATGAAGGCCTGGTCGGCGCCGGGGGCGAAGGTGAGCTTCTCCTCGGCGGCGAGGTCCGGGAGGCGCGAAAGGGCCGCGTCCACGCGGTCGCGGCTCTTGCCGCCGGAGGCGAACTCGACGACCTGGGCGAACGTGCGGAAGGTCTTCGCGAAGACGCTCGTCTTGAGCAGTTTCGGGGCGGAGACGATGAGAACCTGGTTGGAGGGAAGGGGGTGCGCCGCGAGGTCCGCCGCGAAGGCTTCGAGCGCCTGCTTGACGTCCGCGGCCGGCGATCCGGTGCGCGCGGCGCCGGGGAGGAAGGTCACGTTGCGCCACCAGGTCAGCTTCACGGGATCCAGGAAGGGGGGCGTCTGGACGGAGGCCCGGCAGGCGCCGAGGGCGGCCAGCTGCTCCTCCTGGTTCCCCGCGTCGCCGTCGATCGTCTCGACCGCCGTCGCGCGGAGCGACGGCTCGACGGCCGCCCCGAGGATCTTCCGGGCGGCCGCTTCGACGAGGTAGTCGTCCTCGCCGACGATCAGGTGGATGTTGGCGCTTTTCGGCACGTCCCCTATTTTACCATATTCCATTCCCCGGTTGGTTGGTATATAATGTGGAAACACATTTTGCCAAGGAGGAAGACGATGGTGACGACGATGACGGAAAGGCCGGTTCGGATTCTGCAGTTCGGCGAGGGGAACTTCCTGCGCTGCTTCATCGACTGGATGGTCCAGCGGATGAACGACCGCGCGGGGTTCGACGGGCTGGTGCGCATCGTCCAGCCGATTGGGGACGCGCTGACGCCCCCGTCGCGGGCGCTCAACGCGCGCGGCGGCTTCTACCACACCTGCCTGCGCGGCGTCGTGGACGGCAGGCCCGTCGAGATCCTGGAGGAGAACCACGCCGTCGAGAAGGTCCTCTGCGCGAAGACCCAGTGGGACGAGGTGGAGGCGGGCGCGCGCCTCCCGTCCCTGCGCTTCGTCGTCTCGAACACGACCGAGGCCGGCATCGAGTACCGCGCGGGCGAGGACACGTTCCCGCGCAAGGTCGCCCTTCTCCTGAAGGCCCGCTTCGCGGCGGGCCTCCCGGGCCTCGTCTTCCTCCCCTGCGAACTCATCGAACACAACGGCGACGCGCTGAAACGCTGTGTGCTGCAGTACGTCGCGGACTGGGGGGACGACGCGCTCGCCGCGTGGATCGCGCGCGACTGCGTCTTCTGCTCCACCCTCGTCGACCGCATCGTCGCGGGCCGTCCCGACCCCGAAAGCGCGGACCGCTATGCGGCGCGGCTCGGGGAGCGCGACGACGCGCTCGTCTGCGGCGAACCCTTCCACTTCTTCGTCGTCGAGACGCCCCCCGGCTTCGACCTGGAGGCCGAACTGCCCCTTCGGAAGGCCGGCGTCAACGTCGTCTACACGCCCGACATGCAACCCTACCGCACGCGCAAGGTCCGCTTCCTCAACGGCGCGCACACGGCGACGATCCCGGAAGGCATCCTCGCCGGCTTCACGGAGGTCGCCGAACTCGTCGCCGACCCGCATTTCAACGCGCACTTCAAGAAGATCCTCTTCGAGGAGATCTTCCCCACCGTGGACCTGCCGGAGGACGAAAAGCGCGCCTACGCGGAAAGCGTCCTCGAACGCTTCGCGAACCCGTTCGCCCACCACAAGCTCCTCTCCATCGCCCTCAACAGCGTCTCGAAGTGGAAGGTGCGCGTGCTGCCGACGATCCTCGACTACGTGCGGCTGAAGGGGACGCCGCCGGAGAACCTGACGCGCTCGTTCGCATGGCTGCTTCGCTTCTACCGCACGGACAAGGTCAACGACAGCCCGGCGGTCATGGCCTACTTCAAGTCGAACCCCTCGCCGGACGACGTCATGCGCCGGACCGACCTCTGGGGCCTGGACCTCACCGCCATCCCCGGCTTCGCCGCGTGCGTCGCGGACGCGCTCGCGCAGGACGCCTGACCCCGTGGAATGGAATAGGAGTGCGTTATGAAAGCGGGTCTTTGGCAGCTTGTCATCTGGGGCGTCCTGGTGCTGATCCTCTTCCGCCCCGTCATTCTCACCCTCGTGCGCGTCGTGGCACGCCTGCGCCGGGAAAGCGCGGAGCGCGCGCAGGGGACGGTGGAGCGGCGCCCGCCACCCGCGTTCACGTGCCCGCGCTGCGGCGCACGTCTGCCGGACGACGCCGAATACTGTCCGCGCTGCGGCCGCCGCGTGGGCTGCATCGATGTGTGAGGCGAACGCTTCCACTCGCCGACTTTTTTGCTATACTACCACTTTCAAGACAGCGAATGGCGACTGGAAGAATTAAGAAGATAGAGAAGGGCGAAGACGATGATTGATCCGGCCTGGTTGAAGGCACGTGCCGCCGATGTGAGGCGCGCAGATACGTTTAACCCCGCGTTGTACCAGAAGTACAACGTCAAGCGTGGGCTTCGCAATGGCGACGGGACGGGCGTCCTCGTGGGGCTGACCACGATTGGCGCGGTCCACGGCTACGTGGTGAGCGAAGGCGAGAAGGTGCCCGTGCCGGGCCAGCTCTTCTACCGGGGCATCGACGTGGTGGACCTCGTGAAGAACTGCGAGGCCGAGAAGCGTTTCGGCTTCGAGGAATGCGCGTACCTGCTCCTGTTCGGCGAACTGCCCACCCGGAGCCAGCTCGCTGAATGGCAGACCCTCCTCGCGGAACACCGCCGCCTGCCGGACGGCTTCAAGGAGAACGCGCTCATCCGCGCGCCGGGCAAGGATCTCATGAACTCCCTTGCCCGCGCGGTCCTGACGGCCTACACCTACGACACGGCGCCCGACCTCCTCGACATCGAGACGAACCTACGCCAGGCCGTGGAGCTCATCGCCGGCTTCCCGACGATGGTCGCCTACGCCTACCAGGCGAAGGCCCACTACCACCTCGGCCATTCCCTCATGCTCCGCTATCCGGACCCCCTGAAGAGTACGGCCGAGAACATCCTCGCCCTCATCCGCGAGGACGGCCAGTGTACGCGCCTGGAGGCCGAGACGCTCGACCTCGCGCTCATCCTCCACGCCGAGCACGGCGGCGGCAACAACTCCAGCTTCGTCACGCACGTCGTCACCTCGGCGTTCTCCGACATGTACTCCACCATCGCCGCCGCCACGCTCTCGCTGAAGGGCAGCCGCCACGGCGGCGCAAACCTGCGCACGATGCGCCAGATGGCGGAGATGAAGAAGAACATCCGGGACTGGACGGACGAAGGCGAGGTGGCCGACTACATCGCAAAGATTGTCCGCAAGGAGGCCGGCGACGGCACGGGCCTCGTCTACGGCCTCGGGCACGCCGTCTACACGGTCTCCGACCCGCGCGCCCTCCTTCTGCGCGACAAGGCGCGGCAGCTCGCCGAGGTGGACGGCCGCCTGGAGGAGTTCGCGCTCTACAACGCGATCGAACGCCTGGGACCGGATATCATCAAGTCCGTCCATCCCGGCGCGCGGGACGTCTGCGCGAACGTGGACCTCTATTCGGGCTTCGTCTACGACATGCTGAGCATCCCGCAGGACCTCTACACGCCGCTCTTCGCGGTCGGGCGCGTGGTGGGCTGGTGCGCGCACCGCATGGAGGAGCTGGACAACGGCGGACCCATCATCCGGCCCGCCTACAAGCCGATCTTCAGCCTCCGCGACTACGTTCCGATGGAGGCCCGCTGACGGGAGACGCCGCCGTGGACGACCTCCGTCCTCCGCACGCTTCGCGGCACCACCACCCTCACCACCGTCCGGCCCGGCGCCGGCGGTCGGTCTTCGGGTGGTGGCTGCTGTTGGTGTTCGTCGGGGCGGGCGGACTGGCCTGGGGCGTCCGTTCGGGGTTTCTGGAGCGTGCCGTCGGCGGTCCGCGTCCGGCATCGCAGGCGCGGCGCCTCGAAGCCTTGCGGGAGCTGCGCGCGCAGGAGTCCGCCGCCCGCGAACAGGAGCGGGAGACCCGGCTGGCCGGGATCCGCGCCGCGATTGCGCAGCAGAAGGAGCGGGCCGACCAGGCGCTCAGGGACTACCAGGCCTTTCTTGAATCGGGCGGAACGGCGGTGCTGACCGTCCGGCGCGAGACGATGGACCAGGCGCGCCGGAAGGCGCAGGAGGAGGTCGCGGCGTGCGAGCGGGAGGTCGTGGCCGCGCAGCGGCTCAAACGGGCCCTGTCGGCGCTGAAGATGCAGGCAATGGCCTACGGGAGCGTGGCGCGGGAGATCCCGGAGGACAGCGAGGTGGCGGTGTCCTACAAGGCGCTGAAGGGGGCGGCGGCGAAGCTGGACGCCCTGTCCGGCACATATACCGAGAAGCATCCCGCCGTCATCGCGCAGCGCAAGGCGATGCAGACGGCGCTCGGTCGCTTTCGGGCAGCCGTCGCCCGGGCACTGGACCAGGTCCAGACCTCCCTGCCCGCACAGGAGGCGCAGCTTGTTGAATTGCAGACGAAAGCCGCCGACGCGGCGCGTGCGTACGAGGAGGTGGAGGGCGCCTACCAGGTCGCGAAGCTCCGGGAGGGGGAGCTTGCCCACGCGCGTGAGCGGGAATCGGACCGCCTGGCCGACCTGCGCCGCCGCGCATTCGACATCCAGTTCGGTGCGGCGTCCTCCCCGTCCAACCTACCCGCCGCCCGGCTCTGACGCTTCGGACCTGTCCGTTTGCGCGTTTTCCGTGCTTTTGTTATACGTCTAGGCCCTACCCCCGCATTTATATAAATGCGGGGGTAGGGCGGACGGATATCCGCAGATGTCGGATTCCTCTTTCCCCGAGGGGAAATATGTCATACTGTCCGCGTTCACCACCCATGGAAGAATGAAGGCGGAAAGGAGAGATCGATGAAGGAATGCGAACGGATTTGCCAGGCGCTTAAGGAGGGCGTGCGCTGTGTGCTTTTGCGCGGTGCGGCCGGAACCGGGAAGACGACGCTCGTGCGCGATCTGCTGACGCATATTGAAGATCTCAGCATGCCCCGACCGGGGTTTTGCATAATGGCTCCGGGACAGGTGTCGTGCGAATTGAAGGGGCGGGTGACTGCATTCCGAATTGGCCGAATCTGTTGATGGACCTTTCCAGGAGGGTGCGATTTTATTTCGTTGAAGAAGTAGTCGTCCATCGCGGCGGTCCTCATGC
>OIZT01001211.1_pt1 | contig 12446 bp, 11 predicted proteins | sample 1588611 | NCBI WGS metagenome assembly OIZT01 (sample SAMN03283278) | human gut metagenome | biome: human-associated habitat; material: feces | host: Homo sapiens | place: Peru | collected 2012
TGTCCCTATTGTCTCTATTGTCTTTAAAACAACGCAAGCAAGACTCGCAAGCAAGAACAAATAAGAAAGAAAAGAAAGAGAAAATAATAAGGAATAAAAAATAAAGATTGTCCTCCATTGTCTTAAAACCCAAGGCAGAAAACATAAGAACAGGTAAAAACCATTATGAACAAAAGAGAATATGCAAAGGCAAACCTCGAATGGCTTGCCGAGAAAGCTAAGGAAGAGGGCGTAAAATCGCTTCCGCGTGGCATTTACTATAAGGTTTTATCTGAGGGCAACGCTGACGGCAAACATCCCACGCCGCGCAGCATCGTCACCGCCCATTACACTGGTCGTACCATCAATGGCAAGAAGTTTGATTCAAGCCGTGGCGGAGCACCATTGGCTGTGCGCCTGTGCGACCTCATTGAGGGCTGGATTGTAGCCATGCAGCAGATGTGCGTGGGCGACAAGTGGGAGGTCTACATCCCTGCCGAAATGGGCTACGGCAAGTTCTCGCAGCCGGGCATCCCAGGCGGTTCTACCCTGATATTCGAAGTAGAACTGCTGGGAGTGGGATAACCCGGATACTTGAAATTATAAAGATCATTAAGATAAGAGAGTCTTGTCCGGCTATAGTCGGTTCAATTCATCTTCCGCACTGTTCATGCCGTTGTATCTTCCCTTGCGCTTGTTGAATTTCCAGGTTATGGTCAACTTGTAGCTCCATAGCTTGTAATCCTCAGTCTGGGAGAAGTCAACGGCATGCTCGTGGGTTCGCTCCTTGAAGAGCTGCTGATGGAAGAGGTCATTGGCACTGAAGGCAACCTGTAATCTGCCGTCCATCCACGATTTGTTGGCACCAAGACTCCAGTTCTGAGTGGGGCGGAACTTCGTTTTGCCCACTTGTCCTCCGTTGTCAAAACTGTAGGAGAGCGACAGCTGATAGTCGTTTGGCAGCGTGAAGTAATTGTCAAACGATGCATCCCAAGTTTCTCCGTTGTAACTGATTAACTCTCCATGATCGTTTACGGAGAAGCGCTGATAGGTGATGCTTGCATTGACATTCGGACGCCAGCAGCCGAAGACGTGCCCCCAGTTGAGATAGGCCATGTATTTCTGAATCTTGTTGAAGTTCATGAATGTACTCACGTATCTTACGGGCTTGTCTTCCGGCACTTCATGCACATACATGATGGAGTGGTCGATACGGGTATATCTCAGCATTCCCATGAAATCTTTCCATTGCACCGAGTAGGTCAGACGATAGGTGTTGACAGGCTGCAGCTTCGGATTGCTAATCTGATACTGAAAGCGCGAGATATAGTAGATGTTCCCGCTGAGCTGACTGAAAGAAGGTCGGGCGGTGGTAGTGCGGAAGCTGAGCGAGTGATGCCACGATGGTTCGTTGAGAGTGATTCCGAACGATGGAAACCACTGGTCGTAATGGCGCTCCATATTATCGGGAGTTTTCTCCGACAGATTGGTGTATCGGGATGTGAGATGCTCGTATCGGATGCCTGCCCACCAGTTCCATTTGCCAACTCCACCCTGATATTGCAGGTAAGCAGCCGTCTTGGTATCGTGATTTTTGTATTCCGTAGCTCCAAGCATATCGGCAGAACTTTCGGTTTTTCCCTTGCCATCCATCAGGCTCCATTCGCCACCATAGTTGATGGAATGTTTATCAGAGATGAGTTGCTTGACTTCGATTCTTCCACTATAGATATCGTAGTTGGAATTGGAGCGGTTGAGGGTTTCCTGCATCTCGCTACCTTCTTTCTCCGTGATAGGCTGGCTGTCAGAATCCTTGTTCCTGGCATAGTCCAGATAAATCTGTGATGAGAGATGTTTCGACCATTTAGCCAGATGGAAGAGGTTGAAGTGGTGGCTGCGCTGGTGTCCCCATTGCTGGCTCTCTGCATCGAAATACTTCATCTCGCCATCTGCATCAGAAAGCTTCATCTCGCTATTAGTGTCTTCTCCTGTTGGGGTGGGATAGCGATAGTACTGCTGCTGTTTTTCGTTTCTGCCGCCATTCAGCCAGAGCCCTTCCCATTGTATTCCCACTTCGTGCTGCTTGCTGAGCAACCAGTCGAAGTTGAGTTCCGTAGCGTTATAATTTGCCTTGTTCTTGCCATGGCGATCGGCTCCAAAGAGACATTCGCCATCTTTGGCTCTTACGAGCGCTTCCTGTGGCTGATGCACATTGTATCGGTTGTCTGTGTAACCGTAAAATCCTGTGAGCGAAATCTTCTTCGTTACCCAACCCAGGGTCAATTCCTCGTGGTTGGTGTTCACCTCGCTCAGCTCATCATACACCTGCATCTTGCCGAATATACCCTCGTCTGTTCTTCTTGTCAGGATTCTCAGTACGGCTCCCGTCGTTGCATCATATTTTGCACCAGGAGTGGTAATGAGTTCTATTTCATCTATCAACTTCACATCGAGATGAGAGAGTTCGGCAGAAGTCGCCTTCTTGTCGTTGAGATAGATGGTGGGTGCTCCCAGTCCGTTTACCTCCAGGCTTCCATCGGCGGTTTGTTTCATACCGGGTATGTGCTTCAATACATCTTCCAGCGTCGGCTCCTTTGCCAAAGGAGTATTGCGGACACGGGTAACCAAGGCATCGTTTCTCATCTTGTACATCGGGCGATGCCCTGTTACGGTTACGGCTTGAATCTCGGCCTCCTTATCAGCTTTGATTGAATCATTTTCCGTCTGTATTGAGTCTGCGGAAACTCCGGATGTCGGGAATTTCGCATTTTGTGCTGTTGCACAGGTGGCGGTGGCTAGCATCGCGCATAAAACTGTTTCTTTCTTCATTTTCTTCCTTGCTTTTTGTTTTCGTCTGCAAAGGAACAGCTTTTCGGGCTCAAAATCGCAAATAATCATTACTGAAACATTACGCTGGCAAAATAATCTTGCTTCACCTTATTATATATAGTGAATTCTTCGTACCTTTGCATCGAAAAAAGAAAAAATGATATGAATAGAAGAATCAAACAAGTCTGGCTGCTCGCCATCCTTTCCTCTTTCCTGCTGATAGGCTTGCAGACCTATTGGCTCTACAATAGCGTGACCTATTCGATGGGAGAGATGGGGAAGAAAAATGCCGAAAAGGCGGAACTGGCAATAGTCACTTATCAGACTGATATCGGTGCGGCGGTAAGAGAAAAATCACATATCGGTTATGTCGTTACTGCATATTTTTCAGACTTCAAGCGTCCCTTTACTACGATTTGCTCTCCGCAGGATACGGATACAATCATTGGTGGAGTGGTGTATAGCAAGCCGGGATTCGGCAACGTGATGGAGAAGAGAGATACTTTCGATTTGCGTGAGACGGATTCCAATAATTCTTTTGATTGCCTGAATACTTACATTACTTACCAGCTTACCCGTTTTGACAAGGCGCATTTTGATCGTTTCATCAGTAGGAAACTGGGCAATGGTTTCATCGAGTCTGAAATGAAGACGGGCAAGCATCGTCTTTGGCAGACAAGAATCGTAGAGCCTCCTACCTTGTTTCATCACGAAATGCTGGTAGAAGTGCCTTTCAATTCTATCCGGTATCAGTCGATGCAGATGAGGATGCAGGTGCCGATGCTGCCCATCCTGAAGGGGATGATTTGGCAGATTGCAGGAAGTCTGCTGGTTACCATCTTGCTTCTCCTGAGTATAGCTTATCTCATCAAGGTGATGCTCCTGCAGAAGAAGGTGGATAAGATGCGAAGCGACTTTGTGCATACGATGATTCACGAGCTGAAACGCCCCGTGCAGACGCTGAAGATGTGTGTGTCCGTATTCTCTGCTCAAAAGACAGATGAGAAGGATGAGAATGCTCTCATCATGGAGACCGTAAGAGAGGAGAGCGATAACCTGACTGCCTATCTCGCCAAACTCCGGGAAGTAATCAGGGCAGAGGAACATATCCCGCTCCAGATAAATTCGTTCGATATCCATGCCGCCTTGCAGAATCTGGTGGCAGTTTATCGAAAGAACAGGCAGAAGGAGGTGAATGTTTCGCTCGATTACCAGCGCACTTCCGACCGGATGATGGGAGATAGAGACCAGCTTCTGAATGTGGTCAGCAATCTGATGGAGAACTCGGTGAAGTATTCCGGCGACATTGTCAATATCCATGTCGCCTGCCGAGATACCGGGAAGGGGGAAGTCATGATTTCTGTATCAGATAATGGTATCGGAATTTCGCCCGACGAGCAGCAGAGAGTCTGGACGAAGTTCTATCGCAGCAATGCTTACCCGGATATGATGCAGCCGGGCATCGGCTTGGGTTTGAGTTTTGTGGATATGATTGTGAAGGCTCATGGGGGTAGAAAAATGATGCAGAGCGAAGTGGGCAAGGGAACCAGGATTTCGATCATCATCCCGCAGCACTCCTGATGCATCCGGTTTAACGCTATAAACAACAGAAAAAATGATCAAGATATTATTTGCAGACGATGACTTGAAGTATTCCATGTTGCTGAAGAGTTTCCTGCAGCAACATGGCTACGACGTGACTTATGCCGGCAATGGCAAGAAGGCATGGGAGCAGTTCCCGGAAGTGAAGCCCGACCTGGTATTGCTCGACATCAATATGCCGGAGATGGATGGCTATGAGGTGGCAGAGCGCATCAGAGCCATCGACCCGAAGGTGCTTATCTTCTTCCTCACCGACCGTACGGAGAAGAACGATCGACTGAAAGGCTTCTCCCTGAAGGCAAACGATTATCTTGCCAAACCCTTCTATCCGGAAGAGTTGCTGGCAAGAATAGAGGAGCGGTTCTCCATGAATGAGAGTGAGACGATAGAAGAGGAGGTGTATCATTTCGGAGAAACCACCTTCTGCTATAACAACAATGAGCTTCGCACCCGTTCCTCTCGTGTGCTCATCACCAGCCGACAAGCCGACATCCTCCGTCTGCTGGCGAAGAATATCGGCAATGTAGTAAGCAAGGAGATGATACAGGAGGCGGTGTGGGGTACCGTGAGCTATGCCAACTCCCTGGCAGTGAATGTGCAGATAACGTATCTCCGCCATGCTCTTCAGCATGATGCGACCGTTAAGATTGAGTCGCTGAAGAAAAAGGGATATGTTTTGTCTGTTATTTCTCCAGAGTAACGATGATGTAGACCCTGCCATCGTCTTTCAGACCTCTTTCCTGAATGGCTTTGGTGCCCTCTTTCAAGATCTCGATGGCTCTGATCTTGCTGGGAGAAATCTTGTTGAATTCCTCTTTGCTCAGTTCCTGCTCTCTGCCCTTGAGCATATAGTGAGGCTCTGGCTTGGCGACAGGTGGAGTGGTAGTGGTGATGATATGAACCTCTATCACATTGCTTTTGGGTGCAGGCAAGACGGTGGTGTTTACCTTGTAATTCTTGATGGTTTTACCGATGAGCTCCTTGCCGGTGAAGTTTTGAATACGCTCACCGTCAATGCTGTAGATACGAAGGGTATCTGCCTCGGATGCCATACTGCTGGTTATGCCTAGCAGAGCAAATGCAATGGTGAAAATATACTTTTTCATAAGCGTGAAATGTTTTATCATTCGTTTAACTGTGCTAATGGAAGCAGCTGATAACTACCATCTTGCGTATCTGTGACATTGATGGTGTAATGCTGGGTATTGCCATCGTTGTCGATGGTTGAGATAACGATGTTATCGCCCTGGCGGTTGATGGTCAGCTGCTCGGCAGAAGGCAGTGCAGCAGAGGCTACTTCATAAATCTGATTGAAATCTTCGTGAATGCTTCTTTCTGTTTCAGAAGAGGTCTTCACGGCATATCCTGAAGTATTTTCTAGGTTGCCAGAAGAGGTCTCTTCTGTATTTCCTGCTGTCTTCCCTGCATGGTTCTCGCTTCTTTCTGCGATATTCTTTCTTTTGGCAAGGGCCATCTTGCTTGTCTTCATTTCCTGTGGAGTCACGATATCCTGGGTGGCGGCCAGGAAGAGGGAGTCGGCACGTTCCATCTTTTCGTAAGCGTTCAGATTCTTGTCTTCATCCTCGGAAGATGGCTGCGAGCGAACCACCTGTTCTGTAGGAACCAGGTTGGCTAAGCCAGGTTGTTGTTCGGAAGAGGATGAAAAATAATCCTTGATAGGGAAGAGCAGGAAGATGAGTCCTGCCAGCATCGCCGTAGCGAGAAGAATGGCAGAGAGGCGTACCCATCTTGTTTCGTGCTTCTTTGAAGCTGCAAGGGACATCTCTTTCATATCGGACAGTTTATCTTCTTCTTCCACCTGATGAATATTCGGAGTATAGTTCTCCATTCCCAGCATCAGGTTTCTGATGTCGAGATCCTCATCCGTTAAATCCTTATCCTCGCAATGGCGATAGAAATCAGCCAATGCCTGTTCTTCCTCCACGCTGGTATCAGCATCGAGGTAGCGTTCTATCAGCTCGTGGCGATAGGTTATATCTTCTAGTTTCTTCATTTCTTTCATTTTTAGAATTCCTTTTAAGAGTTCAATTTGAAGTTTAATTGAGAGCTCAATTTGAGCACCAGCCTTTTATGATTTCATCATTTTCAGCAATGATCTTCTTGCTGCAGAAATCATCGTCTTGGTGCTCGTCTTGTTGGCTCCGCAGATTTCGGCAATCTCATCGAGGCTCTTTCCCTCGCTTCTCAATAGCAGCATTCTTCTCTGCGTATCGGGAAGTCGGTCCATCGCCCTGTTGAGTCGCCTTTGCGTATCTTCGCCTATGATGGCCTGGTCGGTACGCTCTGCTGCCGTACGGATTTCTGCGGGATGCTTCATCTGTTCCAGCGATGCAGTCTGGGCTTTGTTGCGTCTCAGATGGTCGATACAGAGATTCCTGGCTATCGTCATACCTAGGGCCTCGATGCTCTGGTATTCAGAGAGCCTGCCGCGCATCTTCCAGAGCTTCATTAGGGTTTCCTGCACGATGTCGTCGGCTTCTTCGGCAAGGGTTCCTGCCGATAGATAGCGTTGACAATGTGCCGTCAACCTGGGGCGCATTTCCTGGGCGATATGTTCAAATTCTGTTTCTTCCATTTGTTTCTTTTTATGTGTATGACGCAAGAAGAGGCGGAAGGTAAACAAAAAAAATGCTACCTTCGCACATTTCTGTGCAAAGATAGCATAAAAACTTGAGATATAGACATATCTTTTATTTTATTTGTGGATGAAGAGGTTTATTCCTTCGTTTTTGCCATCATCTTCTCATAGAGTCCATCCACGATGGAGTCGGCGAGCGAGATGTTTGGCACCATGATGTTTTCGCACTTCAGATATTCGCATGCCTTGAGGAAGATCTCGGCGGCAGGAATGATGACATCGGCACGGTCTTCTTTCAGGGAAAAAGAGATTTCGCGCTCCTCGATGCTCAGGGGCTGCATCATCGAGTAGAGGCGCTTCAGTTCGGCAAGCGTCAGGTTCTTGGCGTCCTGCTTGCTGTGGCGTGCCAGCTTATTCAACTTGTTGATGTTACCACCCGAACCGATGATCTTGATGTCGCCGTATTGCTCGGCATATCTCATCAGGTTCTCTTTGAAGAGCTTTTCTGTATCGGCAGTCACCTTGCCGCTCAGCATTCTCAGGGTACCCATATTGTAGGAATAGCTCTCGGCAAGAACACCATCGTGGATGATGCTCACCTCGGTAGAACCACCGCCCACATCGATGTAGGCAAAGCTGCCCTCGTTGGAGTCTGTTTTCTCTACCAGGTTGTTGTAGAGGAGCTGTGCCTCCTCCTGACCCTTGATGATTTCGAGTTTGATGCCGGTTTGCTTCTCTATCTTCTTGAGCACCTTCTTGCCGTTCTCGGCATCGCGCATGGCTGAAGTGGCACAGGCGCGAAATGCCTCAACGTCATTGAGTTTCATGAATTGCTTGAAGCCCTTCATCATGTGGAGCATCATCTTCTCACGCTCCTTGGAAACCTTTCCCAGGGTGAAAACATCCTTACCCAATCGCAGTGGGATGCGGATGAACATGAGTTTCTTGATGCGGTCTTCCTCACGGATTGCCTCGGGATCGAAGCGCTTGATGAGGAGTCTGGCTCCGTTGGAGCCGATATCAATGGATGCTAAATTCATTGCTGACATTTGCTATTTTTTTATTCGTTTACCTCCTGCTCTTCGCAGTAGGCCTTGTAGAGTTCTTCCTGACTGCGGAATGGCTCGCCTTCCACAAAATCCTTGCCGCCCTTGCCATCTACCACTCTGCCGTTCATCGTATCTCTCATACCGTATGAGATGGTACGGAGCAGGTCTGCCTGCATATCCTCGTCATATATCGGGGTGAGTACCTCGATGCGGTTGATGAGGTTTCTTGGCATCCAGTCGGCTGAACCGATGAAGTATCTTGGCTTGCCTCCGTTGGCAAAGATGAGGATGCGGCTATGCTCCAGATAGCGGTCGATGATGCCCACGCAGCGGATGTTGTCGCTGAGCTTGGCGATGCCTGGCACCAGCGAACAGTTGCCACGGATTACGATGTCTATCTTCACGCCTGCCTTTGAAGCCTGATAGAGTTTGGTTACCATATCGGTATCGGTGATGTGGTTGATCTTCATCTTCACCCAAGCCTCCTTGCCCTCGTTGGCATTCTTGATCTCGGTGTCGAGCATGCGCAGGATGCGGCTCTTCATGGAGTTTGGAGAGACGAGGAGCTCGTTGAAGCGGAATGGCGAGAATGGGCGGTCGATGAAATCGAATACCTTAGCCACCTCGTTCACCAGTTTAGGACGGGCGGTCATCATCAGATAGTCGGTATAGATTTTGGCATTGCCCTCGTGGAAGTTTCCGGTTCCCACGCAGGCGATGTTGCCCTTCTTCGACTCGATATAGAGCAGTTTGGAGTGAATCTTCAGTCCTTCAACACCGAAGATCACGTTTACGCCCTCTTCCTGCATGCGCTTGCTCCACTTGATGTTGCTCTCCTCGTCGAAACGTGCCAGCAGCTCTACCACGGCAGTCACCTTCTTGCCGTTGCGGGCAGCAGTGATGAGTGCCTTGACTACCTTTGAATCCTTCGCCAAGCGATAGAGGGTGGTCTTGATCGCCTTCACCTCTGGCTTGGTAGCAGCCTCACGGAGCACACGGATGTAGCCGTTGAAGCTATGATAAGGTACGTGGATGAAGCGGTCTTTCTCACGAATCTGGTCGAGGATGCTCTCGTTGGAGAGGAACTCCGGCTTCATGATTGGAGCCCACTTTTCGTATTTCAGTTCCTTGTGTCCGCAATCAGGGAACGACATCAGATCCTTGTGGTTCTGGTATCTTCCGCCAGCCAGTGAAGCATCCAACTCCTTGGTGTTCAATCGCTCACGGAGCTTCTTTTGAAGTTCCTTCGGCATCTCCTGGTCGTAGATAACGCGCACGGCTTCACCCTTCTTACGGCTGTTTACACCCAGTGCAATCTTCTCCATGGTTCCGAAGTCGGCATCATTGTCCATCTCCATTTCGGCATCCTTGGTAAACTTGAAACTGAAGGCACGGTAGGTGCTCTCCTTGAAACCGAGGAATACCAGTGGCAGACAGTATCTGATTACATCGTCCAGATACATGATGTTGTCGAAACCATCGCTTGCCGGCACCTTTACCCAGCGTCCATAAACTCTATCCGGTACCTTTACTACGGCATATTTCTTCTTCTTGTCATCCTCAGCCTTTTCTACGGCTAGGTAGATGCGGTTGTCCTCCAGGGTAGAGAGGTCGTCTATCTCGTTGAGCCAGATAGGGTTGACAGAACCATTGAGCTTGTCGTAGAAGAACTGCGTAAGGAAATCCTTCTGCTCGTCGTTGAGCTGGTCTTCGGTGAGCAGGCGAACCTTGTGTACTTCAAGCTCTCGGAAAACTGTATCCACCGCTTCAGTGTATTCTTTCGAATAAGATTCATTGAGCTTATTAATTGTCTTGAGAGATTTCTTGATCTGTGCTTCGGTATCCTTTTCGAGCTTCTGGTCGAGCATTCGGTTGAGGGATGCCACACGGACACGGAAGAACTCGTCGAGGTTATTGGAGTAAATACCGAGGAAAGAGAGGCGCTCCAACAGTGGCACATACTCTTTCTCTGCCTCCTGCAGAATGCGATGGTTAAAATACATCCAACTGATATCGCGCTCTACATAAGCTTTCTTCATTATGTCTTCTCTTGTCATGATTGTTCTAGTTTATTATTTTGAACTACTTTGTCTTTGCAGGCTCTTTCTTCGCCTTGTTCTCAGAATCAGCCTTTTTGTCGGCCTTCTTTTCAGGAGTCTCAGTCTTCTTCTCGGCAACTTCCTTCTTGTCGGCCTTCTTTTCAGAAGTTTCAGCCTTCTTTTCAGCCTTCTTTTCGGCAGTTTCAGCCTTCTTCTTAGAATCCTCCAAAACGAGATAATCGGTGTCTCCATCGATAAAGTGGAGCTCCTTGCGGAAGAACTTGCTGCTTCCTGCCGGCACAATGATGTCGTGCAACTGGTCGCAGTCGTCAAAGGTATGACGGCTTACCTTTTCTGGGGTACCTGCGAAGGTAACCTTCTTCAGCTTGTCGCACTCTGCGAAGGCATAGCTTCTCACTACCTTAACGCCTGCAGGTACATAAATGTTATCCAATTCATCACAATCGTAGAAAGCATCGTGCTCGATTTCCTTTACGCTGTTGGCGATGATTACGTTCTTGAGGGCTTTCTTGCCACGGAATGCCATCTCGCCAATCACTTCCACTCCCTCTGGAATGGTGAAGCTTGTCTCCTGGTTCATGCAATATACCAGACGCTTCTTGTCGTTTGTATAAACTGCTTCGCCATCATACTCGAAACTGTCACTGTCAATCTTCTGCAAAGCGAGATTGAGCACCAAGTTTTCAAACTTTCCGTCTTTCTTGGAGCTCTTCTTAAGAATCTCCAAGATTGCTTTCTTGTTTTCCTTCATCCTATATAAATAATTAATGTTTCTTTTCGGTTGCAAAGGTACGACGATATTTTTAGATGGGAAAGAAAAAGCGATTACGTGTTTATGACGATGGTGTTACGATGATATTACTGATATTACAGAAGTATTACGAGTGTTACAAATCTATGATGTAACATCTTTGTAATACTTATGTTTTACGGTAGAAATATCTTCTCCTTACCTTTGCAGCCGAAACGAAGAAGATGTCTTTCTATGTTAATGAGGAGGATTTCATTCGGAATAAACAAAATCTGATTTACGTGTATATATAATAAGGTAAGAAATGAAGAAGAAAACGTATTTGTTGATGGCACTCACGATGGTGTCGATGGGAATGAATGCCCAAAATTCAGGAAACAGCTCTTTGGAGAAGGGCATTGAGGAATTCACCAAGTCGATGACCATTGGTGGAACCATCCGCTCTAAGTATGAGTACCAGACCGAAGAGGGGGAGGGACGATTCGAGGTGCGTACAGCCCGTATCAACGTGGCTGGAAATGTAACACCGCAGGTAAGCTATAAGGCGGAAATCGACCTCTGCGACGAGGGTAAGATCAAGATGCTCGATGCCTATACACGCATCAAGCCTTGGAAGACTCTGCAGTTCACCATCGGTCAGGAGCGTGTGCCATTCACCATCGATGCTCACCGTTCTCCTCATCAGCAGTACTTCGCCAACCGTTCGTTCATCGCCAAGCAGGTGGGCAACGTGCGCGACGTAGGTGCAGCCCTCGGTTATACTCTTAACGCCGGTTTCCCCATTATCCTCGAGGCAGGACTCTTCAATGGTTCGGGCCTCACCAATCAGAAAGACTTCTGGACAAAGAGCGTCAACTTCTCTGCCAAGGCGCAGATGTTCCTGCCGGGCGGATTCAATCTGACGCTGAGCACACAGAAGATCAAACCCGACAACGTTAATATTATGATGTACGATGCGGGCGCTTACTGGCACGCTAAGGGTTGGCACGTAGAGGCGGAATATCTGTACAAGCACTACGCTCACGATGCCTTCAAGCCGGTTCATGCCTTCGACTCGTTCGTAAGCTACGACATTCCGTCGGGCAAGGGTCTCGTACGCTATGTCACTCCGCTGCTGCGCTACGACTACATGAGCGACCACAGCGACGGCACACGCTATCTCGACGGCAAGGCGAACCCCGAAGGCAAGCTCATCGTGAACGACTATCAGCGCTCGCGTCTGACGAGCGGCGTAACGCTGAGCCTCAAGAAACCGTTCGTCAGCGACATCCGACTCAACTACGAGAAGTACTTCTATCGCGACGGAGGCTTCGCTCATCGCTCTGAACGCGACAAGATTGTAGTGGAATTTATGACACGTTTCTAACGCAAACGTTTACAAACACGGACATCCACTAACACTATTGTTTCAAATAGTAACACTATTCGTTCAAACCGTTACTTCTTGCTTTAAATCAAGCAAAAAAGTAGAAAAAAGATTTGGAGCGAATTGTTTTTATTAGTAATTTTGCCAGCGTAAAAAGAACGATAAAACATCGTTCGCAAAAACGATAAAGCATAACTTCGCATATAAGATA
>OIZT01001219.1_pt1 | contig 12377 bp, 10 predicted proteins | sample 1588611 | NCBI WGS metagenome assembly OIZT01 (sample SAMN03283278) | human gut metagenome | biome: human-associated habitat; material: feces | host: Homo sapiens | place: Peru | collected 2012
AGTTGATTCGCCACTTGTTGCAGCCATAACAACATTATCTACAATCATAGTCTTTATTTCTGGTGCAATATATGTTTTCTTCATGATTATAATCCTTTTATTGTGTGTTTATTTATTGAATGATTAGAAGCGATATTTCTTTCCGTTGATGATATAGAGTCCCTTAGTAGGAGTCTTTACTCGCATACCCTGCAAGTTGTAAATAGTGTTGTCAGCCTTCTTTTCTACAGCTACACCGTTGATGGCTGTAGCCTCGCCAATAAACAAAGTAGATGGCTTAGCCGAAGTTTCTGAAGGGAGTTCAAGATATGCTTTACCTTTCTTAAAAGTACCTTCAGATTTTGCAGGATCGATATACTTGAATTCAGTATCACTAGCCAAGATATAAGCATTTTTACCGACGAAGTCACTTGCTTTCATATTCTTGGTAACACCTTTGAGGCAATTATTTTCAAGCGCATCTGCATCATGAACTACAGGAAGTGTAACAGAGGTTACCTTGCCTACATTCTTAATCAATAGACCTTCGCCAGCCTTTACCATACCATTAACTCTTTCTAAAGAAACAACGTTGCCACTAACTTTAGCCGTATAAGCCTCAACATCATTTACCTTAGAGAAGTCAACATTCCAATCAGAGCAGAATGTAGAATATTGGTATTTGTTGTAACTTTTACTAAGATCTAGCTCTACACCAGGATTTTCTTCAATTATTAAAGATTGAAGAATAAGTGAATTATTATCAGTTTGATCAGTTGTATAATGACCAAATACTACACTACTTAAAGCTGTTGTTGTTGAAACAATACCACTTGCTATCACATCATCTTTATAATCTAATTTATAGTAAGCCTCATCTTCTACCTGATTTACGACAATGGTTATTGTATACAATTTACTTTCTGGTGTTCCTTTCAATGTTGTTTCTTTACCATCAGCCACCAGTTTGAAATAGCCTGAATTGTCACCAACTCTATTAAATTTGAATGTTAATCCACCAAAAGTAAAATAATTATATGATTCTGCATTATCGCAATCGGTTCCAGCCTTGAATTCTGCAACTAATGTTACCAAAGGGTTTTGATTTTTAAAAGAAAAGTTGTGTGAAGCAGATATATTTCCTGTACCTTCCAAAACAAGAGCTGTTTTTTCAGTTACAGACAAATTATTTGTTCCCCACTCTGCAACATCAGCTGCAGTCCAATCATCTTTACCAGTTTTTTTGTAGACATCTTCTGCAAACGCATTACTTACTCCAAGCGCAATGACAAGGAGCAACAAAGTAAATTTTACCAATTGCTTTTTCATGATCAAAGTTGTGTTTTAATAAATAATTGTATATAAGTTCTAAATGTTATCCTACGACAAGTTATCCTCTGTCTATAGTTTGTTTTATTGGTAAGTTATCCTCGTCTTGAGTTTGTCTGTAGCAAGTTAGCCTACCTATTAGTTTGTTTAGCAGATTGTTTCTGCCTTACAAATGGTCGTTTTCCTAAAAATTTGTGCAAAAAAAATATTTATTATGATACCACCAAAATATTTTCGAAACTTTTTTTGAGATTTTTTGTAACCTTATAGTTTGATAATCAACGACAAAAGGCTATCTGAAGTTATTATAGTTGTATTGGTTGGATTAGAATTATCCTACGGAACATAAACGGACGGAACGGACTAAGGAAATACGGAGGATAGTCGCACGGAATGTAATCGGAAGCTGACACCCATGAGTATTCTCGTATGCGTTGTACCACACGGACACTACAGACTGCACGGATTTTATAACAAGGTATTGTCCCTACAAAGACTAATCACTCCCCTCTCTTTTGGAGAGGGGTTGGGGGTGAGGCTATACCAAAAGTGGTAGCACCCTTTCGGATACCACCACTTTTACTATTATTATTTATTATTCTAATGAAGATTTACTCCCAAGCCAAATCGTCGTCTTCGCTATCATCCCAAGATGAAGAGTAGCGGCTACGAGCTGATGTTAAGCTACCAGCAGGCGTATCACTCAAACCAGGGCCACTTGTTGCAGCCATAACAACATTATCAACAGACATAGTCTTTATTTCTGGTGCAATATATGATTTCTTCATGATTATATTCTTTTTAATTATTGTGTGTTTATTTATTGAATTGATTAGAAGCGATATTTCTTACCGTTGATGATATAGAGTCCCTTAGTAGGAGTCTTTACGCGCATACCCTGCAAATTGTAGATAGCATTGTCTGCCTTCTTCTCTACAGCAACACCATTGATACCTGTAGCCTCACCGAAGAACAAGATAGATGGCTTAGCACCAGCTTCAGCAGTACAATCGAGATATGCTTTACCTACTGCAAAGGTACCTGTAGTAGCAGAAGTAATAAGCTGGAACTCTGTATCGCTTGCCAAGATGTAAGCAGTCTTGTCTGCGAAGTCTGTAGCAGTTAAAGCCTTAGTAACACCAACGAGTTTATTGCCAACAAGAGCAGTAGCGCCAGTTGTTGTTGGGATTGAAACAGACTCTACCTTTCCTACATTCTTAATCAAGAGACCTTCGCCAGCCTTTACCTTACCTGTTACCTTAGTCAATGAAACTACATTATTATTAACAGAAGCCTGATAAGCCTCAACATCTTTTACATTTGTAAAGTCAACATCTGACTCTGTGCTGCAGAATGTAGAATATGTATAAGAGTTGTTAAGAGAAAGATCAATAGAAGAAGAAGTAGAAGCAGCAGGTTCCTCAGTAATCTTCAAAGATTTCAAAATAACTGTTGCTGTCTTTGAATTATTATAGAAATAATGTCCAAATGTAACTGTCTTCAAAGCATTAGTTGTAGTTGTTGTACCAGTTACCTCTTGCTTTTCATTATTTCCATCATTATAGGAAATTGTATACGAAGCTTTATTTGTAGCTTGATCTATTACAAAATTGATTGTATAATAAACTGCATTACCATAAGTAACTAAAGATACCTCTTGGTCTTCACCACCATCAACGGCCAATTTGTATGCAATAGCACCGTTCTTTACTCTAAATACTTTAAAATTTAAACCACCAAAGGAAAAATAATCATAGGAAGTTACATTTCACAATCGTTACCTAACTTAACATTTGCAGATAATGTTACTTTAGAATTTGATGTAAATTCAAATGATTTACTTATCGAAAAAGACTGACCTTTCTGAAATGGAGTACCATCCCATTTTTTTATATCATTTGTACCTGCTAAACCTTTATCTATAATGCATGCATTAGAAGACCACTCTGCCACTTCTGCATCAGTCCAGCTACCACTACTTGGATAATTACAAATCACTTTCTGTTCCGCCAATGCGCTACTACCTCCAAACACAATGGCGAGGAGCAACATAGTTAGTTTTAACATTTGCTTTTTCATAATTCTGTTTGTTTTAATAGATTAATGTATAAATATTAGTTTAAAATGTTTTCTTTTAGTTTGTTGGCAGGGTATTCCCGCCGAAGAGTTAGGTGAAGCAGATTAATATCTACCATTGGGTTGTTTTGCGGATGAATATCCGGCAGTTTGATTTTTTGGACAGGTATTTCTTCCTCGTTAGTTTGGGTTTGCCAGTTTCGCTAACCTCGTAGTTTGTTTGACAGAACATATCTGCCTGTATTTGATTGTTTGTTTTCTTAAAAATTGGTGCAAAGATAATACTTATTATAATACCACCAAAATATTTTCGATACTTTTTTCAAGACTTTTAAATGATTAGCTCTATCGATAACACGAATATTCGTTTTTTTACCTTAGGTTTTTGGCAAAAATCTATAGAAAGAACATTAATAATCATTAATGAGACGTTAATATCTACTTACACTTACACCTTATGGTTGTATTTGTTGTACCTGTTGTATTTGTTGTTTTCCCCACTACAATATTTTGTCTTTCCTCACAACCTCAGAATGTCATAGCTATCAACTCCATCACAACCTACTTAAACCCTGCGATAGATTTCTTATAATATAATTTCTAATCCTTTTTCTTGTAAGAATAATGCAATAGTATTACTTTTGTATTACTATTAACACAAAAATCATCAAAATACTAAAATGATAGATATTAAATTATTAAAAACTCACATGTATGATGTCATTGGAGCATTACATGAAGTGCATAAGGAACTTGGGCCTGGCATAAACGAAGTGTGCTATCAAGAGGGGTTAGCTATAGAACTTAAAGAAAGGAATATCGCTTTTTCTAAAGAAGTTTCTTTTCATCCAAAATACCATAACAAAATATTAGGATCAACTTATAGAGTCGATTTTATCTGTAAACAAAATATTGTGATTGAATGTAAGGCTGTAACATTTTTGTCCGATAATCATAGGGCGCAGTTATTTAATTATATGCGATTATTAGAATATCCATGTGGTATTCTTGTCAATTTTGCAACAAGATATGCTGAAATAGAAAGATACTTCTATGATAAGGATTTAAAGAAAATCGTAACAACTGAAGGAAAACCTTTTATCTTCTGATTATAGATATCCTTTCTCACTACAACTTTTTATTATTAAAAACAACATATACAACCTATACAACAAATACAACTTCAGAATGTCTTTGCGATCAACTTCTTATCGATTCCAACATATACCCTACGGTTGTATTTGTTGTACTTGTTGTATTTGTTGTTTTCTCTCACTACAGCATTTTGTCTTTTTATAAAACGCTATTCTACCGTAGAAATAGTGACATCAGTAAACTCGTTCATATAGTCGAAGAGTTTCAGGGTGTAGTTGCCACGCTTTGCTTTCACCTCGATGTTAGCCTCAAGGTATTCGCCCTTTGACGTGCGACGATCTTTAATCTCGTAGGAGTGAACCTCCATGCCATCGAGTTTTATGCGCTTGATAAGTTCCTTCACGCTGTCGCGCGAAGGAGCAGAGAATGATAGTTCGATGTTGGTAGTGACGAACTGTGGGATGAGATAGTTGAGCACTTCGAGTCCAAGCAGCACCATGAGGGTGGTGGCTAAGGCTGCGACATACATACCCGTACCACAAGCCAAGCCGATGGCTGCCGTTACCCATAAGCCGGCAGCCGTGGTGAGTCCACGCACAACATTCTTTTGGAAGATAATGGTGCCTGCACCGAGGAATCCTATTCCCGATACCACCTGTGCTGCCACACGAGAGGAATCTTTGAGGTCGAAACCAAAGCCATATTGCGACACTATACAGAACAAGGCACTTCCCAAAGCAACAAGGAAATGAGTGCGAAATCCCGCTTCCTTGGCTCTGTATTCTCGTTCTATGCCTATTGCACCTCCTAAAGCCAATGCCATTGACAATCGAATGGTAAGATCTAAATAGGTAGCATCCATATATTGTTCCTCCACATTATTATATATATGACTATTTACTTGACATACTCAGCCACATAGTTGGTGAGCTCAACAAACTGCTGCAACGCGAGTTGCTCAGGACGCTTTGTCATAAGCTCATGTTCGAAGAAGTCGGCTGGCACATTTGCTGCATCTATAATCTGGCGAAGGCTCACGCGCAACATCTTGCGACGCTGATTGAACACCGTCTTTACCACACGCTTAAACAGTTGCTCGTCGCAACCAAGAGTGCGAGTATCGTTGCGAGTCATTCTGATTACGGCACTCTTCACCTTTGGAGGCGGATTAAACACATTCTCGTCGACGGTGAAGAGATATTCCACATCATACCATGCCTGAATCATCACCGACAATATGCCATAAGCCTTAGTGCCAGGAGCCGAAGCAATGCGCTGTGCCACCTCGCGCTGAATCATACCCGTGCAACAAGGTATGAGGTCGCGATAGTCGAGCATCTTGAAGAATATCTGCGAAGAGATGTCGTAAGGATAGTTGCCAGTAAGCACAAACTGATTACCACCGAAGAGTTCTCTGAGATCCATACGCAGGAAGTCGTCGCCAATGATGTTTTCGCGCAAAGCAGGGAACGCCTCGTTGAGATAAGCCACCGATTCAGAGTCTATCTCTATGGCTTTAACAAGACGAGGTTTCTGAATAAGATACTGAGTGAGCACACCCATTCCAGGTCCTATCTCTAAGACAGGAATATCAGGACAGGCATCCACGGTATCGGCAATGCGCTTGGCTATGTTGAGGTCGGTCAAGAAATGCTGACCGAGGTTTTTCTTTGGTTTTACAGCTTTCATGTTGCAAAAATAATAATTTTTTCTATAACAACATAGCCAAGCGCCCGATTTTATTAGTTTTTAGGAATGAAGAAGCATGATGCTTGCGCTAACGAGAAGTATCAATAGATAAAGTTTATGCAAAATTTACTAAAAACATCCTATTTATGCTCATTGCTGAATAAAAAAAAGTAACTTTGCAGAAATTATGGATACAAGAAAGGCTATAAACAACATATTCAAGGTGGGCATGTCGCTCGTATTGGGCGGCGCCATACTCTATTGGATGTATCGAGGATTCGACTTCGAGCAGATAAAAGAGGTGGTGATGCACAAGATGAATTGGACTTGGATGCTGTTGTCGTTTCCCTTCGGAATATTGGCACAGATGTTTCGTGGATGGAGATGGCGACAGTCGCTTGAGCCTATAGGAGAGAAGCTTCGCTCGAGTGTGAGCATAAACTCCATATTCTTGTCGTATGCATTGAGCTTGGTAGTGCCACGCGTAGGCGAGTTTGCTCGCTGCGGAGTGTTGAAGAGATGGGACGGAGTGTCGTTTCCAAAAGCGTTGGGAACTGTGGTTACGGAACGTGTCATCGACTCACTATTGGTGCTTATCATCACAGGCATTGTATTTCTGATGCAGATACCTGTGTTCCTACACTTCTTCAACGAGACAGGCACAAGCATCGATGGATTGTTGCATCAGTTTACGGCTACGGGATACATAGTGACGATAATATGTGGCATTGCAGTATTGATATTGCTGCATGTGTTGCTAAAGAAGCTCGCTATATATAATAAGGTGAAGGCTACGCTATGTGGACTATGGCAGGGAGTGATATCGCTAAAGGGTGTGAAGAATGTTCCTTTGTTCATAGCTTTCACCCTCGGCATATGGCTCAATTATTTCCTTCACTACTACTTGACATTCCAATGTTTTGAGTCGACAAGCCACTTGAGTTTGACTTGCGGACTGGTGACATTCATTGTTGGTAGCATAGCGGTGATAGTACCAACACCAAATGGTGCAGGACCATGGCATTTCGCTGTAAAGACAATGCTGATATTATATGGCATACAGTCGACAGATGCTTTGTTCTTTGTGCTGATAGTTCACTCCGTGCAAACGCTTCTCGTTGTGCTTCTCGGCGTATATGCCTGGATTGCCCTTGCGTTCACTAAGAAAGTGAAGAGTGAAGAATTAAACACTAAACATTAAACACTAAACATTAAACACTAAACATTAAATACTATAATTATGGCTGAAATCAAAAACCTAAAACCTGAGTGCATTTGGCGCAACTTTGATGCGCTGACCCAGGTGCCACGTCCATCAGGACACCTTGAGAAAGTACAACAGTTCTTGCTCGACTTCGGTAAGAAAGTAGGTGTTGAAGTATTCAAAGACGAGGCAGAAAACATTGTAATGAAGAAGCCTGCTACTCCAGGAATGGAGAATCGCAAGACTATCTTGCTGCAGGCTCACATGGATATGGTGCCACAGAAGGCTGTGGACAGCACCCACAATTTTGAGACTGACCCTATCCAGACCTATATCGATGGCGAATGGGTGAAAGCTAAGGGTACAACTCTTGGTGCCGACGATGGTATCGGAGTAGCAGCTATCATGGCAGTTATGGAAGACAAGACTTTGAAGCATGGTCCTATCGAGGCTCTTATCACAGCAGATGAAGAGACAGGTATGTTTGGTGCAGAAGGTCTTCCTACAAACACTCTCAACTCTGACGTATTGCTTAACCTCGACTCTGAGACTTGGGGTAAGTTTGTTATCGGTAGTGCAGGTGGTGTAGACGTTACTGCTGATTTGGAATACAAAGAAGTAGAAACTGATGCTAATGATGCAGCATTGCAGGTTACAGTAAAGGGATTGAAGGGTGGACACTCTGGTTTGGAGATTCACGAAGGCAGAGCCAATGCCAATAAGCTGATGGTGAGATTCGTTCGCGAAGCTATCAAGGACTACGAGGCTCGCTTGGCTTCATGGCATGGCGGAAGTATGCGCAACGCTATTCCTTTTGAGTGCAAGGTGGTATTGACATTGCCAAAGGAGAATGTAGAGGCAGTGAAGGAACTCGTAGAAGAGTGGAAGGCAGACTTCAACGACGAATACAAGAACATTGAGAATGGCGTAGAATTCTTTGCAGAAGATGTAGAGACTCCTAAGACCGAGGTGCCAGAAGAAATACAAGACAACCTCGTTGATGCTATCTACGCATGCCACGACGGTGTGATTCGTATGATTCCTGCTTATCCTAACGTAGTAGAGACATCAAGCAACCTCGCAATCATCGACATTGAAGGTGGCGCTGCTTATATCAAGATATTGGCTCGCTCATCACGCGAAGATATGAGAGATTATGTAGCAACAATGCTCGAAAGCTGCTTCAACATGGCAGGCATGAGAGTGGTACACAGCGGACAGTATGGCGGTTGGGATCCAAATCCAGACAGCGAGATATTGAACCTCTTGAAGACTATCTACAAGGAGCAGAACAACGAGGATGCATTGGTGCAGGTAGACCATGCTGGTTTGGAATGCTCTGTGATATTGGGCAAATATCCTAACATGGATGTTGTTTCGCTCGGTCCAACCCTCCGTAGCCCTCACACCACAAATGAGCGTTGCCTTATCGACACCGTGGCTCCATTCTGGGAGTTGCTTAAGGAAACAATGCAAAGAATTGGCGAGAAATAAGACATTTTTCATGAGAAACAAAGCTTATATCAAGCTATATTATTAAAAAAGCGTTGCATCGAAGATTTTTTTCGTTGCAACGCTTTATTTATTTAATCTAAATTAGTAATTTTGCAGGCGAAATAACCAAATCATTTTTCTTACATGGACGACTATCACGCGGAAAACCAGAAATTGTAAGACGAAGATAAGCAAAAGTATAGTAAGCTAATCTTCGCCAACAACTCATTTTTCCTAAAAGAAACGAGGATTAGCACAATGAAAACATACTGGAACATCGAAAACACCCTCAAAGCCATTCCTGAGTGGCAACCAAACTGCTGGATTCAAGTTACATGCCCTACAGAAGAGGACCAGAAAGAACTTGAAGAAAGATTTAATATCCCTGATTATTTTCTTTCCGACATTTCCGATACCGACGAGCGTGCCCGCTATGAGTACGACGACGGATGGATGCTCATCATCTTGCGTATACCATACGTCAAGGAGGTGCGCTCACGCACGCCATATACCACAGTTCCACTTGGTATTATCCACAAGCGCGACGTGACAATAACTGTTTGCTACTACGAGACCAATATGATGATTGATTTTGTGAGCTATCAGCAGAAACGCGGAGAGGGATTCACCGACTATGTAGACATGATTTTCCGCTTGTTCCTATCAAGTTCTGTGTGGTATCTGAAACGACTAAAGCAGATAAACACCTTGATAGAAAAGGCTAAGCACAACCTCGACCATGAGGTGAACAACGAGAGCCTTATCGGATTAAGTCGCCTGCAAGACTCATTGACATATTTCGTGACTTCTATTCGTGGCAACGAAAACTTGCTGGCTAAGCTGAAGTTTAAGTTGCAGGTAGACGAATTGGATGCCGACCTTATCGAGGACGTAAACATTGAGATGACTCAGGCACGAGAAACTACCAACATCTACTCCGACATCTTGGAGTCGACGATGGACACTTACTCGAGCATCATTAACAACAATATGAATACCGTGATGCGTACGCTTACTGCCGTGACGATTATAATGATGTTCCCTACCCTAATAGCATCACTCCTGGGTATGAACCTCATCAATGGCATGGAGAATAATCCGTATGGATTTGTGATTGCCATAGTGATTTCATTCCTTGTAACAGGATTATCGTGGGGAATTTTACGCCATAAGCGTCTCTTATAATGTAAAAACAAAAAAAAATCCCTATTTATTAGGATTTTACGTTTTTTTTATTTAAGTTTGCAACTCGTAAACATATTATTCTGAGCATCGACCATCGGATAGATGGGAGGTGCTAACCATAAACCGAATCAGAAACTCAAATCAGTTACATGATGGACTCTCAAGAAAATACCCTTAAACAGGGTTTGCAGGCTGAAGAGCAGCAGGAGACTGTTGTCGCAGCAGAGGTAGAAAACACAGAAAACGTTGCCACAGAAGAAACCGAAAGCAAGGCTGCTCCTGTACGACCAACTTTCAAGAACAAACAAGAAGTGCTTGAAAGAGTAAAGGAATTGGCTCATTGCGAAGAGGTTCCAAGCAAAGACGAGGTAGACTTTTTGAAGACTGTATTCTACAAGCTTCACTTTGCTGAGCGCGAAGAAGCACAGAAGAAATACCTCGAAGAAGGTGGCGACCCAGAGAAATACCAGCTATTGCCAGATGAAGACGAGAAAGCCTTCAAGGCAGAAATGGCTATCATCAGAGAAAAGAGAGCCAAGGTTTTCATGGAGCAAGAGGCTGAAAAGCAAGAGAACCTTAAGCGCAAGCTTGAGATTATCGACAAGATAAAGGCTATGGCTACATCGCCAGATGAAGCTAACAAATCATACCAGGAGTTCAAGGCTCTGCAGCAGGAATGGAAAGAGATTAAGGCTGTTCCAGCAGAAAAGGCTAACGAACTTTGGCGCAACTATCAGCTCTATGTGGAGCAGTTCTACGATTTGTTGAACCTTAACCGCGAGGCTCGCGAATATGACTTCAAGAAGAATCTTGATCTCAAGACTAAGCTTTGCGAAGCAGCAGAGAAACTTAATGAAGAGCCAGACGTAATCAGCGCCTTCCATCAGTTGCAGGAGTTGCACCAGCAGTATCGCGAGATTGGTCCTGTAGCTAAGGAGCTGCGCGAAGAGATTTGGGCACGCTTTAAGGCAGCTTCTACAGTTATCAACAAGAAGCACCAGCAGCACTTTGAATCTTTGCGCCAGCAGGAAGAAACAAACTTGGCTCGTAAGACAGAACTCTGCGAAAAGGTGGAAGCTATAGGCAAAGAAGAAAACAATACAGCTAACGACTGGGAGAAGCGCACAAAGGAAATCATAGAAATCCAGGCTGAATGGAAGACCATCGGTTTTGCTCCACAGAAGATGAACGTGAAGATATTCGAGCGTTTCCGTGCAGCTTGCGACGACTTCTTCAACCGCAAGGCTGAATTCTTCAAGCAACTCAAAGAGCGTCTTGCAGAGAATGCTGCTAAAAAGAAAGCTCTCGTAGAAAAGGCTCAGGCGCTTTGCGATAGCACCGAATGGAAGTCTACTTCTGATAAGCTCATTGCTTTGCAGAAAGAATGGAAGACTATCGGTACTACTCAGAAGAAGATTGGCGACCAACTTTGGAACGACTTCTTGACAGCTTGCAACAAGTTCTTCGAGGCACGCAATGCTGCTAACGCAGGCACACGCAACGAGGAGCATGCTAATCTTGCTAAGAAGCGTAGCATCATCGAACAGCTCAAGGCTTTGGCTGAGGAAGCTGGCGACAACTTGCAGGAGAAGGTGCAGCAGCTCATCGCTGAATACAACGCTGTAGGTCATGTGCCTTTCAAGGAGAAAGATAAGGTATATACTGAATTCCACGAGATTGTAGACAAGCTATATAAGGAATTCCATATTTCAAATGCTCGTCGTCGTCTTGACAACTTCAAGTCGAACTTGAAGAATGTAGCAAAGCGTGGCGAGGATGCTTTGGATAGCGAGCGTGGCCGCTTGATGCGTCGCTACGAGCAGCTAAAACAGGAAATACAGACCTACGAGAACAACCTCGGCTTCCTCAATGCAAGTAGCAAGAAGGGCAACAGCCTCATCGACGAGATGAACCGCAAGGTACAGAAGCTCAAGGATGATGCTCAGCTCGTAAGAGAGAAAATCAAGGCTATCGATGCTGAAAACAAAGAGCAGTAAAAGGTAGTCAGTATCTAAACAAAAGACAAATATCATAGATACACATAACACCGCATTCTAAAAGTTCACACTTTATAGAATGCGGTTTTTCTTTGCCTAATCTCTAAACTCTAAACACTAAACATTAAACACTAAACACTATTTTCTGCATACAAATTGTATGAAAAGTAGAAAAAATGAGGCTTAAAAGATAAAAAAGAGAGGAAAAGTTTTGGTGATTAAGTAAAAAGCAGTATCTTTGCATCGCAATTCAGAAATACACATCTGATAAACATTGGGATATGGTGTAATGGTAACACTGCAGATTCTGGTCCTGCCTTTCCTGGTTC
>OIZT01001221.1_pt1 | contig 12360 bp, 9 predicted proteins | sample 1588611 | NCBI WGS metagenome assembly OIZT01 (sample SAMN03283278) | human gut metagenome | biome: human-associated habitat; material: feces | host: Homo sapiens | place: Peru | collected 2012
CACTTAACCACTTAACTACTTAACCACTTAACCACTTAAAGCCCGTAGGGCAACTTGACTATTTTTGAAAAAACTCGACCTGCGGGCCGTTCTTGTAGCCCACGTAGGCGATGGCGCACGTGCCGCCGAGGGAATACTTCGGCAGCAGCACGTCGGCACCCTCCTTCACGGCCTCGGCGACGGCGGCCTCGACGTCGGCGACCTGGTAGGCGACGTGCGTCTCGGCGGCCATGCGCCACGCGCACGGCGTGTTCGGCTCCCAGTAGAGGTATTCGATGCTGTAGTCCTCGTTGTTGCAGATCCACACCTTGAGGCCGGGCATGTAGGTCATGCCCTCCATCTTGGCGGGAACGGGGATGCCGGTGTGCATGTAGGTTTTCTCGATGGTCATTTCAAGTCTCCTTTCGGGTCATTCATCAGAAACCGACGTTCGGGACCGTGTAGCGGTTGCAGGCGCTGTCGTGGAAGTTCGCGAACTCCGTGACGATCGCGCCCTCGGTGCCGCCCATCATGAAGTGCCAGCTGCCCGTCTTCGGGAGCTTGTGCGCAATGCCGTCCGCCACCCACTTCTCGACGTGGAGCGACTTGAGGCGCGTCGGCTTGCCGGCCTTGTGGTCGTAGAGGAGCGCAGAGAGGTTGGCCTTCGCCTCGGGGAACTGGTCGAGGTTGGGCGTGCCGACCTCGGAGAAGGCGTAGACCCAGCCGTGGCGCACGAGCCAGGATTCCATCTTGGCGGGGATGTCCTTCTTGAAGACCTCGCCCGTCCAGCGGTCCTGCGAGACGTTCGCGGCGACCGGCTTGCCCGGCACGTGGCTGTGTTCGGCGATGGACTGGAGGGGCAGCAGGAAGATGTCGTGGCCGAAGTACTCCTCCTTGATCTCGTCCACCCAGATCACGCCGCCCATGCCGAACTTGGCGAAGTCGCCCTTCGCGAAGTCCGTCGCCCAGAAGCCGAGGTACTGCGTCTTGTCCGTCTGCTTCGTCTCGCGCAGCATGAACGCCTCGTCCGTGAAGGAGCGGAAGACCGGGTAGCCGAATTTCCGCATGAGGTCGAAGTAGGCCTGCTTGCCCTTGGCCACGTCGAACTTGCCGCTGCTGATTCCGTTGGCGTCGAACGCGCCGCCGACGTAGAAGTCCTTGTTGTTCACCTTCGCACATCCTTTCCTGCATTCGCCGGCCGCCCCCGTCGTGGAGCAGCCGGACACCATACCGGCCGTCATGGCCACTGCGGCCGCACCCGCGCCCGCAGCGATAAACTCGCGTCGTTTCATCTTGTCGTCCTTTCTTCTGTTTTCCCTAGAGCGTCGAGGCCGTCACGCGCGCTTCACGCGCCCGACGAGCCACATGAGCGCGGCCGTCGCGGCGACGGAGACGGCGAGCAGCCCTGCGGCGAGCACCCCGCTTCCGGCGTCGCCGGCGGCGTAGATCAAGTACCCGCACCCGAAGAGGCACGTCCACACGGCGAGGCAGCCGAACACCATGCAGAGGACGCCCATCGGCAGCTCGCGGAGATCCGCGTGGATGAGCCGGTCAAACGCCTCCAGCGTCTCCTTCGGCTCGCGCGGCGTCGCGAACGTGACGGCGAGCCAGCCGGCCGTCGTGACGAGGACGCCCAGGACGAGCTTCCACGCGCCGAGGGTGAGCCACTCCGCGCGCCAGCCGCTCGTGAGCCAGCCTTCGAGCCCGCACGCGGGCGCGCCCCACTGGAAGAAGCACGCGACGAGGAAGGAGATGACCATCGCGGAGATTTCGCTCCAGGCGTTCAGGCGGTGCCAGAACCAGCGGAGGATGTAGATGAGACCCGTGCCGGCGCCGATCTGGAGGATGAGGTCGAAGCCGCCCTTCGCGTTCTGGAGGACGAGCGCCATGACCGCGCAGCCGACGAGGAGGACGAGCATGAAGACGCGGCCCATGAGGACCTGCTTCTTCGGGCTCGCCTGCGGGTTCACGAAGCGGACGTAGAAGTCCTGCACGAGGTAGGACGAGCCCCAGTTGAGGTGCGTGGCGATCGTCGACATGTAGGCGGCGATGAGCGAGGCCGCGACGAGACCGAGCCAGCCGGGCGGCAGACGGGAAACCATCGCCGGGTAGGCCATGTCGTCCTTGACGAACTGCGCGGCCGCGTCCGGGAAAGCGGCCTGGAGCGAGGCGACGTCCGGGAAGACGACAAGCGAGGCCAGGGCGACGATGAGCCACGGCCAGCTGCGGAGCGCGTAGTGGAGGAAGTTGAAGAGCATCACCGCGCCGACGGCGTTCCGCTCGTCCTTCGCGGAGAGCATGCGCTGGGCGATGTAGCCGCCGCCGCCCGGCTCCGCGCCGGGGTACCAGGTCGCCCACCACTGCACGGCGACGGGCAGGACGAGGACCGTCATCAGCGTCGACTTCCAGCCCGGGCCGGAGACGGCCGGGAAGAGGGACATCTTCGCCGCGACGGCGGGGTTCTTGAAGAGCGCCGCGAGCGTGCCCGAGCCGTCGGGCCCGCACATCTTCACGGCGAAGTAGGCCGCCGCGACGGCGCCGAGCATCGCGACCGCGTACTGGTAGAAGTCCGCCCAGATCGACCCCGTGAGGCCGCCGAGCGTCGCGTAGACGCCCACCGAGACGAGCGCCACGGCGAGCGTCGTCGCGGGCGAGAGGCCGAAGATCGTCGCGCCGATCTTGATCGCCGCAAGCGAGACGGTGCCCATGATGATGACGTTGAAGACGAGCCCGAGGTAGACGGCGCGGAAGCCGCGCAGCGCCTTCGCCGGCGCGCCCGCGTAGCGGATCTCGTAGAAGCCGAGGTCCGTCGAAAGGGCACTGCGGCGCCAGAGCTTCGCATAGACGAAGACCGTGAGCATACCCGTGAGGAGGAACGCCCACCACGCCCAGTTCCCCGCCACGCCCTGCGTGCGGACGAGGTCCGTGACGAGGTTCGGCGTGTCGCACGAGAACGTGCAGGCGACCATCGAGACGCCCAGCAGCCACCACGGCATCGAGCGGCCTGAAAGGAAGAAGTCCTCCGCCGACTTCGACGCGCGCTTCGCGGCCCACGCGCCGATGACGATCACGCTCGCGAGAAAGCCGACGATGATGCCGATATCAAGACCCGAGAGACCCCTCATGTCACTCAACCTCCACTTTGACGTCCGGGAACCACTTCTGCGCCCACTTGGCGCAGTCCTCGAAGCCCGCGACGGCCTCCTTCACGAAGACGGGCGCGAACTCGGCGGCCCCTTCCACCTCCGTGTAGAGGAGCTGGAGCGTGAGCGCCGCGCCGAGCATCTGCTTCGACCACGGGAGCGGCCCCGTGCGGAGCGTGTCGCGCCCCTTGCGGACGAGGCGGTTGAGGAGCTGGTTCATGTAGCCGACGTTCTCCTTCTTCCCGTAGAAGCGGCTCCAGTCGATCTTCTGCGCACGCTCGGGAATCTTCTTGCCCTTCACGGTCCGCACGTGCTGGAGGGTGATCGCCTTCGGGTCGACCGCCACCACCTCGGTGCCGTCCTTGAACCTGAAGCCCTTCGCCTTCTGGATGAACAGCTTCTGCAGCTCCTGCATGTACTGGACCTTCGTCATCTGCGCACGCACCTCCTCCCGCCCCTCGGGCGTTTCGGTGTCGTCGAGGAGACGCTGGAGCTGCCGCAGCGCGGGCTCCCAGTCGAGCGTCTTCAGGCGCGCGTCGACGAGCTCGGCGAAGAGGTCTTCAGCCGCCTTCGTCTCCTCGGCGGCCTTCGCCTTGCGCTCTTCGGCGGCCTTCGCGGCGGCGGCGGCCTTCGCCTCCGCCTCCGCCTTCTTCTTCGCCTCGCGTTCGGCCTTGTCCACCAGGCGTTTGATCTGCTGCTGGGCGGACCGGACGAGCGAGACGGAGCGCGTGCGGATGACGGCGGCCTTGCGCTGCGTCTGCTCCACGCACTTCATGCCCTTCAGCTGCTCGAAGCCCTCCACGAGGATCTGCGAGAGCTTGGCGAGCGCGCGCACGGTCTCCTCGTCCTCACCCGTCAGCTTCTCCACGGCCTTGCCCTTCTCCAGCAGGAGAATGACGTTCCCCTGCACGCGGATGTCCGCCGCACGGCAGGCATAGACGTCCGCCCACAGTTCGACGAACTGCTTCACGGCGGCGGGCACGGCGACCTCAGGAGCCTTCTCCGCCTCGCCGGCGGCCGGCGCCTCCTCGGCGGCCTCCTTCTTCGCAGGGGCGACCTCCTTCGCGGCGGTCTCCTTCCCCTTTGCCGCCGGAGCGGTCGGCTTCGCCCCCGGCTTTGCCGCCGGGTCGGTCGGCTTCGCGGCATCCGCCTGGGCGACCGCGTTCGTGGTGCCTGCGGTGGCGGCGACCGTGTTCGTGGTGCCCGCGCCGGCGGCGGCGACCGCGTTCGTCGCGGCGGCGGCCTCCTCGGCCTTCGCCTTCGCCTCGGCGGCGGCGGCGTTCGCCTCGGCCTCGGCCTGCGCGGCCGCGGCGACGAAGAGCTGGTTCGTATAGGCAATCGCGTCCGCGACGTCCTTCGTGGGCGGCGCCTCGATGAAGGCCCGCGCGGCGTCCCGCAGATCCGGCGGCACGCTCCCCTTGAGCTGGCGCACGGCGCTGTCCATTTCCTTGTCGCACTTGGCGACGAGCGCGTGGAAGTCCTCGCCGAACTTCGCGATGGACTTGAGCGTCGTCACGACGGCGCCCTTCGCCTTGTCGCGCGTCTCGACGAGGTGCTGGTAGGCTTCGCGCTTCTCGCGCGCCTGCTCCGACTTGACGTACCAGAAGAGCCCGCCCACGACGAGCAGGATCAAAAGGACGATGCCGCCCACGACCATGCCCACGATCGCGCCGACGCCCAGGTGCTTCTCCTCGGCGACCTCTTCGCCCTCGGTGGTCGGCAGGTCGGGGTTCGTGCCCTCCGCCGCCATCGGCGCCGTCTCCTCGGCGGTGAGCTTCATCTTGATCTTCGTGCCCTTGATCTTCACCTTCGGCGCGGCCATCTTCGAGGTCTTGCCGGACCCCATCTTCGAGAGGAAGCGCTTGAAGTCGCCGAGCAGGGACTGGTAGGTCGGGTAACGCATCGACGGCTCGACTTCGAGCATGCGCATGATGATGGGGTCAAGGTCCGGCGGCAGGTCGGCGCGCACCTCGCTTGGCTTGCGCGGCGGCCCGTTGAAGCGCGCCTTCACGACCTCGGTCGCGTCCTCGCCCTCGAACGGCGCCACGCCCGTGAGCGCGTGGTAGAGCGTGCCGCCGAGGGAGTAGATGTCGGCGCGGTAGTCGATCTTCTGGCGGCGCACCTTCTCGGGGGAGATGTAGTAGGGCGTGCCCCAGATCTCGCTGGAGTCGCCCTGCATCGCGGCGAGGCCGAAATCGACGAGCTTCGCGTTGCCGTCCGCGTCGAAGAGCACGTTCTCGGGCTTCACATCGCCGTGGACGAGCCCCTGCTCGGCGGCGAGCGCAAGCGCGTCAGCCACCTGCTGGCCCACCTTCATCACGCGCACGGGGTCCATCGTGCCGGGGTTCGCCTCCATCTCCTTGTCGAGGGAACCGCCGCTCACGAGCTCCATCGCGATGTACGGCATGCCGTTCTCCTGTCCGAAGGAGTAGATCTGCGCGATGTTCGGGTGGTTGAGGCGCGCCGCCGCCTGGGCCTCGCGCTGGAAGCGCTCCACGAACGCGGGGTCCGCGCCGAGGGACTTCAGCATCACCTTGATGGCGACCTTGCGGTCCAGCATCTTGTCGCGCGCCAGGTAGACGCCGCCCATGCCGCCGTGGCCCAGCTCCCGCTCCAGGACGAAGTGTCCGAAATCGGACGGCGTGGGAATCATCTGTTCTTCGTTTTCTTCGCTCATGAACTCGCTCCACTCTTCAAAACACGAATCATTATAGCACGAATCCCGCTTTCGCGTCCACCCGGCACCGTCACTTGATCGGCCCCCACCGGTGGGTGAACGGCCAGAAGACGCCGCCGGCGATGCCGCGCAGGTTGCGCGCGGGAACGGGCCCCCAGTACCGGCTGTCGTAGCTCGACGGCGAATTGTCGCCGCAGGCGTAGTATTCGTCCGCCCCCAGCTTCACCACGTCCGTCTCCGCCGCGAGCGTGCGTCCGGGCATCACGTAGTCGCCGCGCCCCGAGACCTGGTAGCCCGCGTACGGACACTCCCTCTCGTGCCATCTCTCGCGGTTCTGGATCTGCGCGATGCGGCGCGGCTCCATCGGCACGGCGCCGTCCACGTGGAGACGGCCGTCCTTGATCTGCAGCGTCTCGTTCGGCGTGCCGGTCATGCGCTTGATGTAGTGCGTGCCCTGCTGCAGCTTGTCGATGCCCGTCGTGGAGAAGATCATCACGTCGCCGCGACGCGGATGACGGAAGTTCCAGAGCCAGCGGTTGACGAAGAGGAAGTCGCCCGTCGCGACGTAGCCGCTCCAGAGCGGCTGACCCGCGCGCACCGCCTCCCCCGGGCGGAGCCCGTTCGGCAGCTGGAACGTCGTCTGGCGGTAGGGGCCGTCGCCCGTCTCCGACGGGTGGAGGACGTCCGTCGGCACGAGCATCTGCGCGCTCACCGTCCCCGTCGCGCCGTTGACGACGCGCATGTCGTAATGCCCCGTGTTCGTGGGGCGGAACTGCAGCGAACCCGCGAACGGCGCCTTGAACGCGGTGTACATCTTGCCCGTCACGAGCCACTTGCCCCACTTGAGCGGCGTCGTGTCCCACACCGTCGCCTGCGCCGGGCTGCACGGCTCGGAGTGGTTGCCGTAGAGCGTGGGCTGCATGGAACCCGTGGGGATGTTGAACGGCTCGTAGAAGTAGGCGCGGAACGCCATCGCCACGGAAATCGAGACGACGAGGATGTCCAGCCACTCGCGGCCGGCCGCCCAGCTCTTCGGCGGGTCGAGGAACGCGAGCAGCGACTTGCAGTCCTCCACGTTCCGCGCCGCCCAGGCGGCGCGCAGGTTCCGCATCCGCTCCCCGAACTCGCCCCCCTCGCGGTAGACCGGCAGATCCTCGTAGGAGAGGATGAACGTGCGCGCGGCCCCCAGCACGGCCTTCGTCTCCTTCCGCCGCTGCGCCTTCGCCGTGAACGGCACCACGCCCCAGCAGAGCGACCACAGGCACCAGACGAGGAAGCCCGCGCCGCCCACCGTCGCAACGGAACAAAGAAAATCAAACGACATCTCAGCCCTCCTTCACGGTCCCCTTGAGGACGGCGATGAACGCGCTCTGCGGCACGTTCACGTGGCCGAACTCCTTCATGCGCGCCTTGCCGCGCTTCTGCTTCTCCAGCACCTTCATCTTGCGCGTCACGTCGCCGCCGTAGAGCTTCGCGAGCACGTCCTTGCGGAACGGACGGATGTCCTCGCGCGCGATGATCTCGCGCCCGATCGCCGCCTGCACGGGGATCTTGAACATGTGCGGCGGGATCGTCTCGGCGAGCGCCTTGCACATCTGGATGCCGCGCGCGCGCGCCTTGTCGCGGTGGACCATCGTCGCGAAGGCGTCCACCTGCTCGGAGTTGAGCAGGATGTCCATGCGCACGATGTCGCTCTCCTGGTAGCCCGCCGGCTCGTAGTCCATCGAGGCGTAGCCGTGCGACACCGACTTGAGCGTGTCGTGGAAGTCGATGAGGATCTCGTTGAGCGGCAGCATGCAGTGGAGCATCACACGGTGTCCGTCCACCGTCTCGGTCCCCTCCAGCACGCCGCGCCGGTCGAGGACGATGCGCATCACGTCGCCGATCGCGTCGCTCGGCGTGATGATGCGCGCCTTGATGATCGGCTCGGAAATCGATTCGTACGCGCTCGGCTCCGGCATCTGGAGCGGGTTGTCGAGATCCTTCACCGTGCCGTCCTTCATCTTCACCTTGTAGACGACGCCCGGCGTCGTCGAGATGATGTCGAGGTTGAACTCGCGCCGCAGGCGCTCCTGCACGATTTCCATGTGGAGGAGGCCGAGGAAGCCGCAGCGGAAGCCGAATCCGAGCGCGATCGAGCTTTCGTGGTGGAAGGAGAAGGCGGAATCGTTGAGGTGCAGCTTTTCAAGGCCCTGGCGCACCTTGTCGAATTCGTCCGTGGACATCGGATAGATGCCGCAGAACACCGTCGGCCGCAGCTCCTTGAAGCCCGGCAGCGGCTCGTCCGACCCGAGGCGCGCCGTCGTCACGGTATCGCCGATCTTGATCTCGCTCGGATCCTTCACCGTCCCCACGAGATAGCCCACCTGCCCGGCCTCCAGCCTGTCGGCGGGCTTCTTCGTGGGCGAGAAGATGCCCACTTCGTGGAGCGTCGTCGTGACGCCCGAACTCATGAACTTCACCGTGTCGCCGCTCTTCACCGCGCCGTCCACGATGCGCACGTAGGTGATCACGCCCCGGAACTCGTCGAAGACGGAGTCGAAGACGAGGGCCCGGAGGGGCGCATCGACGCCGCGCGTCTTCGGCGGCGGGATGCGCTTCACGATGGCCTCCAGCACGTCGGGGCACCCCACGCCCGTCTTCGCGGAGACGAGCAGGGGCTCGTCCATCGGGATCGCGAGGATGTCCTCCACCTGCTGCGAGACGCCCGCCACGTCCGCGCCGGGCAGGTCGACCTTGTTGAGGACGGGCACGATCTCCAGGTGCGCGTCCTGCGCGAAGTAGGTGTTCGCGACGGTCTGCGCCTCCACGCCCTGCGCGGCGTCCACGACCAAGAGCGCGCCCTCACACGCGCCCATCGAACGGCTCACCTCGTAGGCGAAGTCGACGTGTCCGGGCGTGTCGATGAGGTTGAAGAGGTAGCGCTTCCCGTCCTTCGCGTGGTACATCATCGAGACGGGGTGGCTCTTGATCGTGATGCCGCGCTCGCGCTCCAGGTCCATCGCGTCGAGCGTCTGCTCCTTCAGTTCGCGCAGCGGCACCGCCTTCGTGAGTTCGAGGATGCGGTCGCTGAGCGTCGTCTTTCCGTGGTCCACATGCGCGATGATGCAGAAGTTGCGGATGTTGTCGAGTGTCTTCTCCATAGGTAGGGATGAAGTATAGCACAAAAATGCCGCCAGACAACGTGTCCGGCGGCATTTTCAAACTGGCGCGCGCATCCACGCGCCCGGCAGGGCAATCGGCCTTTACGCCTCGGGCTTGGTCTTGCGCAGACCCAGACCGCGGTCGCCTTCCTTCCACTGGCCACGGGCCTGGAGGAGGTTGACGCGCTCGAAACGCTTGAGGACGTTGCGCTTGGACGTGATCTTTCCAGATCCCTTGAGACTACGATGCTGACTCATTTCTTCTTCTCCTGTTCGAAAATTGAGTTTGTAGTATAGCATATCCCCTCCGAAAAGGGAATAGGTTCTCTCCGATTTTATTTTTTGAGCGAGGCACCCGTCGAGGCGTTGCCCACGAACGTGGCATAGCGTTCCAGCCAACCGCCCTTGATGCGGGGCGTCCAGGGCTTGAGGGCCTTGCGGCGCTTCGCGATCTCGGCCTTCGTCAGCTTCGCGGAAATCGCGCGCTTCGGGATGTCGATCGTGATTTCGTCGCCGTCCTTCAGGAGGCCGATGAGCCCGCCCTCGGCCGCCTCGGGCGAAACGTGCCCCACGCACGCGCCGTGCGTCGCGCCGCTGAAGCGTCCGTCGGTGATGAGCGCCACGCTCTCGCCGAGTCCCGCGCCGATGATGTAGCTCGTGGGCGCGAGCATCTCCTGCATGCCCGGCCCGCCCTTCGGCCCCTCGTAGCGGATCACGACGACGTGCCCCGGCTTCACCTTGCCGCCGAGGATGCCCGCGCAGGCCTCCTCCTGACTGTCGAAGCAGATCGCCTTGCCCGTGAACGTCATCATCGAGGGGGCGACGCCCCCCTTCTTCACGACGGCGCCGCGTTCCGCGAGGTTGCCCCAGAGGACGGCGAGGCCGCCGTCCGCCGAGTAGGCGTTCGTGAGCGTGCGGATCACGTCGTCGTCCGCGATCTTCGCCGCCGCGACCTGTCGGCCGAGCGTCTTCCCCGAGACGGTCTTCGCCGTGAGGTTGAGGAGCTTCTTCGGGAGGCGCTTGAGGATCGCCATGACGCCGCCCGCGCGGTCGAGGTCGCTCACGTGGTAGTGTCCCGACGGCGCGAGCTTGCAGATGTAGGGCGTGCGGGCCGAGATCTCGTTCATCCGTTCGAGCGAGTAGTCGACGCCCGCCTCGCGCGCGATCGCGAGCGTGTGGAGGACCGTGTTCGTGGAGCCGCCCATCGCCATGTCGAGCGTGAGGGCGTTGTCGAGGCTCGCCTGCGTGACGAGGTCGCGCGGACACGGCCCGCCCGCCTTCGCGAGCGCCACCGCGCGGAACGCGGCCTGGCGGTAGAGTTCCTTCCGGCGCGGATCGACCGCGAGGACCGTCCCGTTCCCGGGAAGCGCCATGCCGAGCGCCTCGTAGAGGCAGTTCATCGAGTTCGCCGTGAACATCCCGCTGCACGAACCGCAGCCCGGGCAGCTCGTCTCCTCCACGGCCTCCAGCTCCCTCTGCGTGATCTTGCCCACGTTCTCGGCGCCCACGGCCTCGAAGACCGAGTTGAGGTCGGTGTCCGCGCCCGTCTTCGGGTGATGGCCGGGCGCCATCGGACCGCCCGAGGCGAAGATGGTGGGGATGTTCACGCGCAGCGCGCCGATGAGCATGCCGGGCACGATCTTGTCGCAGTTGGGCACCAGCACCAGACCGTCCAGCTGGTGGGCCATGAGCATGGTCTCCACGCTGTCGCAGATCAGCTCGCGGGAGGCCAGCGAGTACTTCATACCCACATGGCCCATGGCGATGCCGTCGCACACGCCGATGGCGGGGATCAGGATGGGGGTGCCGCCTGCCATCTCAACACCGGCCTTTACGGCATCGGCGATCTTGTCCAGATTCATATGGCCGGGCACGATCTCGCTGTAGGCGCTCACCACACCGATCAGCGGGCGCTCCAACTCTTCCGGGGTATAGCCCAGTGCATAAAACAGGCTGCGGTTCGGCGCACGCTCCGAACCCTTGGTCACGTTGTCACTTCTCATGGTATTGTCCTCTTTTCTGATAAAACCCTCTCCGTCACGGCTGCGCCGTGCCACCTCTCCCGAAGGGGAGAGGTTTTTGCGGAGGAACTATAAGGTTTCCGTTTTCAACAAAAGCTCCCCCTTTCGGGGGAGCTGGCCGCCGAAGGGCGGCCTGAGAGGGTTTTCCTATTACTTCTTCAGCCAGCTCATCATGCTGCGCAGCTCTGCGCCGACCTTCTCGATGGGCAGCTCTGCTTCCATGCGGCGCTTTGCCAGGAAGTGCACCTTGCGGCCGCCGTTGGGGCTCATCTCGGTCAGGAACTCGGAAGCGAAGGTGCCGTCCTGGATCTCGGTCAGGACCTTCTTCATCTCCTTGCGGGTCTCCTCGGTGATCAGGCGCTTGCCGGTGCGGTAGTCGCCGTACTCAGCGGTGTTGGAGATGGAGTAACGCATCTTGGAGAAGCCGCCCTCGTTGATCAGGTCAACGATCAGCTTCATCTCGTGGCAGGTCTCAAAGTATGCCATCTCGGGCTCGTAGCCAGCTTCCACCAGCGTATCGAAACCGGCGTGGATCAGCTCGGAAACACCGCCGCACAGCACTGCCTGCTCGCCGAACAGGTCGGTCTCGGTCTCCTCCTTGAAGGTGGTCTGCAGGATGCCTGCACGGCCTGCGCCGATGCCGGAAGCGTATGCCAGAGCGATATCCTTAGCCTTGCCGGTGTAGTCCTGCTCCACGCAGATCAGAGAGGGGCAGCCCTCGCCCTCGGTGTACAGGCGGCGGACGATGTGGCCGGGGCCCTTGGGAGCGATCATGATGACGTCCACATTCTTGGGAGCGGTGATGGTCTTGAAGTGGATGTTGAAGCCGTGTGCAAAGGCCAGTGCCTTGCCCTCGGTCATGTAGGGAGCCACCTGCTTGTTGTAGATGTCGGCGCACAGCTCATCGGGCACCAGCATCATGACCACGTCGCCGGCCTTGGCAGCCTCTTCCACTTCCATGACCTTGAAGTTGGCGTGGGTGGCAGCGAACTCGGAAGCCTTTGCCCAGTGAGCAGAACCCTTGCGCAGGCCGACGACGACGTTGACGCCACTCTCGGCCAGGTTTTCGGAGTGTGCATGGCCCTGGCTGCCAAAGCCGATGACCGCGACGGTCTTGCCGTCCAGCACGCCGAGGTTGCAGTCGGAATCGTAGTATTTCTTGATAGCCATAGTAGTTGTTCTCCTTTTTATTCTTCTGTTGTGGCTAATAATAAACGATCTTTATTTTTTCGCTCACCGGGGAGCGGAAAAAACATTCAGGTGCGTTCCGGGCAATGGGTGCCCGGCAGAGGGAGCTGGGCCGCGCGCACTTCCTGCGGCGGCTTTTGCATATGCTGGTGCATTCCGCCGCGTTCCAGCGCCGTGACGCCGGTGCGGCACTGTTCCAGGATCTCGTA
>OIZT01001230.1_pt1 | contig 12305 bp, 13 predicted proteins | sample 1588611 | NCBI WGS metagenome assembly OIZT01 (sample SAMN03283278) | human gut metagenome | biome: human-associated habitat; material: feces | host: Homo sapiens | place: Peru | collected 2012
ATAGTTTGAAAATCATTATATTTATCATTATCTATTACTTGTAATTTAACTAATCTAAATCCAATTATAGAAAATAATAATACTATAACTACAGTTATAAATACATATCTTTTTTCTATTATATCAGGTAAATATTTTTTTATATTTTTTCTTTTTTTATTAATAGGTCTTACTATATCCTTTTTCATTACTACTTTTTGTTTATGTGGTTTATTTATAGGTCTATTAACTTTAAAGATATTTTTTATTACTATTTTCTTTCTAGTTTTTCTATTTAATGGTCTATTTCTTTTAAACATTGCATCACCATAACTTTCTTACTTATTATTATACCACAAATAAGAGAGAATATTAAAAACAATATAACTATTTTTAAGTTACATTGTCTTAATACTATATACCATCAATACAATTATCATAAATCCATTTTTTTATTTCTGTATAGTCATTTGTTTCATAAAACTTAATTAATATTACAAAATATTCACCTATTTTTTCTATTGGTACAGATAATATACCTTGACCTGTTCTTATTAATTCTTTATTTGCTACAAGGTTTGCTACTCTTTTATTACCATCTAAAAACATTTGACTTCTTTGTATCCAACAAAATAAGGTTATACCACGATCAAGAGGATTTTCTATGCTCATTATTTCTTTTAATTCTTTATCATAATCACATTCAGTTGGTAATTTAGGTCTCCATGTTGTTCCTGTTATACCTACCCCTTTTGTTCTATAATCTCCGAGTGGTTCTATGTTTTGTCCTTTACAAATTTCAAAGTGTATTTTTTTAATATAATCCATAGTTAATTCTTCATCTATTGTATTTAAAATATATTCCCATGAATCTTTTAATCCTTTTAATTTTAACATATCATTTATAGATATTCTACCAGTATTTACATTATTTATAAAGTCTACGGTATCTGCAAATGTCACAGCAATTCCTTCAAGATTAGCGCTTTTATAAAGATTATCTACTAATTTTCTTTTAGCAAAAAACATATTATCTTCTTTACTCATATTATATTTACTATTCATATTTTTCCTCCATACTATAATTACATATTAAGTATAACATATTTTAGTATTTTTTAATATACTTTTTATTATCTAAATTATTTAAAAATTCATTAATAACATTAACATTATTATCAATTAAATCTATAAAATCTAATATTTTTATTGTACCTTTAAAAGTTAATTCACCTTCATAAATATCATTAAATACTATATAAGTATCATTTATATTATTACATTGTACTACTTCATAATTACCATGAGCAATAGAATTTCTAATACCTATTATTATGCTTTCATTTTCTAAATATAATAAATTATTATTATAGTAATTATTACATATATTTAATTCATTTATTATATTATTGTATACTATGGTTAAAGTATTTTTTTCATTATATAAGTTATTTAATTTACTAGTTATATTATTTATTGCATTAGTATTAGATTTACCTTTAACTATATTTAGATTATTTAATTCTTTATTAATTTTTGTATCAATTAAATTTAATTCTTTTTCCTTAGCAGTCTTTCTAATATTTAATTCATTAATAATAGTATTATCAATAGTTTTAACTTGTACATTAATCAAAGATAAATCTAATTTACTATAATCTAATCCATTATTATTTAGTAAAGTATACTTATTATCATTTTTATATACATCATCATTAGCATAACTAAATAAAGAATTAAACATTGCAATAGACGAAGACATTAAAGTATTATAACTTATATATATATTATTATATTTTTCTTTTATTTTATCAAATAATATATTACTGTTAACAGTATTATTTTCTTTTATTGCATCAAGTAAAACTAAATTAGTTAAATTCTCTGCTATAACATTAAATTTATTATAGTTATTATTCATCTTACTAGCATATTCTTTTAATATTACCATTACTTCTTCATTGTAAGTAATATTTTGAGGAATTATATTTAATATAAATCTAGATAAATCTTCTACTGAATTATCATTTATTTTATTTATATTCCATTTAAAATCATATTCATCTTTATATTTGTTTTCAAAATCAATTAATAATTTATTATTTTTAGTTATTTTATATTCATTAATTATATTTTCTAATTCCCAAACTACATAATTACTTATTAAAGTATTATCTTTTTTACTTAAAATTATTTCTATTTCTCTACTATTTTTAATAAAATTATTTAATTCATTAATAGACTTCATAGGTTTTGTTCTAGTAGTATCAACTTTATTATTAATAACAAAATCTCTTTTATAAATACTACTATTATTTACCTTAGTATAAGAATCTAAACAAGATATAACATAAGTAGATAGTTTATCTATATTTATTATAACTTCATTAGATTCAATATTAAAAATAATTCTATTATGTTCTAAATCCATAGTATATAATCCATGTGCTAATTTATTTCTTAAAACTGATACTAAAGTTGGCGCATCAGGAAATAAATAATTATTTATCATATAACCATTATTTTCTTTCGTAGCAATTAATGATACATTATTTTCTAATTCACTTATTAATATTCTAGAACTATATCCCTCTTTATATTTACTTACTAAATCTTCCTTTATAGCTAAAAATATATTACTAATACATCCTATTTTAGTAGCATTAATATTCTTTTTATCTAATATATACTCACTATATATTGGATTATTATATATTATTCCTAGTAAAAATAAATTATATGCTTTATTACCTAAATAGTAATCCATTATATTATCTTTTTTCATTATATTCCCTCTTTCAAAGTGTTACATATTTTAGCACATTAATATAAAAAAAGCAAACACTATATTATTTGCTTAATATTTTATATCTAATATTATTTATTTTATCAATATAATTATTTAATATATTATTAATTATCTCATTATTAAGTAACCTTATATCTTCTTCTTTTATCGAAGAAATATATTTTGAATTATCAAAAAGAAACAACGCTAAAAAAGTAAGATTATCTATTGCTATATCTTTTGATACCAAATTATCATTTAATAACTCAATTAATTTATTAGTATGTATATCTAACAAATAATTAATTATATCAATATGATAACTAATTACTTTATTATGTATATTAATATCTTTATTCTTTTTATTTTCATTAATAAAATCAAGTTCTTTCAAAAAACAATTTGTATTTTTATAAGTACTATATTCATTTAATAATATAATCATTTTTTCATTATCTGTAGTAAAATATATTTTATTCATATTATTGCTACCTAAAAAATTACTAATAAGAAAAGCAATTCTTTTTTCATATTCATAATTAGTTAAAATATGATTATAATTAAATAAATTATTAGTAAGTAATTCCGTATATCCTTCGTTCAAAGCATTACCAGTAATATTATAAGATAAACCAGAATAAACATTATTATCTTCTATTTTAGTCGAAGACAAATGAAATAACTCATGAGTTAATATTTGCTTTAAAGCCTTAATATAATCATTCTTAAAAAAATACTTATATAAACTTTCATCATAATATATTATTTCATTTTTTTCACAATAATATCCCCCAGCATGAAAACTACCTTGCTTTATATCTATTTCATCACTTGAAATATTTTGTTTACTTAATTTAACACTACGTATATTATTATTTAATATATATAAGTATTCATTTGGTATAACTTTACTAATAACACTAACATAATTAATAATTATATCACTTATATTTTTATCAGTATTAATTAAACAATCAGGTATATAAATCTTATTATTAAACATATTTTTATTATTTAATTTATAATTACTAGAAATAATCTTATACATTTTTAAATTCTTAATTTTATTTAATAACATCTTATCAACATCCATAATATCTCTCTTTTCATAAGAAAATATTATAATATACTTAATTTATTTTGTCTATATTATTTTAATGAATAACTATTATTTATAACAGAAACATTATATATAAATAACACATCTTGATTATTTATATCAATATAATTATCTAATATTTTAGGATTTATATATCTAGTATCTATAACAGTAATCTTACTATATGAAGACACTAATAAAGGTATAAGACTACTACCAAAAGAATCTCTAAAAACAATTAATTCCCTATCTTTTATATTATCATTATGTATTGTTAATAAAGGCGTAGAACCAGATAAATATATATCGTATTTATCTAAAGAATTAATTTTATTCATGTCATAAATATTAGTTATTTTATTAGTATCTAAATGTATTACATAAGAATCATTAATACTATCATTAGTTAATATATTAATATCTTCTTCATTACTTGAAATAGGTAATTGATAAGCATATACTCCCTTAAAAGAAGTAACTTTTAAAGTATTATAATTAACTACATTATAATTATTCATACTACTTAATAATTTATTACTAACATTAACTATACTATCTTCTTTCCAATGACTATCTGTTTTATAATAAGCAGTTAAATCTAATTCATTAAATATATCAATATATTTAGCATAACTTAAATTATTAATCATAATACTTTTTAATAAATCATAATCTATTCTTAAATTATTATCATTAACAAAATAATTTTTATCAGGTATTATAGAAAAATATATATTATTATTAGTTAAATATTTATCCTTTATAAAAGTAATTTTATTAGTTAAATTATTTATAGAATTAATATTTATTGGATATATTTGTTCAATAATATAATCATCTTTTAAATATAAATTATGATAATTATTCTTAATATTAAAATCTAACATAGCCTTTAAATAACGAAAGTTATCTCTATATATAAACTGATCAGTTGTATATTTATCAAAATTATCAAATAAAGTTTTATCTAACATACTATTAATAGAAAAACTAGGTAATTGAGTTAAATTTCTTCGTTCTGATAATGATATTAAATCATCTTTTTTTATTAAATTCATAATTAAAATTCCTATTAATATTACTCCAAATAAAATAGATATAACTATATTTTTAATTGTATTGCTCATAACTTATACCTCCCTTAAAATCTAAAATATAAAAATGGATTATAAGAATTATCTATTAAACATGCAGTTACTAAAACTAAAATAAGAATAATTAACAAAGGTTCAAATAAATTTATAATTTTATTTAATACATTATTTTTCCTTAATCTAGTAATAATATTACTTAATAATGGTGTAGATAAAATAATACCTAATAATAATATAATAAAATATGATTTAAGATAATAAATAGTAAATGAATTACTAAATACCTTAGTATTAAATCCAAATAAGCCTTTTATAATATTAAATGCCTCATTAATGTTATCAGATCTAAATATAACAAAACTAATTAATACAATAAATAAAGTATATATCCTTTTTATAATATAAGGAGTATTCTTTAAATATTTACCTAATATAAATTTCTCAATTATTAACATTATTCCAAATAATAATCCCCAGACAATAAAAGTATAATTTGCACCATGCCATAAACCTGTTAATAACCAAACAATTAAAATATTTCTTATTTGTTTTTTTACACCTTTTCTATTACCTCCTAAAGGAATATAAATATAATCTCTAAACCAACTAGACAAAGAAATATGCCATCTACGCCAAAAATCAGTAATACTTGTAGCCATATATGGATAATTAAAATTTTCTAAAAAATGAAATCCAAACATTCTACCTAATCCTATTGCAATATCACTATAACCAGAAAAATCAAAATATATTTGTAACATATAACTAATAGCAAATATCCAATATAATAGTATTGAAATACTTGTTGATGTTATTAAAATATTAGATAACTCTCCAAGTGTATTAGCAATTAATACTTTCTTAAATAAACCAATCATAAATCTCTCTACTCCATAAGAAAAATCATTAAATGAATGTTTTCTTATTTCTAATTCCTTTTCTATATCTGAGTATCTTACTATTGGTCCTGCAATTAACTGAGGAAACATAAATATATAAGTAGCTAATTTTAATAAATTCTTTTGAACATTAACTCGTTTCTTATAAACATCTATTTCATAACTTATAATTTGAAATGTATAAAAAGATATTCCTATTGGTAATATAATATTACTAAGTGGTAAATTAATATTAAATATACTATTAATACTACTTGTAAAAAAGTTTAAATACTTAAATATACAAAGTAATAATATATGAATAATTATAGTTAAAATATATAATAATTTATTATTACTTTTAGATACTATTAACATAGAAAAATATGCAAGTAATACCTCAAAAATCATTAATAATATATATTTAGGTTCACCATAAAAATAAAATATAAGAGAACTTAATAATAACACACCATTCTTATATTTATATGGAGTAATAAAATATATAAGTAATACAATAGGTAAAAAATAATATAAAAAAGTTATACTTGTAAATACCATAAACACTTTATCCTTTCAAATAAAACTCCCCTTTAGGGAGTTTACTTATTGTACTGTTGGAAATTCAAGATTAAATTCTTCTGATTTAGTTAATTCTTTTCCAATATTATTATCAACATAATTCTTAAATGAATCATATACTGGAGTAGCCCAATCATCACTAGACATAATAGCAAAAATAATATTATCATAGTTTGTTATATAAAGTTTTTCTGCAGACACACATATCCATTTATCCATTCTTATGTTATCATACATTTTTTTCTTTATATCTTCAACATTACTTTTATCTTTTAATTTAACTACAATTAAAGAATATGCTTGAGCATTAATTAATGGTTCAGATACTACAACAAAATCAATATTATCATTACTTTCAAGTCCTGTAAAAGAAGATAATTGATAACTATCTGCAATATCAATTTTATTAGTTTCTAAATCAGGTAATTCCACTTTTGCATCCTTATAAACTTTATTAATCATTGTTTTAACATCTTGTGTAGTAGTAAATTTTAAATCACTATTATTATTATGAGCATTTAAATATAAAACTATAACAATAACTCCAAATAGTATTAAAACTATTCCCCCAATAATTAATTTCTTATCTTTCATCTTATCACCTAACAAAAGTATAGCATATATTCCAAAAAATTACTAGTATATTTTTATAACTTATTCTATGTTTAAACAAAAATAAATTTAAGTAACATAAAAATACTTCCTATTATAAAAAATATTAAAGTAACATTCTTATAATTATATTTTCTTGAAGTTGGTAATAATTCACAAATAGATATTTGAGACATAATTCCTGCAATTATAGCAAATAATATACCTAAGAGAATATCATTATTAAATTTAGATAAAAACATGAAAGCAATTAATGCTCCGAATGGTTCAGATATAGCACTTATTAAAGTATACAAAAAAGCTTTAAATTTACTTTTAGTAGAATAATATATAGGTACTGCAATTGAAATACCTTCAGGAATATTATGTAATGCAATAGCAATAGTTAAACTAATAGCAAGAGTCTTATTACTAACTCCTGTTACATAAGTAGCAATACCCTCAGGAATATTATGTAAAATAATTGCAAGCATAGACACTATCCCTACTTTATATAGTTTAGTATCTTCTACTACAATATCACTTGGTAAATAATAATCAATTAACATAGAAAATATTATTCCTATTACCATAAAAACAAAACATAACAAAATAGTTAAAGTACCATTAAAATTTAATTTTAACATTGTCAAAGACTCTGGAATCAAATCAGTAATAGATACTGTTAACATTACACCACTAGCAAAAGCTAAACTACCACTTATAAATTTATTAATATTTTTAACTTTAATTAATATAGGAAATATACCAATTAAAGTAGATAAACCTGCTATAAAAGTAAAAACAAAAGGAAATAATTTATCATTCATACTTAATTCACCAATAAATTATATGTTATATACTTATTAATATTATTAATTAAATAAAATATTTTATAACAAGTAATTTTTTACAACATTATAATATATGTATTAACAATTTTTAGATAAAATAAAATATAATTATAAGTAAATATTAATAATGTAGTCAGATTGGAGGAAGAAGACAATGACTAAAAAGTTAAAAAGTCTTACTCTGCTTCTTGTGATTTCACTTACACTCATACCTTCAAATGTTTTTGCCTATTCAGATTATATTATTGCATCAGGAAAGAATATAGGTATAGAACTTAATGCTACTGGAATTATTATCGTTGGAACTTATGATGTTGGAACAACTAGTCCCGCGAAAGATGCTAATTTACAAACTGGAGATAGAATAATCAAGATAAATGATACAAAAGTAAAAAACATCTCCGAAATGGTTAAAACTATTGAATTACTTGATAATAAAGATTATATTAAAGTAACATATCTAAGAGGTTCAAAAGAATTTAATACTAATTTACATTTAATCAAAGATAATGACAATGTACTAAAAACAGGACTATATGTAAAAGATAGCATTAATGGTGTTGGTACACTTACATTTATAGATCCTAATACAAAACTATATGGTGCTTTAGGACATGAAATTATCGAAAAAACAACTGGTCAAAAATTAGAAATAACCTCAGGTAAAATCTATGAATCTACAGTTACTGGTATAGTAAGAAGTAGTGATGGTAAACCTGGTGAAAAAAGCGCTAGATATGATAGTTCAAAAGTTTATGGTAGTGTTAAAGAAAATACATCTTCTGGAATATTCGGAGAATACACTAGTGAAATAAAATCAGATAAACTATATAAAGTTGCTAATTATGAAGATATAAAAACTGGTGAAGCTTCAATACTTACTGTCATAAATAATGATAATGTTCAAGAATTTAAAATAAATATTCTAAAAGTTAACGACAGAAATAATTCCAACAAAAATTTATTATTTGAAATAATAGATGAAAACTTACTTAAATTAACCGGTGGTATTGTCCAAGGAATGAGTGGTAGTCCTATTATTCAAGATGATTACATAATTGGTGCAGTAACTCATGTTGTAATTGATGATACAAGCAAAGGTTATGGTATATTAATTACAACTATGCTCGAAGAAGCAGAAAACTAGAAAAAGAGGTTAACGCCTCTTTTTTACCATATTCATACTCTATCATAACCCCACCAACCAGGAATTAATTCTTCTAATTTAATAATTTCTTTTGTTTCAATATCTTTTAAAATTTCAATATTTTTACTTTCCTTATCTAATTGCATTAAATATTCACGACATGCACCACAAGGATAAGCAACATTACCCTTTGAATCAACACACACTAATTTTTTTATTTTGCTTTCACCATTAGTTATCATATTAGCAATTGCATTTCTTTCAGCACACATTCCTAAACTAGATGCAGTATCTATACATACACCAACATATATATTATGATTTTCTGTAAGTATAGCAGCACCTACTGCACCAGCACTAATCATTCCAGATATTTCTCTTGAATTTCTAATTTCTTTTGCTTTTTCATATAGTTCATTCCATACAGTATTTTCACCATATAAATATTTTATATGAATAGCAAATACACCATTCTTTTTTATTGCATCTTTATATCCATCAAGTTTATAAATATTAGATATTGCTTCATCATAATTATTTGTCGAAGATGTAGTATATCTAGTACCTTCTAACATAAGTAATTCTTCAATAGTATCATAATAATTATTTTCAATTACCTTAACAAAAAACTTACCTACCATATCACTATTAAATTCAATAATATCATCTTTTTTTATATTACTATAATCAAACTCTGAATTTATTTTATTTGCTCTTATTTCTACCATTTTTGTACCATTTTTAATAGCATCGGCAGCTCTATCATTAATATTTAATTTATATATCATTTTATTTTCCTTTCAACATTTATAATTCTTTTTCATAATAATTAACTAAAGTTTTTTCTAAATTAGGATATACTTCATAACAAGATTTAATATATTTAGTAAATCCCCATTTAAAATATATTTGGATATTTCTTACTTCACATGGTTCTACTCCAATAGTTAAATATTTAAATCCTCTATTTTTTAAATCATCTTCCATAAACTTATATAACTTAGAAAAATACCCTTTATTTTGATATTCCTTATTAGTTCTAAATGCAGTTAAATATGCTTTATTATTTCCTATTAAATTATCTTTGTTTTGTATATTTAAGTCTTCAAGAGAAATTATCGCAGTACACTCAGTAATTATTTCATCATTTAATATTCCCATATATACTATTCTTGTATCTAAATTATTTAAAGATATTTTCTTAAATTCTTTCCATAACTTAGAATTATTATGTCTACTTATTTCTTCATTCCATTTTTTTATAATTAATTCTTTATTTGCAATAACACATTTATAATTATCCATATTTACCTCCATAATCTAGAAATAACAAATATATATAACTATAATAAATTAATTATAATATCTAAAATATTTTCTTTCATAATATCATAATTTAAATCTTTATGTTTATGATATACTACTTCATGACAATAATTATCAATAATGCCAATAGCTATATGTACTTTTTCTAAAATATTAGTTTCTGGAAATTCACTATTAACTAAAATGTTAGATACCTTTTTAGTCATAATCATTTCACTATTATTAAATATACTAGATATATCACTATCTAAATAACTCATAGCCATTAATTCCTCATGAGCTTCTTTTTTAATATTATGAGTATTAATAAAACTATCTATCATCTTAGATAATATTTCTCTTATATTATTTTTATCTATAATAGTATTATCAATTATATAAACATAATATTATTAGCGTAATCCTTTACTCCTTCTACAAATATATCTTTCTTATCATTAAAATATTGATATATAATCCCTGTTGATACATTAGAATACTTAGCAATATCTACAGTATTAACATTATGATATCCTTTTTCACACATAAGTTCAAAGCCTTTTTTAATTATTCTTTCTTTCTTTTCAATTGAACTTTTTTTAATTGGTTATCGTATATTACCCATATTGCACTTCCTTGAATATATTATATCAAAATATAAAGAAAAAGAAAATATTAAATACTTTCTTATTCACTTATTAATTCTAATTTCTTATTATTTATATCATATCTATAATTCTTAACTAAATTATTATTATAACATTCATATCTTTCCTTAATTTCTCCATCACATATCCTAAAATCTAAAACATTATCTTTAACTCTAATACTAAATAATTCTTCAAATTTAGGTTTAGCAAATGCAGGATTTAATTTAGTAGTTTTAACAACATTATCATCTATTTTTTCACCATTATAATCTACAAAATATATCTCATCATTATCATATATCATTATTACTTTATCACTAATTAATATTATCTCATCAAATGAATTATTTATTACATTCTTCTTATTAACTAAATCATATAAATACCATTTATTATTTAATTTTAATTTAATATATTTTAATTTTTCATAATAAGTTTTACCATTATTATCTACTATTTCACTAGCATCATAACTATAAGACATAAACTTATCATAATCATTAAATACTATATCTTCATAAATATTATTTAATATTACTTCATCACTAGTTATTTTCTCTATTCCATATTTACCACTTTTAATAGTAACAATATAATCATTATCAATATCAAAAGAATTAGTATTTAAAAAGCATCCTTCATAACAATTTAAAACAAAGTTTTTATCCTTAGAATTTTTTATTATATCCCCATTATAATTAACAATTAATGCATCAGTTTTATCTCCAATTTTACCCATATAGATATAACTATCACTAATATTATATACAATATAATAATTAACATAAGTATTAAGTATTCCTTTGTCTACATCAAAAAATACTATTTTCTTATCCTCAGTCGAAGTAGAATCTGCTAGGCTACCATCATAAATAACAATCTTATTAACATATGTATTACTTAATTGTACACTACCTCCATAAGTTTCTCCAGTAGTATCACATACACTTCTTTCACAAACATATTTATTTACTTCTACGCCATCTTTATAAAAATAAATAATATTGTCTTTCTTTTCATAAGTAACTTTATATGTAGCATCTTCTAATCTAATACCATCAAATTTATTTTGATTATCTACTACTTGATTATTATTGTTATCTTTATTATCATTGTTATCCTTAATCTTACCTAATTCAAAATAACAAAATACTCCAACACCTAAAACGAGTATTATAAACAAAAATGTTAAAATTATATTTTTCTTATTCATAACATACACCTCAATTTTATAATATCATATAACTACAAATAAGTAAACACAAAAAGAAAAAGTTTACAAATTGTTGTGTTACAATTGATGTGATACATTTTTGTATAAAAAAAGTGACTCTTGTC
>OIZT01001231.1_pt1 | contig 12296 bp, 8 predicted proteins | sample 1588611 | NCBI WGS metagenome assembly OIZT01 (sample SAMN03283278) | human gut metagenome | biome: human-associated habitat; material: feces | host: Homo sapiens | place: Peru | collected 2012
CATTGACATAGATTTCAGGACGCTGCGTAGTGTCAACAGCAGCCATGAATATGCGCGAGCGGAATTGGTCACCAGGATAAAGTGTGGTGGCTTCGGCCGAAACGTAGGCATTGAGTTGGTTGACGCGGATATCCTTGAGGTCAATATTGGCTAGCAGACAGTGGATTACCTCATTTTCGGCCTTGCGTACATCGCTTTGGAGCTTGGCAAGCATCGTTACAGCCGCGATAGAGGGCATTTCCTCAAACATATATTGCTGCCAATTTTTTCCTACGTTGTCTTCATTACGAGGCACGTCGGTAGATAGATTCGACGCTATAATGGCACGCTGGCGAGGATCTGTGACGAGAGCAAGTATGCGCTGACGGAAGGAGTTGATCGCATCGAAGAGTTGTTTGCCCTTTCCCTTAGCGGGGGCGAGCATGATGCGATTGGATCCTTCAAGATCTTCTTTATTTTGCAAGTTGTCGGGGTCGGCATCTTTTCCATCTGCTTCGCGAGCAATAGCCCAGCGGAGTTCGCCAGCGAAGTTGTAGAGCGAATCGCTCATACGCTTCACTTCCATAGCCTTGTCATACCAAGGCTTTACCTTGGCAGGATTGCTTTTATATGAAGCAGCGAAATCAGAATAAAGCGCTTGATTCTCCTTCATGGCATTTCCGGTGGTGCGCTTTAAGCTATCACCTATAAGCGAGAAGCCCTTGAGCACATCGCTCGAGACGTTCAACGCAAGCATGGCCATCAACACGATGTACATGAGGTTGATCATCTTTTGGCGCGGAGATACCGGTCTTTTCTTTACTGACATATTAGGAGCCTAAGAGGGGGTTAGTTTTGAGTAGTCATCTTGACGGTGAGCGCTTGTATCATGCGCGAGTAAACACCGTTGAGTTCTTCAATCTGCTGAGCAAGTTTGCGAGTTTGTTCGTTGATTTGGTCAATCGTGCCCACCTGTTGACTGATGCTCTTGAAGTGGAGATCATAAGTTTTATTGATTGCCGTGAGCGTACGATTAAGATTGGCCATTTCTTCGCTATCATGGGCAAGGCGAGCGCTTTGTTCGTCCACTTTCTCGAAGGTCTGAGCCAACGTGCGAAGCTTTTCTATATATTGTTGTGTAGCTTCTTCCATCTCGGGCGATAGTGCCGCTTGTGCACGGCGTAATAGTTCATCATTGGCCAAGCGGATTATCTCTGCCAAACGTTTTGCTTCAGCATCGAAGGGTACTGCACCAGCAGGAGTAGCAGCGGCAATAGCGGCTTGAGCTTGCTGTTCGGCAGTAGGAACAGAAGTTGCAGAAGGTTCGGAAGAAGGAGCCGCCTGCATGGGAGTAGTGTCTTCTTGTGTGGAAGTTGTAGCCGATTGTGCAGGAGCGGCGAACGAAGGAGTTCCTGTAAAAAGAGGTGCTGCAGGCTGAGCAGATGCCGCAGAGACAGCGGGCTGAGCGGCAGGAGTAGTATGCGTTTCGTTCTCTGTGTTCTCTGTGTTCTCTGTGTCTTCAGCTTCATCATCAGCTTCATCATCATCGTTAAGGCCAAGGCTTTCGGCTATTTCCTCATCGGTTTGATAGTCGTGGGGTAATTCCTTGCCTATTTCCTCCTTATCGAAAGGACGATCGAAGGCAGAAAGGAAGAACACTACAACCTCGGTGCCCATACCGATGAAGAGCATAAAGTTACCCCCTGGAAGGTGGGTGAGCTTGAAGAGCGCACCCAATATTACGATGGATGCACCCCAAGAGTATGCATAGTTGAGGAATGTCTGTCCGGGCACACTGTCCATCCAATGTTGCAAACGGACCACAATGTTTATCTTACTCATCTCAGTTTGGAGTTTGGAGGTTATAATCTCTGTTTGGAGTTTGGAGGTTATAAGGTTATAAAGTTACCTTTTGGTTATTCTCAGTTTGGAGTTTGGAGGTTATGAGGTCATAAAGTTACCTTTGTTTCATCAAGGGTTCTGACAAGCAGGAGCGACCTCTAAACTTTTCAACACTTCAACTTACCAACTAACATCTACTTCTTTTTCTTACCCACGCTAGTGGTGCTCACGGTGTTGGCCTTAGAGCGTACACAGCGGAATCCGATGAACGAGCGGGGCTGGTTTTGATATTCCCATGTGCGCCATGCCGATTGGATGAACGACATAGGGTCTTTCCACGAACCACCTCTTACACTCTTGCGCTTGAGCACATAGGGGTCTTCTTTCGCTGCGTTGTAAGAAAGCTCGGGGTTGAGATCGGCCATAGCATCCACGCCAGCTTCGGTATAGACGGTACTAGTCCATTCGGCCACATTGCCCGCCATATCGAAAAGCCCATTAGAATTGGCTCCGTAAATACCTACACGCGAAGTGATAAGATTGCCGTCGTCGGTATAGTTACCACGATCGGGCTTGAAGTTAGCAAAGAAGCATCCTTCCTTGCTCTTGGCTTCTATGCCCTCCCAAGGATAGGGGTTTCCTTCCTTACCACGTGCTGCATATTCCCATTCCACTTCGGTCGGGAGGCGATAACGCTGAATGTAGCGAGCTTGCGGTCCCATACCTTTCAAAAGGAAGTTGGTGCGCCAAGCGCAGAAGGCTTGTGCCTGTTCCCAGGTAACTCCTACTACGGGATAATCGTTGTAGTTGGCCGATGAGAAGTAGAGCTTCATATACTGTTCATTGTTGGCATTGGTGAAATCGTTCACCCACACCGTGGTGTCGGGATAGACAGGTACAATGTACGTATTAAGGAAGTCGTAAAGGCTCGACAAAGGACGTTCGATCGTCTGGTTTACCACACGTCCGTTATCGTCAACGTAGGCCGTATCTTTTGAAATCATTACTACTTCGTCTGGATCTACGGAATGGTCCGTATTCAGCGAGCGTTCCTTTGGGTCGAGACGATACTTACGCAAGGCAGCCTTCTCATAGTCGAATATCTCGTAACGATAAAGCAATTGTTTGGTGTCGATCATGCGTGTACCATCAATAGGATGGGTATAATACACGCTGTTAATGGCACGCTCTTGATCTTCCGAAGGCTTGCGCCAAGGTATGGGCTTACTCCAGTTAAGGTGAGGCTTCACAGGGTCGCCATTGCGGTCAACTTCTATCTTATAAGTTTCATCACCGCCATATTGCGGGTCGGCGAGCCGTTCACGGATGATAGAATCGCGTACCCACTCCACGAACTGTCGATACATCGAGTTGGTCACTTCTGTTTGGTCCATCCAAAAACCATCTACAGAGATATCTTTCTGCGGAGATACGGTGCCCCAGAGGGAATCGGTCTTCTGAAGTCCCACTTTCAGATAGCCTCGCTTCACCTCCACCATGCCATAAGGCGTAGGTTCGGTAAAAGAGGAAGCTCTCGATCCGGTCACTTCGCCACCGCTCATCATGGCACGACTACTTCCCATGCACGAGACAAGGAAGCCGCTCACAGCTACAGCAGCGAGTATGTATAATAGATTGCGTTTCATCGGTTTTATTTGCTAATATGCGAATGGAACATTCTACCCATAAGCTAGCGCAGTCAGAAATGCGCCATATATTGTATTAGGATTTACCCATATACTCTCTTTACAGCCATCTTACGCTCCTATGCAGATTCTTTCCTTTCTTTCCTAAATTAAGGTCGAGACGATAGCCAAGCGTCACTTCATGTTGCCCTGCACCAAGCCCCATTCCTGAGGTATTTGCCTCATAAGAATAGCCAAGGTCGATACCATGAAAACGGCCTCCCACAAATCCCATCACGGAATGACACGGACTATAGCCTAGGCCGGCATAAAGTTGCTTCTTCTCATGAGAATATTGCAATCGAGCTGTAATGTCGGCACGGAAAGCCGAACCATCATAGCGAAGAAGTGTAGAGGGTGTCAATGTAAACAACGTACTCTTTAGTCGAATATTGTATCCAGCCGTAAAATTATATACTGCTTTCACCTTATATTCGTTCGTTTCGCCTAGCATAATGGTAGGTGAAGTGACATGTTGCATACCTACGCCAGCATACCATCGGCGATGGGTGTACCACAAACCTACGGATGCATCAAACTTTGAACCGCTCAAGTCACTTGCTGGAAAGGCTGGATCATTTGCATCACCTAAATCGGCTTTTGAACCCTTCAGACTTTCATTGAGCATATCCAATTCAGCGCCTATGCTGAGCCGTCCTCCCCATAAGCGTTGGTGGTAAGCATACTGCACAGAAAAACGCATGTGTGAGAATAGACCCAACTGGTCGTTTTGAAACAACACACCCACACCATGTAGCGTCCGCCCTAGCTGGAAAGCCATATCGGCACCCGCATACATTGTACTTCCACCATCAGTATAGCCCGAAGCATGACTCTGATAGGCCGCTGTCACGCTTAGTTGCGGATTTCGTCCTACTGCCGCTGGATTAAACTGTGGCTCCACCAACCAATAATGCGCAAAGACAGGGTCTTGTTGTCCGAAAGCATTCAAGCCCGTCAGCATAAAGCCGGCGAGCACACAGAGTATATGGACTAAAATCCTAACAGAGCGCATCTGTGATATATATATGGTTGTGCAAAATTAGTGCATGCCCTCAATACAACAAAACGAATGCAGAAAAATATTTTCTTCTCTATCTCATTTTCACCTATCCGTCTAGACTGAAAAAGCAATTCACTTAATCCATCTTAGGTTACTCAGTTCCCGAACCCAACATGACGTAAAGAAAGTCACCATTCCATACCCGAGTTCAATCGTCTGGAAGCACATAATAGGGCGAATTCCATCTTCCCTTCTTCACCAAAAGCCCTTGCTCTACCAGACGATCAAGCACATTGGTAGCCATCGTGCGGCGCAGCCCAGTTATTGACTGAAATGCTGCACGGTCTAACACCTCGTTAGAACGCTTCTCGAAGAAAAAGCGTACGCGCTTCACGATGTCTTCATCCGTAAGTTTCGAGAAAGTCTTTACCAAATCGTTTGCTCTGCGAAACGACACATTTTCAAACTTTTTCTTAAGCGAAGCCTTCGGATAAAACTTGATATTATCCACGTGTAAGTGGTGGGCCAACTGCTTGTCCGATGTATCCACAATGCGCTGATCGCTCGCCAGCGATGGCGAGAACATCCCTAGGTCGGGCACCTCAACTTGACCTCCATTAGCTAGTTCTTGTCCGATGATTTGTGCCACAATGTTCAATACAGCGAGTACATCGCCTTTCGTAACCGTACAACGTTCTTGAATCATCTGGCACAGCTGGCTCGCACTAATCTTGGAAGAATGAGCCAATACAGGATAATAGCCACGCAGTTCATCTCCCTCCGACCGAGGAATCTCTTGTAGTTTAAAGGTAATTGTAGACATATATATATTTATATTCTGTTTTATTTACTATCAAAAATACACTCCCCATACCATACAAATCCCATCATCAGAATTTATAGAACCACCCTTCATTGTTTCAGCACAACGACACATCCGTCTTCAAACAGGCATTCATTCGTTCCTTCGTTGTCCATATAGCGCTTTACCGCTGCCGTGCGGCAGAGCTACCACAGGCCTGTGGTAGAGCTACCGCTGCCGTCCGGTAAAGCTACCACAGGCCTGTGGTAAAGCTATCGATGCTCATCTAGCGACGGCAAAGTTATGAAATAGAAACGAATAGACCTACGTTTAAGCTAAGCTTTCACACTCTTGATTTCCACTTTTTAGCTATCATGGAAAGATCCGCGTATATGAGGTTTACTTTGTGTCCTACAAATTGTCTATTTCGAAACATTTTGGTCGAGCCATAGTGAACCACAAAGTTCCGAGATATAAGCACCTTACGTATCATGCGGTAAGGGCACATATCTCGGAACTTCTAATATTCAACTTTCAGTTTTAGAAAGTGAGCTTAACTAGTAAAGTGTTTCGTTAGAGAATCATCTGTGAACTACCGCTAAACTAAAGATTTAGCGGCTTCGGAGATACCAATACCTCCTCTCTTTTCCTGCTTCTTCCTGCCATTGCTTTTTAGGACACGAGGTCGGTCATCCACAAGAGGACAGTCCACAGGCTTGACTTTCCCACGTTCCGTGGGTAGGGCTTTCAAGCCAAACTCTTTGATATTGTATTGAAAACCAAGGGTAGCTGCGCTACCCCGCATTTTTCATTCCCTAAACTAAAGATTTAGGGGTTTTCAAACGCGATTTTCTATAAATTGAATCTGAAAGCTAATTTACTTAAACACCACGCCATAGGGGTGAACACCCGTGGTGATTGCTTTCTTAAATACACCATCGGCTGAATAGATATAAATTTTACCCTCAGTGGTGTAAGCATTCTTATCAGTGGAAGCGTCGGAGCAGATATAGAGATCGCCCGTAGAAGGATTTACATCCATGATGCCCGTAGGGTTGATGGGTAGGTTATTGACATCGAGGAAGCCTTCTGCAATTCTTTCACGAGTGAGAGTATTGTACTTGTAGCTATTGATGGTGTTTGTCCAACTTTTATAATCACTCGAGTAGACGGTCTGTACATTGAGCACGTAGAGCACTGAGCTATTTCCTAATGCGCGCGATGTTCTGTTTTGATTGTTGATAGCAATTATAGAACCTGCGCCAATTTCATGAATTGTGCCATCGGCAGAGATTTCCCACACTTTAGAAGGAACATTTCCATAGTTGCCACGACATACTACAAACACGTTGCCACTATTATCAATGGCCAACTGTCCGGGGTTCATGCCCACAGTATACTGATTTGCTACTTCAAACGAAGCACCATCTATTTGGGCTACCTTAAAGCCATTTTGGTAATTGGGAAAGTTGTAGCCATCACTAACAGACACGTATATTTTGCCTTCATAAGCTGCAATATCGGCAGGGTTAGGACCTACTGTTATAGGAGCAGATTGCTGATAAGCGGTGGTATCCATGCGAGTCACGGTGCCATCGTTGTAGGCAATATATACGTAGCCATTGTCACTGCATACGGCTTGGGGACCTTCCGTGTAATCGCCTGCATTCGCATTGGGTTTGCTCACTTCAGCAAGCACATGCATGGTCTGAGCATCAACAACCCACACCTTCTTCTCTGTGAACATCGGAATGTAGAGCTTTGAGCCATAGAGCACGGGGCGCTGTGGCGAATCGCCAAGGCTTTTTTGGTTAGCTGCATAGAATAGGTTTGATGTGCGGCTAGCCTCATCGGTAGAACTGAAAAATTCCATCGTTCCATCGAGTTGATTTTGATTGCCTTGACAAAGCACATAGAAACCTCTTTGCCCACGAAGTGCAGGAGCAGGAGTGGGAGTAGGTTCATCATCGGAGCAGGCAGTAAATCCTGCGCAAACGAGCAGCGAGAGAGCGGCCAGTTTCAGAGATTTAAAAATGTTCATAACTTCTGTAGTATTTAATGAAATGAATAATATGCTTAACTTCAGGCTATAGGATGTGCCTATTCATTCTGAAAGATAAATTGCCTTACTTTCCCACTCTGACTAAAACCTATACTTCACACTTATCTTGTAAGCTCTTCCAGGCATGGGGTATCGGCGTATTACTTCATAGCGTTCGTCGAAAGCATTTTGAATATCGGCTCGGAGCGTAAGTATTCGTTGCTGTCGGAAGCGAAACGTATGGTATACGGCAAATCCCCATTCACTATAGGCTGGCAGATTGGTGGTTGGCAGATGGTTATTTGTGTTCCATCGTTCGGATGCGAAGCTGACATGAGCCACAAACGATAGCCACGGATTCTCCCACCCTGCTGAGGCACTTCCGCTATGCACGGGAGTATAAGCTAATTGCTTGTGCCAACTATTATTGCTGGGCGAGGTATGATCAGTGCAGTGGGTAAGCGAATAGTTAAGAGCCAAGAGAATGTTTTGTGCCTCAGCTAGGCGAAGGGTAGATTGCATGGTAAGGTCTATCCCCACGGTGCGAACATCGCCCAAGTTGGTCATTTTCCAAAGGAATAGGTTTACGGGAATGCTCACAATGCGATCGCTCACGCGATTATAATAAGCATCGGCTGTCAGTGCCAACACCGTCCACCATTTGGCGGGAGCTGCTTGCAACGTAACTCCCATAGAGAGTTGACGCGTCAATTCGGGCTTGAGGTATGTAGAACCTTGATGATAATAGTAGCTCTCCGTGAAAGTGGGCATACGAAACGATTCCTTATAGCCACCGCGCACGTAGAGACTGAATGGACTGCGCAGTGCTAACACTGAGGCTGTCAGCGAGGAGAGCAGTCGCTTCGCATCACGAGCAGAAGCGGCTTTACCAGCAGTTTGATTCCAATACTGATGCATTGCAGCACGTGCTATAAATTGTAAGCGTGAGGTCTTTAGTTGAAGGGAAAGGCTTTGCAACCACGAATCACGACTCACATGATTGTCGGTACTGAGATTGCTATTGAGCGAAGCATGGGCATAGTCGGTAGCATAGGCTGCCGTAAGCCACGACAAAAAGGCATACGAAGTACCTGCCGTGAGATAAGCTTCACGTTGCCAATAGTTTTGATTAAGGCGTCCATTAGGATAGCCTTTGCCCGTATCGGCATACTGACTCGTTTGCCAATTATACTTTCCTGCGGCAAACATTTTCCATCTGTTCCATTGCTGTTGCCATCGGCTTTGTACGAAAGCCGTCTGTTCAAGCAAGCACTCATTACTTCCGTTGACATAATAGTGTACCATGCCAGGCAGGTGGCGATAATTATGATGGAAATAAGCTTTCGAACGGATAGTTCCTCCTTGACGCCCCACAAGCTGTATCCAGTCTATTTCCGTTGTGACACTTTGCATACGGCTATTGTTGCGCCTCCAGTGGGTTGTGGCAACGCCATTTTCTACAGTAAACGGATAGTTGTTATGCGCAAAGAAGTAGTGCGCCTGCATACCCACGTAACTCCGCTCCGTAATTTTTTTGTTCAGTCCCACATAGGGTGACCATTGGCCAAACGCGCCTTGCACGCCTTCTGCGACACCATGCCATCGGCGGTCGGAAGGCATTGTTGCCACCGTGGTGAGACTCACCAAGGCAGAGGCAAGCTGACGCACAGGACAGAGGAGTTCTGCTTGATCGAGCACTTGGAGTTCTATACTGCCTAGTCCCTCCATAGAGAATTGTCCTAGGTCGATTTCTCCTTGTCGGCTATCGCTGACACAAAGTCCATCGTAACTTACAGCGGTATGACTAGCGCCAAGTCCGCGAACACTCACAGTCTTGAGACCTCCAGCTCCACCATAGTCGCGCAGATTGACACCTGAGAAACGTTTCAAAGCATCGCCCATATCGGTAATGCCACGTAGAGTGAATGCAGTAGAATCAAGTCGCTGCACGGATACGGGTGTGCTGACACCTACCACTCGTCGTGCAGCGGTGACTTCTGCCGTACCCAACGAATCGGGTACACTAGGGTGAGCGGCCACACTGAAGAGCATAGCAACGAGCAGATGCATAAAATGGAATTTTAGAATTTTTGAAGGGGGCATAGGTTGCATAGTAGCTTTCGCTTTGTAGGATCGCGGCTACTCTTCCTTTACTCTCAACATATTTATCCCTTCCTCCTCGGGAATGAGACAAATGGCAAACACAGAGTTTTCATCGGTATAATACTATAAGTATAGACAGATTCTTTCTACGCAAGAGATTGCGTCCTCACTTATAATTATCAACTAACGCATGTGCTTGGCAGCGGCAGGTATTCTGGCTCATCCCCTTTGCCGCTCGCCTTCCCGCTTCAGAATCGCAAGTAGAATCGTTCCGAAACAGTGGCCAATCGTGAGCGGCAACGTTGTGAGTAGGACATACAGCAGCGGGACTGCACGAGAATTTCACTCGTTTCCCTAATCCGTTGCGAGTGCAAAGTTAAGTAATAATATTGAGAATCATGCAAGTAGGCGAAGTAAAATATATCTACGTTTGCTTCGCTTAATCGGTTTTTTCTGCTAACTTTGTGCGCGAGATAACTATCAGTAGCAGTTTAACTAACACAAAAGTGTATGAAAATCTATTTCAATCATAAGGAAGAACTTTGGAATTCGTGGTCGCATGGTGCGGGCATTGTCCTCGGCTTGGTCGTAGGCACAGCGCTGCTCGTGTGGTGCGGCTGGGCGCGCAACGGCTGGGCTACAGCCGGCGTGATACTCTACCTCTTCGGTATGCTCTCGAGCTACATCGCCTCCACCGTCTATCACGCTCTCTCGGCATGGTCGCCCTGGAAAGAGCGTCTGCGCAAGTGGGACCACGCCGCCATCTACTGGCACATAGCAGGCTCCTATTCGCCCATCACGCTCGTTGCCCTGCGCGAGTACGGCTACTGGGGTTGGGCGCTCTTCGCCTTCATTTGGGCTGCCGCCATTGCGGGCACCATAAAGAGTTTCTCGTCGCTGAAGGGACACAGCAATCTGGAGACCATCTGCTACGTAGCGATGGGATTGAGTGTGCTCGTAGCCTTCAAGCCACTCGTCCACTGCGTAGACCCATCGGCTATCATCTGGATTATAGCAGAGGGCGTCTGCTTCATCACCGGTGCCGTCTTCTACGCCGTGCGCAAGCGCCGCTTCATGCACACCGTCTTCCACTTCTTCGTGCTCGCCGGCAGCGTCTGCCATATCATCGCCGTGTGGGATATACTGATGAGGTGGCTGTAGGCAGCGTATTTAATAGCGTATTTAGTAGCGGAGGTCTCCGGCCTCCGCAGCAGATTGCGGACAAAAATAGTAGCGGAGGTCTCCGGCCTCCGCAGCATTCAGCAATGCTAAAATCATTAATTAGCTCTCGACTTGGTGCTGCGGAGGCCGGAGACCTCCGCTACTATATAGTTACTTATTCTTTAAAAAAGTTTCGGGGCGAAATACAAACTAAAAAACTCTTTAGGCAGATTGCGTGGGTTGTTGTTTATATATCTAAGAATATTCAGATAATGCTCCTCATCACGGATTATTCTGTCGAAGCCCTCTGTTTGCCATACCTTGCCGCTTCGTCCTAATAGCTTGTTTATCTGCAAAGCAGAGTAGTGTTTAATCGATTTTATAATGTCCTACACCATCCATTCTTCTTGAGGTACCAAGACGGTATGCACGTGATTGGGCATTATCACATAAGATAAAAGATTATAGCGTATATTGTCAAAATGTAACAAAGCATCGGACACAATATTGCGGCATTCGGGGTTCTTCAGCAAACACTCACCACTTCCTTTGTCAAGATATTTCTCTATTCTATTGTACTTTTCCCACTTCCATGTCTCAAGTGTTTTCTTGTCGTATCCGCCTTCGTTAAGAACGAGTCTTTGTTCATATTCAGAAAGTATATGGTCTATCACAGTTTTGGGAACCGAGTCGTGTAGTCGGAAGGTGACAAACGTCAGTTTTCCCGTTTGATGCCAATGTGGGAGACTACCATTTGTTGCATGAACAAGTCCGTGCTTATCGAAATAATTCTCATTCATCGGAAGTAGTAGTTATTATTAATAGTTAGTAATAGAGTTAGTAGCGGAGGTAGCATAGTAGCGGAGGTCTCCGGCCTCCGCAGCAGTAAGTGAAAAAGAAATAAGGCAAAGTGCTGCGGAGGCTTCTGTCTCCGCCCTGCAAACAAAGAATACAAACAATTTAAAAACAGAAAATTATGAAACAACAAAACTGGTTAGATACCGATTCGCTTCGTGGCAGCGACTTCTCTATGTCGTCTGCTTTCCCTGCGCTCATGCGCAAAGTGTTTGTATGGATGACCCTCGCCCTCGCCATCACCGGCATCACCGCATACGGCGTTGCGTCTACTCCGTCGCTCATTATGGCTATCCTCGGCAACAAGGCATTGTTCTGGGGACTCATCATCGCCGAGCTTGTGCTCGTGTTCTCTGTCAGCGGCGCCATCAACCGCCTCTCGCTCTCTACGGCTACGCTTCTGTTCGTGCTCTACTCGGTGGTGAACGGCGCTACGCTCTCTGTCATCTTCCTTGCGTTCAGCATGACAGCCATCGTCAAGACGTTCCTCATCACAGCCGGCACGTTCGGCGTAATGGCGCTCGTGGGCTACACCACCAAGACCGACCTCACGTCTATGGGCAAGCTGCTCTTCATGGCGCTTCTCGGTCTGATCATCGCCACCGTGGTTAACATGTTCGTGCGCAGCAGCGGCTTCGACCTCATCCTGAGTTACGTAGGCGTGCTCATCTTCGTGGGTCTCACCGCATACGATACGCAGAAGATAAAGCAGATGTGCCAGCTTGCGCCCGACGCAGGCGAACACATGCAGAAGCTCGCTCTGCTTGGTGCGTTGAGCTTGTATCTCGACTTCATCAACCTCTTCCTCTATCTGTTGCGCATTTT
>OIZT01001233.1_pt1 | contig 12288 bp, 14 predicted proteins | sample 1588611 | NCBI WGS metagenome assembly OIZT01 (sample SAMN03283278) | human gut metagenome | biome: human-associated habitat; material: feces | host: Homo sapiens | place: Peru | collected 2012
TTTAGTGGTTGCGCCCGGAGGGAAACCGGGCGCTTTTTAATTTTTACTACTAAAATATTACTTCTAAAATGATGTAACAACCCTATAAATATATCGTGCAATAATTCTACTATGAGTATATTGTGTATATTTCTTTTATTGCTTTTAGCATTATACATATAAGATTATCCCATTCTAAAGGAGTCCTTATGTCTTCAATATTACTTTCAACAGAATAATGATGTACTATTGAATTTCTTAATTTATATATTCTTTTTCCAATAGTATCAGCTTCATCATCTTTTTTAATATTTTCAAATTCCTTTTTTAGAGTATCCGATAAAGAATCAAACAAATCAACCATTGCTCCTTCTTCTTTAACTCTCCAACCTAAAATATCATATAATGAATTATCTATAACATCACTTGAATGTGTTAAAGACAATTCTGTTTTTAATTTTTTTATACATGGATAGGTAAATTTAGGCTCAAGACACCGATATATATCTAAAAAACAATATCGCCAGCAATAAGATACAGAACTACTAAGAATGTTTTCATTAACGCATTTAGTATCTGAAAAAATGTCAAGATATGCCTGTTTTGTATTATGACTAAATGGTAGCAATAATATGTTTTTATTGTACATTAAAAATGAGCCGATATATTTCTTAAACACTATGCTATCTTGACATAATTCAGGTAATTTATATATAACAATGGGCTCAAAAAAGTCCTGAAAAGTATCAAGCTCATAGCCTTGAAATATATCCGGTTTTTCCGGTTCATAAATGGCTTGCAATATATCATATACATTACAGTCTTTTTTTACCTCAATTTTTGCTCCATAAGCTGTAACGATGTAAAAAGATTCATCAATATCTATACACTCCAAATCTTCATTCTCACTTTTGATGTTATTATTGCCAATAATAGCAATATAGTCTACAGATTCAAATTCTATTATGAGAAACTTTAATGTAAGAATATTTAGAACATCAAATTTAATACTTATATTACTAGCTTTATTAAATTTCTCTTCTGATAAAAACAAAAGCCGAGGGGCTATTTTAAGATTCTTATCTGGCTCTTTTTCAGAGACTGTATTAATAAGGCATTCTTTTAGATACGAATTAGCATCATTTAATTTTACTGTTCCCATTTTTTAATAAGCACGCCAACATAAAATCATGCTTTGTACATTGAAATGTTCTTGTATAAGAGTATAAAAAGCTTCCTTAAAGAATGTCCTTTCAAAATCACCAACTTTAGATGGATTATGATCAGCAAGGCATTCATTTAGTATGTCAAGAGATAGAAATGTTTTTAATTCATCTTCAGAAAAATCATTAATCAAAGATATAAAATCATCTACTTCTTGTTCTATCCTATTTAGATTTTTTGTCTGCAACTCTTCACTTCTATCATTACCTGGACGTCCAAATATATCAATAGCTAAAGCGGTCATGAATCCAACTCTTGCAGGTTGACTTTTAAACAAGTCTTTCCCCTCTGAAAATTTGCCAGTTTTATTTTCGACCTCATGTCTTGTAAAAGATTTGTCAATCTTATACATGATTTGAAGACAGCGAATAAACATTGATAATAAATCACTTCTGTCTGTTGATTCGATAAAATCCAACCGCGTAAACTCTTCTGCAACACGTTCTTTTATATTGACTTTTTCTTTTCTAGAACCAAAGACAATAAATAATTCTATAATACTTTCACCTTGATATTGCCCGCCGTCTGTTCGATATCTCGAATCATCTATAGTATAAATCTCTATATTTGGAATAGATTCTTTTATTGTTTTTAGTAAAGAACCATATACAACTTCTAACTGGCGCCTTATTGTCCAAGGCACTTGACCTGTATTAAGGACAAGCATACGATACATAAGATTGTTCAAGTTCTCAACAATCCATATTTCAACACGCAAGTCATTATTAGCAATATTTTCATTTGCTTTAAAAGCTTCAATTATTGCTGTTGTTCGTTGCATCCCATCAATTAGTGAAACATTTTCATTAGGAGAATGAGACAAAAGATCTAAAATAGTATCTTCGTTAGGTTCTTCCGTATTAATTTTTTCAAAATCTTCATGTGATAATAAAAGACCTAATACAAGAGGAGGTAGAACCGTTCCTTTGGCAACATCTTCAATCATGCGTTTTCTTATTTTAATGGCAGAACTTGTTCGTAGTACATCACGCTGTCCTTCTATTCCCCCTTTATTTGTATATATATTTTCAATATATTTTATGTAATCTTGTATAGTTGTAATGCCCATACAAGATAAACAATTAGATCTTTTATCTTTAACTATTGTTACATGTTTTAATTCCATAATCACACAAGTTTATATCATATTGCAAATATACTATTTTTTTATAATAAATAATACTTTAGGATATTTTATAATAGTTTGAAATATAGAGAGATAAACGCTATCCATGGCGGACTAAGAAACCTGCCCCAAGTGCTGCAGTGGACACATCCTGTTCTACCCGAAAGTGGCGAAATGTTCCAACGTGGACTGTACGCTTACCATATTCCGTAACAAGTGCGACAAGCAACTGACCGACAAGCAGGTTGTCGAACTGGTGACGAAGCGGAAGACCGGGTTAATCAAGGGCTTCAAGGGAAAGAACGGCAAGGCTTTCGATGCTTCGCTGGTACTGGACGAACAGTTCAATGTCGCTTTTCATTTCCTGAAAAGAAAGGAAAGCCGAAGAAATGACTTATCTTTACCGCTGAAATTTCATTGTGATGGGTTTTTAAGGCTTATGATAATTGAAATTTTAGTGGTTGCGCCCGGAGGGAAACCGGGCGCATTTTTTATATGTTCCCGTCAAACAGGTAGGTCGAACGGACAATTCCGTTTCCTAATACGTTACTTTCCGATAACTTCCACTGTGAGCCGAATGTTTCCCCGACAAAGCCGATGCCTTTGCCTACCATGACGGGAACGGTATAGATTGTCAAACTGTCCAGCAGTCCGGCTTTTATCAGCGAGGTAATCAGTTTTCCGCCACCCACTACCAGTATGTCATGCATTTGTTTTAGTTCATAAACCTTTTGCAGTGGTTCTTCGGTCAGGAACTCCACCCCGTAGTCCGACGTTACGTTGGTGTCGTAGTGTGACACCACAAAAGACCGCTTGCTTTTGTGTGGCCACCCGCCCCAATGTTCAAAAATGTAGTTGTAGGTGTTCGCTCCCATGAGCAGGCAATCCGCTTCCAAGTATTGCTTGCCAACGATGTTTTTTATTTCACGGGGTAACCAGTCCAGTTCCTTGTCTAAGGTGGCTGTATGTCCGTCAAGAGATACGGCGATGTGCGCTTTTATTTGTTTCATACTATCAGGTATTTAACAGTTTAATATTCGTATTCAACTGTCCGCCAGTACCCAAAAAAGAAGCGTGGCTCTTACACTGCTTCGATACGTGGTACTGGCAATACCTTTGAGGAAACAGGCAAGACCACGCTATGCGATTGCATAACGTATCCTGCACTGAATATCCCCTCAATCTGAAAATTTGCCAGTTTTCGTATCAGGACGTTCAGCGGAACGCTAATTTTCAATATTATATATAAAGACGAAATCACAGTCAAAGCTGTTCAATCGCCGCTATTCTCTTATCTATTTTTACAAAGATATGCAAAATAGATGAAATAACCTTGTGAATAAAAAGATTTCATTATTTATATTTCAGTGACTTTTAGAATGAAATTGTGGTGTATTAAAACTAAAAAGGCCACTCTAAAAGATTACTGATTGTAACTATAATAATTAAAAAAGGGGCGTATCATTACTCTACTAGAGCTTGATGCGACCCTTTCTTTAATCTTTTTGAATGCTCAGATTTTAAACTCTTAAGTTTATAGTTTAAAAATAAATTCTCACACACTCACGTCAATACCTTGATAATATTAAAGCATCGTTGCCAAAGGAACATTGTCTTTGTCCAATTTCTTTCTAAAGAACATTTTTTGAACAGATGATAATACACTATGCTCAATCACATCCTTATGCAAAGCGAAAAATTTTTCAGAAGCAATGATACATTCTTGGGTGGCTTTGCATTTTCTTAAAGAATTATTCAATAGACTAACTCCCATGAGTCTAGTTTTGAAAAATCTATTTTTTAATCCGTTACGGTATAGAAAATCAAAATAAACTTCAGCATTAGCAATATTGTATTGTGCTAATTCTGATTGGAGAGTAGTCCAATAGTTATCCATCATTTCTAATGACAGAATTACTACTAAGAGACTTTGTTCCCCTAAAGAGATTATTTGATAATCTTTCGTTTCCATTTTTACCAATTAGTACATAAATTATTTATAATAACAAGTCCATCATTTATTATGTTCAACGCTTCATCATAATATAAAATTCTGCTTGTTTCTAAATTTCTACGATCCACATGGAACGTTGTATGTCTATTCTTGTTATAGAAGTCATATGCTTTTTCCAATGCTCTTTTTAATGAAGGATTACTGTTGTAAGTACCCACATTTTCCAAAAAGTGATAATTTCCATCTTTACCTTTTTCAAAATAGGTGCCATAATCGTTAAAATCTGGAGCATCTTCTAAAAGCCTTTTGCTAATAAGACCATCCAAGGCCTTCATTATACCGAATGTATAACACCCATAATCATCAACCGCAACACCAGAGTTCGCAAGAGCTATAGATGTTTTTATAAAACCTTCAAGAATGGTTCCTTCAATGTTTTCCGTTTTTGTGATGTGCTTATTCAAGTCTTTTTCTATCACACATCCAACTGAAGGCTGAATAGCTAAAAAGTCTTCCATAACTTCTGAAGGAGCAGAAGATATTGTTTCCATTACTTCTGTTATAAGCTCAATATAAAAAGCTGTTATAGCGCCCTGTAAAAACAAAGTACCATTATTATAAAAGATAATAGATACTTTAGCATCATATTTACCTTTCAAATGATATTGATTCCTGATAGTAGAATTATTATCTGTATTTACTGTATTTATTTCGATTTCACCACTTTCAGATAACATTTCTATAAATGTATCAAAATCGTCTTCACTTATTCCTTTTGCTGTAAATGTTTTCTTATCAGGGCAAGGAATTAAAGTATTTTGACAAATAGCATTCCAACACTCTTCACACACTCCTTTCAAATGAGCTTTTCCCTGTATACTATAAGAAACTTGCCCAGCACAAATATAACAGTTTAAGATACCAGTTTCCTTATTATGAGTTATTTCTATTTTTTTTAATTTGCCTTCATTACAATCTGTTATTTTAATCGAATATGAAGGTTTTGTCGCTATAAAATCATTAGCAACCTGATTTATATTTTCAATAGATAATGAGTACTTTTTAGCCATTGTTGTTCTATATTCGGGGACAAAAATACAATATATTTTTTATATATATCCACAAATTCAAGTATTTAACCCTTTTTGAGCCATAAAAAGAGATATTTAATAGGAAATGAAATGCTTAATACATGAGCTTGACATGTTAAAATATTTCAAATACATTCTTGCTTTAAAGGACGTTGTATAGCTATCTGGAAAGAGTAATTCTCGGTTAATACCTGTCCAATCGCCGCTATTCTTTTGTACTACTCTTGCAAATGTAGTGAAAATCATCGAGAAATCATGGCATATAATAAAAGATCCTGCCGTGTTATCACAACAAGGCAGGACAAAGTTAATTGAATGATGACAAAAAACACTGTCTAATCCGTGCGCTCACGAATAAGCCTGTGTATGTCGCTTGCCCGATAGTAATATTTTCCGTCCAACAGGAGATAGGGCAATATGCCTTTCTTCCGGTAACGCTGCAAGGTCTTGACGCTCACTTTGAGCATAAAGCATAAGTCCTGATTGTCAAGCAGCTTTTCACCGTTCAGGCAGTTATGGCTGTTCATCAGACGATCTATCTTTTTATCCTGCATGTCGAGCCTGTCCATGATACGCTCCATCCATGCCACGAGGTTGTCATTGTCTATATACATAAGCTACCCCCGATTGAAATTAAATGAGACCTATCATAAAATAACTTTGGTTTGCCGGGTCTTTCAGGATGATTTCTTTCTCCCGCATGAAGCGGATATAGTTCTTGGCTGTCCGCTCCTTGATGTCCAGTATCTGTTGCAACTGTTCGCAAAGGTCTATGTAGGTGATGTGTGTCTGCCGCCCGAAAATGTCACGGGCTACACCCACCAGTTCCCTTTCCTTGCGTTTTTCTTTTTCTTCACGTGGCTTTTCGCCCCGGTACGTGTGCATCCCGGCTTTCTTGTCCCATGCGAAAAGCATCAGCGGTACGTCCAGCGGGCTTCCATCCCTTACTTTCAGGGCTTTTACTACCGATTGCGTGGGTTCATCGTCTTTTTCGATTGACAGGATGGTAGCTGCCTTCCTTTGCAGTTCGCTTCCCAGATGTCCACGCAGCTTTAATCCGTTCGGGACAAAATGAAGCACGCAAAGTATGCAGGTGTTGTAGATACCCGCCAACCGATACAGTTCATCTATCACCGCCACGCTTTCCGCTTCATCGTTGGCACTTTTTACGAGGTCGGCGATGCCGTCAATGACAACCAACTGGATGCCGCCATACTGGTAGTAGAACTTATCCATGCTTTGTATTATGGCGTTCAACCGCTCCTTTCGGGACATTCCCGTAAGGCAGAACGCTTTCAGTTCTTCCGGCTTTTCCTTTTGCCCCGCACGTGCCAGCAGGTTGCTTACGTTCTTGAAAAGTTGTACTTCCGACTGTTCGGTATCATAGAACAAGACCGCCTTGTGCCTGTCGTTAGCGGTTATCCTTATGCCCAGTGTGTCTGTTTCCGTATCGGGCGGGCAGATACAGCCTGCCACGATTGCGGCTACATAGTTGCTCTTGCCCGTTCCCTCGCCCCCAGTGATGCCGAACAGGTTGCCTTGTGTTCCCAGTGGAACATCGCCCGCCGATATGATGACCTGTGCTTTGACGGGCGGATTGTTGAAGTCTATCTCGCATGATTTAAGCATAATCAGTGTGTCGCTATATAGATCGTCTAAAAATCTGATAAACAGTTTCAGGAAATCTTCACGGGTGTTACCCGCCTTGAAATAATCCGATATGTCCTTTTCCTCTTTCGTGCCCGGAAGCGGTAGAGAAAGGCGTTTCACGCCAAATTCCCCCAACAGTCTTTCCTGCCTGCTTGAACTCTCCCTGCCTGTCTTGTCCATGTCGAAAAGCAGGACAATGTGCTTGAAACGGAATGTCAGCCGATAAACCAGCGTGGACGGTATCATTACCGTTTCACTGTTGAAGCAGATGGCATGAAAGCCATGTGCCGCCAGTGAAAGCACGTCCTTCTCGCCACCCGTGATAAACAATGTGTCACCTTTGGCGGGCAGTTGCTCCAATCCGAAACAGTAGTTTTCCCCGAAGCTGCCACCATATAGGAAACGGGGTGTGGAAAAGGGACGGTACAGCTTGATATACTGTTTGCCCTTGTAGCCGTACATCGGTTCAGCCGCCGATGAAATGTAGGTGTATGGCTTTCCCTCTGCCGTTTCGCTGCTGTATTCCCGGAGTGAGCAGACCTTGTAATGCTCCAGTACTTCGGGAGTGATGCCGTACTGCCGCCAGTATTCCATTTCTGCGGTGGAAAATTTCTGTTCCCTGAACTGGTAAGGCTTGACAGGCTTTTCAGGCGGTTCAACAGGTGTATCCACCGCAAGATGTTTATCGGTAGTCTGGGATATAGGAACGGGTGTCCCGGAAGATAAACCCAGTCCCAAGTCCCGGTTGATGGTTTCCAGTATCTCGATGAAGTCCAAAGCCCGGTTACAGTCCAGCCCTTTCAGTTGTCCCACGAGGAAAAAGCAGTCACCGCTGTAATTGTCGTTGCCGAAGTCTTTCATCTTGTACATACCGCTATGGCGGTCGAAGTAGATGTTGCAGGATGCTTTTCTATCTTCGTATAAGGGATTAAGGAAATGCCTGCCTATTCGCCATTCACCTGGTAAATAATGCTTGAAAACGGATAAGCCGTTATTTGTTAGGCTTAGTATTTCTTCTTTCTTTAACATATTGATGATGGTTGGTTATCAGGTCATTTATATATTCCTTCTCTCGTTTTATTAGGCGTTCTTCCAGCAGACGTTTTATTTCCTTGATTTTGTAGAAATAATGCCCCTTTATATCGGAATAGGAAACCAGTCCTGCCGCCCGCAGGCGTTGCAGTGTACGGTCACTGATTTTCAGAAATGTACATACTTCGTAACTATCCACCCAAATTTCATCTTCATCGGGTTTGCCAGAATCCAAATGGTTGAAGATGTAATCCGCTATGGCGGTAATCTTGTTGTCAAGTTCCTTATAGGCTTTTGATTCGAATGTTATTATTTCCATATCGCTAACTAATTGGTTTTCTGCAAAATTCGGAAGAAGAAATAATCTAAAAGTCATGGTTATACCTATTATAGTATTACTTTTTTTAGGCTATTTTAGGACAAAATCGGTGTAAAATCTCTGAAAAATACCATTTTTCAGAGCATATTCCGCTATAAAAAGAAAGTACCATGTTAGGGTGAACATGGTACTTTCTTCTTATTGAAAAACAGATGTTTATTTCATATCATCTTCATTCATTCGTTTAGTCAGGTATTCTATTAAGCTATGAAGATATGCAGTCCTGTCTTTGCGTTCTTTCATAGCAATGTATGAAGCATAATAATCGCCCAAGTCAATATTGAATATCGTACTAAGGAAATTCATCATTTCTTTTATCTCCACATTACCATTATTGATATTACCCGAAGATACCAGAGAATATCCCAACTCGATAAGAGATACCTTTTTGCCTGTAAAACGAAACGGATATTTAAGGCATCTTTGTAGATTATCTTCTATTTGATTGCTACTTATTAACTTTACTAGTTTTTTATTCAGATAAATACGCAGCATTTCATAGGTTTGTATTTATGCCCTCAATTCATCAAGAACTGTTTGCAGTTTATGTACCATTGAAAGAGAGGTTTCGATAATATTATAGCCGTAGAAGTCGATTTCAGAAATATCAGCCTCTACTTGTTCTAATACCTTATCTACTATCTCTTTCATGTTTATTTTAAATCATTTTTATTCAACTTGAAAACGTAACATTGTTTTTAATTTGTCTTTTTGTACTCTACGAGCATCAGATAAATAAATTTCACGATGAATAGAATTTATTCTTGATAAATTGCGCATCGAAATAAAAGACTCCATTTTTTGAAAAGTTATAAGTTCTGTGTCATAGCTTCCAATATGTAGCATTTGCACACATAGCCCTTCTTCAATAATATCAAATGTTACCTTATCTAATAATGAGTATGATTTTTTATTTTTTACTTGGTTTATAATTTCATTAAATGCACATTATTTACTGGATTGTTGTGAATATTACAGTCTATTTATTTCTTCTTGAATTCCATCCAAAAATTGGGAAGCATGCGCCCCGTCCATTTGAGTGTGATGGAACTGAAAAGAAACGGTAAGTGTTGTTTTCAGCAGGCTACGTTTGTATTTGCCCCAAATAAGAAACGGATTATTAAAAATGCCGCTATACATACCGACAACACCGTCTATTTCATATTGTGCCAATGCGGAAGTTCCAATAACCATGCTTTCCGTCAAGTCATGATTGACGCAACTTTCAGCCACTTGTTTGGTAAGTTGCAGATAGTGTTGATTAAACAAAGATAAATCATCGCAGAAAGGAATATCACAAGAACTTACCTCGCCCTTTCTGTTAGCGACAATGGTGTTTACTGCAATGGTATCGTACTGCATCAGCTTACCGCTAACGGGCAACAGATAAAATTCTTTTATGTTTCTTGCGGCTTTTCCGATGCACCAGCATATCAACATATTAAACTTCATGCCCGATTTCCGGCTGACTTTCACAAGGCGTGACACATTGAGGGTCTTAAAGAATGTCACCATTGGCATAGGTGCGTTCATCCACATTTCAAAGGCATATGCCCGACTTGTTTCTTTGGGATTTACTTCTTTCATACTTTTTAATGTTTTTAGATACAAAAGTAGGAGAAGCCTTTGAACTCGGATAGAACAAAAGGGACATTATACTGGAGTGGTAAACAAATCAGAATAAGGATTTGATATTTTCAACAATGACATGGGCGTATATCCGCTGAATTTCTTAAACTCCCGAATAAAGTGTGACTGGTCTGCATAACCGCTTGCATAAGCTATTTGGGCCTGATTGATTTCGTCAGAATAATGCTGCATCTGTTTCAATGCCTTTTGAAAGCGGACTATACGGGCGTATTCTTTGGGGTTGATGCCTACAAATGAATTAAACAATCGCTCAAATTGCTTCTTGCTTAGGCTGGCAATGGAAGATAATTCGGTTACAGAAATCTGTGGAACAGCGCATATTTGCCGTATCGCAGCATCTATTCTTTCTATTTGATATGCAGTGTTAGATGAACTACTGGTTATTTGTGATAATAGCCATTTTTCAATATAATGTACACAAATGGTATTGTCTTCACATCCCGATACTCGGTCAGCCAATTCTATTAAACTCTTGTTTTCAATACTGTACCCAGAAACTTCTTGATTGTAAAAAAGCGATATGGGCATATTTAGAAACATACTCATGGCATGTGGGTGGAATACAACCACTATCATTTCTAAGTTTCCGTTAGCATACAGATGTGATGAAAAATTCACTTGCCCGCTGATAGTCAGCCTGTCTTGTGTTGTGTTCAGTTCAGGTATATATAGTGGTGCTTGCTTGTGAAAGATGATTTGAGGACAACCAATAGGAAAAGTAAGGGTATTCAGCGGTTGATTACTTTTGAATACCCAATAATACCTTATGTAAGATTGTAACTCCTTGCAAGGCTTGTAAAATTTAAAGTCCTCTTGAATCATATTGCAAAGATATGGCTTTATTGCCATAATTATTATGATATAGAAGGTTTTTTGATTTGTGATTTTGGAAATATAACTTAGTGCAAGGTGCAAGTATATATCTATATATAGCTTGCACCTTGCACTAAGCATAGAAGATTTATTTTCAACGATTTGCACAGTTCAAAATAAAGTCGTATCTTTGAACCGAAGTTTTAGGCAGACAACGAAAAGCCAAGAACAGACAAAATTCAGTCTTTTTTGCAACCTAAGTTGTACCCCCTAAGGCATTGACATTTTGAAAACGAATTGAATTTCAAGGATATAGGAGAGCAGGTTCATAATCCTCTCTCTCCGCAACAGAGTCCTGTAAATCGCAAGATTTACGGGACTTTTTTTTGTTATACACCTTTTGCTTGCGCTGGACTCAATAAAAAGGGGCTCAAACAATATTGCTATGTTTAAACAAATCAATATTATTTGAGCCCTTTTACTTGGATTTAAGTATTACCTCTTACTACTCATCAATAATCATGATCCCAATAAAGATGTCTGCGATGATGGCGAGCAATAAAATCGATATTACGTGTAAATATCTCCTTACCCAATTCACTTGGACAGTTACTACTCAGATCTCCATCCTGCAGCATATTATTCTCAAGCAGATAATGCAGCAACTCCGGATGCATGGCTTCTATATTAATCACAGCATCCATCGTTTCTCTTTGCAATGTAGGCGCATCACATTTCCCATAGTAAGGGTTGTAGATGCATTTTATAGCATGAACAATTTTGGGCGCAAAAATAATTCCAGCCTTTTCCGAGATAAAGCCCACCTGCGGACCACTTGGCAAATTACGGCAGACAGCTGTCGTGTCCATCCCCTCTGCAACCATCTTCAACCATTCTTGCAATTGTTTCGTGTCATACAAGAATGCAAGACGCTTACCCTCCGTACGTTTCATATATAAAGGGTAGACACGTTCGTAAGACCGCTTCAATTCTGCCTGATGCTCATGCATATTGTCATACATCTCTTTCTTTGAATTGAACACAACGCCATTATTTTCCCAATCATTATCAGCATACTTCACAAGCGCCGCACAAACATATGAACCTTTATAGAAAATGTCAGGATAAACGTTCTTCAACTTATACTCCTCATCATCCGAACTCTTCAGCACAACGTATTCCGAATCAGCATCTATCACCTCGAATATATCCTGCTGGCAATATTTCAGGTTCGTTAGTTTTTCTGACTCACCGGGCATATTGTTCTCTAAATACATGTCTGCCAGCCACAGATGAGGCATTTCCGCCATTGGGCCGATCTCACTCCTCATGGAGAAAGCAGTTTCTGCGTAGTACGCTGCTTCACCCTTACTAAACCTCGATAAGTAAG
>OIZT01001242.1_pt1 | contig 12183 bp, 12 predicted proteins | sample 1588611 | NCBI WGS metagenome assembly OIZT01 (sample SAMN03283278) | human gut metagenome | biome: human-associated habitat; material: feces | host: Homo sapiens | place: Peru | collected 2012
TGCTCGATTGCGGCCGACGACTGGTCAATTGCAGATGTCTGCTTTTCAATTTCATCGTTCAAATGGCGGATGTGCTTGATGATTTCTTCAACTGTCGCGCTCGTCTCTTCAACAGAAGCAACCTGATTTATCATTTCATTTTTTACAGAATTTGAAATGCTCTTTACGTTTGCGATTTCTGAAATTGACTGGTCAACGTGCTCAGAAACTTCAGATGAAACAGACAGCGTGGAATTTACGTCCTTGCTGATTTCCTGAAAAATCGTTCTTATGATTTTGTATGCGTTGTTCAAGTCGTTTATGATGATTCCGAAGTCGTTGCGCGTGACAACCTGCGCACGTTTTATCGCGTAGTTTTTTTCAGCAAGCGCACCCAAAATAGCTTTTTCCTGCTGAAGGTTGTTCTTTATGTCGTAAGCGGTAACTGAAGTTGTAAGTCCGACTGAAATAAAACTGAATACCGCTGCTGGGAAAATAACTTTCAGAACGCCAGAAACCGAAGAGTCGGATGCAACACTGGGAACCAAAAAAGATGCCGTAATAATTAGAAAGCAGCCCAAAAGATTTACAAGCGTCATCAAGATGATTCGCTCGCGGTTTGATGAAGTTACAACGGATTTGTCAAATGGAAGCCAGTGCAGGAAGTGCTCGAAGCGGCTGTTGAAAACTGTGTAAAAGCTGATTCCGTAGAGAAGCATAAAGCCTGTGCAGATAAGAATGATTGAAAGATACGGAGAACTTCCTTCAAATGCTGCAAACTGCGTGTCTTTTAAATGAATCACAAAGCAGGCAAGAAAAGGTATTGCAATTCCTAAAACTAAATTTATTGCAAAAATTATTTTTCCGGAATATTTCAATATGAGATTTATTTTCCTAATGACTTCATCTGTTCCGTCATAAGTTTCTATATTTTTCCGAAGAAACCTGTAAAAAGCAAACGGACACAAAACCGCAATCACGTATGCAAGAATAGTGTAAGGTGAAAGCAGGATGGTAATAAATTCATCAATTGTGGCAATTCCAGTAATACATAGGTAAACTGGAGCCAGCAAGAATGGTGAAAACGAAGATAAAAGCAGCAGAAAAGGAAGCTTTACATAAAATAATTTTCTGTCAGTTTCTGAAAGTTTTTGTTCCATAAAAAATATTCCTCACAAACAGTATATTTTTATAATAAATCTGTATCAAGTAAAATTTAAATTTTTTACAAAAATAAATATAAAACTAACAATGCGGAAAAAGCATATCTGTTTTCTTCTGACTTTAATAAAATCCAACTAAAACGAGGTGCACAATGAAAAAATCAATTCTTCTTTCTATTCGGATTTTTTACAGATTACTGGATTTTCCGTTTGGCGATAAAAAGTCGGAGCAAGCCCGATAATGACAGTAAAATATAAAAGTTTACATTCGCCTTGTTATTATTGATTTACAGTTCCGCGACTTTACAGAATCGAAACTAGAATTATACAAATTAAATACTTGTCGGTATTTTTGTATTTTCAGCTTCTTTTTGTTTTCTTTCTATTTCTTTCTGAAGCTTTTCTTCTTCACGCATTTGTTCTCTAATCAGACGTTGCTCTTCTTTTTCCTTGTGTAGTTTTTCTTGATATTCATAGGACAATCTTAATTCTTTTAATTTTAAATCTTTATACTTTTTTGTAATTTCAGTAGTACTACATCTTTATATTTTGCTTGAAGTTTCAAGTATTCATTTTTTATGAAATTTCTGTTTTTAAGCAGTACAAAAAAAAACTAACAATAACTATGTTTGAATATGCTTGTTATATGAATAATGTATGTGGAATAAAATTTCCAGGATTTGAATGAATATATTTTTAGAGATGTTTTTGGTGGCGTTCTGCTGCATTATTTTCCTATGCCACAAAGTATGTTATAATTTGTTTGTAGGAATTGCTTATGTCAAACCAAGACATTATCTTACAATTTAAAAATAGCAGGGAGGAAAATATGCGAAAAGAATTTTGCGAAAAAGACGGAGTACTCATCACTTATACGAATGATAATGTTTGCTTTGAAGACACAAAGACTGCGGAATCTATTTTGCTTTCAAATGACGGAAAAATTTTGCATTCAAACTTTGACGATAAAAAAAATCAGTTTTATATAGAATATTTGAAGCAAATTTATCCTGCGATTACAACTTATAGAACGTTGGATTCTGTGGAGACTGCGTAAATGCCGGTAATATATCGAGTTCATCTACTGTTTTACTGACAATTCTTACAAAATGATTCTGCGGAACCAGCTCATCCAGACTTGGTGGCAGGAGCCACTGCTCGCCCTGGTTATATGGTTTGTATGTGATTTTATCGCTTACGCCTCTGCTCATATTTAAATTTTAGCAGATTTGAATTTTCTTGTAAATTTAAAATAATTAGGGCTGCCCCATTTCTTTTTGGACAGCCCCCTTGTTTTTCACAAAAAATGACGGAATAAGCGTGTAGATAGTTAAAGAATAAAATTAGCGAAGAAACAGAAATGGAGAGCTTCGCAATGAATAAAATACCATATGTAAAATTATCCATTGAGCTATAAGAAAAAAGTGAACCAGAACATAAGAAAGAAACTAGAGGCATACAAAGATATGCAGGAAGACACCCATGGGAACGGCATGTACAGCCACAGCCAGAAGGCGTTCCATGTGAATAATCTGTTCATGCCCGGGATAGTGGCGGACAACAGGGACCTTGAATGCCTCGGCAGGGTTAGGGTACAGCTGGACCTGCTGTCACCAGGGTGTGCAAGCCCATGGTATCCTATGGGCGGCAGGTGGACTGGCGGAGGACATGGCTTCTGGACGCTTCCCGACATAGGGACGCAGGTGCTTGTGGCGTTTCCTGCCGGAGACAAAAGACATGGCATAGTGCTTGGATGCCTGTATGACGAAAAGCACCTTCCCCCAGAGACAAGCCCGGAAAAGAAAACAGACAGCATGCTGTACCAGACAAGAAGCCACCGCATAGAGATAACAGACGGAGCGGGCAAGGAAGGAATAAGCATAGAAAGCGCGGCTGGAAAAATGCGCTGTGTCCTGGACAAGAAGAATGGAATCCAGATAGTGAACGGGCTCAGGGACATAAAAATAAACTGCAGAAAGCTCAAGACCGCATCCGGCAAGAATGTAGAGCTGGACGGAAAGAAGAAGGTGTCTGTCTCCTGCGACGGCGCAGCAGGAGCAAGCAGCAGCAAGGGAACAAAAATAACATGCGACAAGAATGCTGGCATGGAAGGGAAGGACATAAAACTTGCCGGAAGCAGCGGCGTGTGCGCGGAAGGAAAGCAGATGGCGGCGCAGGACGACAGAGTAATGGGCATGGACGTGCACATAATGGGATACCGTCCGGTCCCGGCACCACAACAGCCCCGCTGCCGCATCCGTTCATAGGAAAACTCAATGACGGACTTTCTGACGATGTTAGCATAGACAATATGTCTCGCTGTTTATGTTCTTTTAATTGCAACAATATCAATCAATAGACTCAAATATTATAACTAGTAGAATTGAAATATATGCACCAGAAAAGGCATCAATGACTGCAGATGAAAAATTAATTTTAGCTATGACTTTATTCTGTGCATTGCTTCTTATAGTGTTGATTTCCGGCTAGGAAATTAGAAAGTCCCTTTGTAATATTTTCTTATTTGACTAAGTGCCTTTACTCCGATTTTTGGATTTTTTTCTATGAGCTTTTGGAACACGGAATAAGGGATTTTTATGATTTTTGATTTTCCAATTGAAACTGCGTCTTCTTGACGGTGTTTCTTTAAAAGACATTCGCCTTCGCCAAAAAATGCGCCTTGATTTAAAACCTGCCCTTCATTTTTGTGTATAAGCAAAATGCTTCCGCTCGCAATGTAAAAACAGAATTCGCTTTTTGAATTTTTTCTGTAAACAAAATTTCCGTCGTTGAAATTTAATGCGTGTGAATCTTTTTTAAGAAGAAAATACGGATTTATAAAAAGAAACCGTTTTATATTTGAAAAGAATTTTCCGTCTTGTTTTTCAGGAAGAAGATAAAGCTCGCACAAAAGCAACGTTTCAAAAAACTGATAGACATAAAGCCACTGAGCAAAAAAGAAAAAAATTATAAAGAAAAAAAACACACCCATGAGCATTACAATAATGTTGCTTAAAACTCCGTAGACCAGGTTGTAGCGGTTTATGTTTACAAACAGATGAAAGGCCTTTGTGAGAATCCAAAACGAAGCGCAGGTTCCTGCCGAAGACAAAACACTTATGCCCCAGGACGGATTTGTTCTGCTTCCGAATTTATACGTGAACGCCGTTGCTGCAAATAAAATTATAAACGGAACAAAACCAGCCGCAGTTTTTGAAATCAGATCTGCAATGTGGTTCAGCGGCTCAAGAATTCCGTAGAACCTTGGAACAAGCACGATTGTCTTTAAGCTGATTGCTATGAAAATTATCAGTGAAAATAAAATTACAAAAAGAGCTTCTCCAATGAAAACAAGAAACATATTTTTTACAGGACGCGAGTTTGCATCTTTTCCAAAAATTCTTTTCAGTCCGACAATCACAGAACTGAAAAATCTTCTTGACATCCACACAACAGCTGCAATGATTACAACTTCAAAATTTGTAACAAGCTTAAGCGACTTCGGAAGCGAATCTTCTATGCTTATAATCTGGCTTGAAAACGGACTTGAAGAAATAAGCGCGGAAACAGTTTCCGGGGAAGCGTGAAGAACCCTGAGAAGCACAACGCAGATTATCATGCTGATTGGAACAACCGAAAGTAAAAATCCAAATGCGCAGGCAGAAGCGGAAGAAATCAAGTCATTTGAAAAAAACAAACTTGAGCTTAAGTAAAGCGACTGCACAATGCTGAACAGAGAAATTTTTTTTAGCTGTTTTTTGCAAAAAGTCATGAAAAATTGTGTCCGGGCTGGCTTGAAAAAGTTGAAGGCTTAGACTTGGATTTTGTCTTTGCTGCAAAGTTGTAGTAGTCCATCTGTGCATAGTCAGTGTCATCCTTGCGTTCTTCGTTTATGGAAAGAATCATTTTGTCTTCAATCGTTTTAAAAACATACCGGCGGATTTCGTCTTTTACCGCCGCAGAAGTTTGTGGCGCAAGAAGAAGAACCCATATTGTTCCTTTCTCTGTTTTTTTTACGGCGAAAACAACGGCTTCTGTTACAACCTGCTTTGTTCCAAGCCTAAGTGTTATATCCTGCAATATGTAGTTTTTTGCAATTATAAGGCTTTCAAGTCCGGCGGGAATTTTTACAGCCATTCCCACAGAACTTAAATCAAAAAGCTTGAGCTGGTGCATTTTGCTTCCGTGGTTCCAGAATAAAGCGGCGTCCTTGTCGTGCATTAAATTTGCCCGTATATATTGCCGTCTTCCTTTTGCGTTTGTCTTGGTAAGAATATTTTGTATGCGCTCGGAAACTTTTTCTATTCCATCTGAAAAATCGATTACGCTGTTTTCTGAATCTGAAAATTTTGAGAATAACTCAATTTCGTTTGGCTTTATTTTTTCGGAAATGACGGTTGCCTGAATTGTCTTGAGGCTTTCTTCTTTGTCGAAACTTCGCAGAAAATTGAACCAGGCGCCTATTGAAAGCTGCGCGTCAATGTTTATAAAAAGAACAGAATCTGGATTTTTCCGCAGAAGATTCTTTGCGTCCCTGAAACTTTCGATAATGTATACTTCATATTCTTTTTTTCTTAGGCTGCTTATTATATCTTTTTTTATTGCATAAGCAGGATTCAAGAAGAATATTTTTCTACCGTACATATCGAAGTCTGTCTGTTCTACCATTGATTTTATCCTAGCTAGATATTATAAGCCTGCTTGTTGAATTTTGCAAATTAGAAAATAAATTTGCCATACTGAACAAAATGCGCAGTATGGCTTTGTTGTGTGCAAACTTATGTTTTACCTTAAATTCTTTTAGAAATCAGCGAGCTTAGGCGCGCGTGGATATGGAATTACATCGCGGATGTTTTCCATTCCGGTAATGTAACGGATAAGGCGTTCAAAGCCAAGTCCGAATCCTGAGTGCGGAACAGTTCCGAACCGGCGCAAGTCAAGATACCACTGGTAGTTCGACATATCCATCTTGCGTTCCTCGCACGCTTTAAGCAGTTTCTCGTAGTTTTCCTCGCGCTCAGAGCCGCCGATCAGTTCTCCGATTCCAGGAACAAGAACATCGACCGCCTTTACGGTTTTTCCGTCATCATTCTGCTTCATATAGAAAGATTTTATTTCTTTTGGATAGTTGAAAACCATTACCGGACAGCCGAAAATCTTTTCTGTAAGATAGCGTTCGTGTTCAGTCGCGATGTCGCAGCCCCAGTACGGCTTGAATTCAAATTTCGCTCCGTTCTTTTCCGCTTCTTCAAGCTTTGCGATTGCGTCTGTGTAGGAAATCCGCACGAATTTTGCCTTTGCGACTTTTTCAAGACTTTCAATAAGGCCTGGCTGAATGCGTTTGTCAAAGAATTCCAGGTCTGAGCGGCATTTTGTCAAAGCCCAGTTCAAAAGATATTTTACAAAATCTTCCTGAATATCCATGTCGTCATCAAGATCAAAGAACGCCATTTCCGGCTCAATCATCCAGAATTCTGCCAAGTGCCGCGGAGTGTTTGAATTTTCCGCGCGGAAAGTCGGGCCGAATGTATAAACGCGGCTTAGAGCGGTTGCCATTGTTTCTGCCTCAAGCTGGCCGGAAACTGTGAGCGACGCCTTTTTGCCGAAGAAATCTTTTGAATAGTCAACAATCTTGTGCGCGTCCTCGATTTTCATTCCGCCGGCACCGGCTTTTACGCCAAGCTCGGCAATCTTTTCCATTGAAAGAGTTGTAACCTGGAACATTTCGCCTGCGCCTTCACAGTCAGAGCAAGTGATTTCCGGAGCGTTGATGTACTGGAATCCGCGTTCCTGAAAGAATGAGTGAACCGCAAATGCCATCTGGTTTCTTACGCGGTAAACAGCGCCGAATGTGTTTGTGCGCGCGCGGAGATGAGCGTTTGTGCGAAGGTATTCCATGCTCATCTTGTTTTTCTGCAGCGGATATTCTTCCGGATTGCAAATTCCCAGCGTTTTTAAAGATTCAAGGGTAACTTCCACAGCCTGGCCGCTTGCCGGCGAGGAAATCAAAAGCCCTTCCGCGCGGACAGAAGCCCCGGTATTCAATTTTTTTAATTCTTCTTCTATATTATTTACATTTGCATTTGGAGAAGGTGAATTTCTGTCAAAGGTAAGCTGAATGTTCGCAAAACAGCTTCCGTCATTTACCTGGATGAAAACAAGATTTTTAGAATCGCGAACGGAACGAATCCAGCCGCAAACTGTAACTTTCTGACTTTCCGGTTTTGAGGAAAGCAAGTCTTTTATTAATGTAGGTACCATAATTTTACAGTTTAATGAATTGAGTTTATATGGTCAATTAATGTTTTTTAGCCGTGTTTTTTAAGCGGAATAAAGTTCCTGCTCTAAGCGGAAAGAGGTTCCTGCTCTAAGCGGAAGGCTGTTCCTGTTTGAACAGGAGCACTTTGTTTACTTTAGTAGGAATGTCTACAATTTTACACTGTATATAAATTTATACAGATAATTTTTTGTTTATCTGTCTACTTTTTTGCAATTTGCTTTTTTCTTTATATTTTATTTTTTGAATTAATAAAATTTTCCGATTTTTATTAGGATTTTATTTCCTTAAATTATAAGAAAATACGCATTGATTTCAAGAAAGATGCTGATTTTTGTCTGTGCTTTTCTTAACTTGGCACAATATATGCTAATATATCATGGGATTAAAAAAAGTTATGGAGTTTGTTATGGAAATTGATGTTGCAAAGGGATACCTGAATTCATTAAAAAAATATCCTCTGCTTTCCGCCGATGAAGAAATCGCGCTTGCAAAAAGAATCAAGTCTGGAGACAAGGAAGCGTTCAACCTGCTTGTTAATTCCAATCTTAGGCTTGTTGTAAGTGTTGCAGGAAGATTCAACAAAGGTGCGTTTTGCATTATGGATTTGATTCAGGAAGGAAATCTTGGGCTTATGGTTGCTGCCAAAAAATTCGATCCGGCGTTTGGAACAAGATTTTCAACTTATGCATACAGATGGATTGTACAGCGCATTATGAAATTCATCAGTGCCAACAGTTCTCCGATTTTGCTTCCGGTGCATAGGGAAACTCTTTTGCGACGTATTCAGAAGTTTCAGAATATTTTCTTTCAGCAGAACGGAAGAGAAGCCACGGTCAAGGAACTTGCGCTTTTTGCAGGAATTTCAGAAGAGAGGTTGAATGATGTTCTTGAAACTTCTTATACAGTTGCGTCTCTTGATACTGAAGTTTCTGATGAAGGAAAAACAGTTTCGCTAGGCGATATTATCCCGGACACAGCGTTTTCCCCGGAAGAACTTGCAATCAGAGAGGATTCTAAAAGCTGTGTTAATTTTTTTATGGATTCTTTAACAGGAATAGAAAAGAGTGTTTTGCGGCATCGTTACAATTTTGACTACGACTTGCATTCAAAAAGTTTGCGTGAAGTCGGTAGAATTGTAGGATTGAGCCAAGAGGCAGTGCGCCAGGCTGAACTCCGCGCCAAAAAACATCTTAAATCTGCAATGGAGAGTGTTTTTGCTGTTTAGGGCATTTTAGTCAGTTCTTAGTCTCCTTTTACTGTCAATTCCTCTTGCGCAGATTGAGGGGCTTCGGTTGTGAATTTTATTCAGCGCCGAAGCCTCTGTTTTTTTTGCATTTTTTACTGAAAAATCAAGAGAAATTTTTTTCTAATTTCCCTTGATTTCTGCTAATCGTAAATCGAATTCCTGTTTTTATAGAGTTTGTTGTTTTATTTTATTTTTATAGGTTCGGAATCTATAGATGCTGTTCTCCACATAAAATTTTCTTGACCTTCCATTTCAAGTTCAAAACTGTATGTATATTGTTGATAGCTGAATTTTTATTGAAACTTTATATTTTATTCAGCTATTTCAAAAGTTTATTCAAAGAAGTATGATGTGCTTATGAAAATGATTCTTACTGGCACTGGAACAAGCCACGGAATCCCTGTGATTGGATGCGGATGCAATGTGTGCCGTTCAAGTGATCCGAGGGACAACCGGCTAAGATGCAGCGCGTTTCTTGAAAGTCCTGTAAATATTCTTGTGGATGTCGGGCCGGAATTTAGAATTCAGGCGTTGAAATATAAAATTAACAAAATTGATGCGGTTTTTATAACTCATAGCCATGCGGATCATCTTCATGGAATTGACGACTTGCGTGTTTTTAGCCACACAAAGGCTCTTGATCCGGCGCATCCTGACAACAAGGAAACTGAAGGAGAAGGTCTTAGAATTTACACGACAACTCACGCGGAGCATGATATTCGGCACAGATTCGACTACATTTTTACTCCGATGAAAGAGGGTGGCGGAAAGCCAAAGATTCAGATTATGAGTGCGGAAAATATCAGCGAAAAAAATCCGCTTTTTATAAACGGAATTGAAATTCTGCCTGTAATGCTCAAGCACGGACATTTAGATGATCTGGGACTTTTATTCAGCGAGGAAGGGAAGGACGGAAAAAAGCACAGCATCGCCTATCTTACGGATTGCAGCTTTGTGCCGGAAAATTCAATTGAGCTTGTAAAAAACAACTCAGGAATTCTTGAGCATCTTGTAATCGACGGATTGCGGCTGGAACCTCATTCAACGCATTTTTCATTTGAACAGGCACTTGAAGCGGCGCAAAAAATGAATCCGCGCAACGTTTATCTTACGCACATAACACACAACATGAGCCACGTTCAAATAGAAGATTATGTAAAAAGCATTTTGTGGAAGTTTCCTCTGCTGAAAAAAAAAGCAGAAAACGGATTTTATATTGGACCAGCCTACGACGGCCTTGAGCTTGTGTGTTGAAATTGCATGAAATTTTATGTAAAATATTACATAAGAGGATTTTATGGTAACGTTTGCTAGAAATGAAATTGTTTCAAGTTCTCAGTTTGTGCGCAGTTTTGCAACTTTTTTGCAGCGGATGACAAAATCAAATGGCGAGAAAATTGTTGTTGTTAAAAATAATCAAATGCAGGCTGTTATGATTCCAATTGATGAATACGAACGCTTAAAATCTTTAGATGAAGAAAATGAACGGAAAGAAATTTTCCATACTATTCAAGCTCGAAAAAACACATCGCAATCAGAATATGTTTCTTTTGATGATGCAATGAAAACAGCAGGGCTTTAATGGAATACGAAATAAAATTTCATCCAGAAGCATTAAAAGAATTCTGCGCATTAGACGGAAGTATAAAGGTTCTTGTCAAAAAGCAGTTGGAAAAATTAAAAAAATCGCCTTTTCTTGGCGAAGAACTTGGCAATAAAAACGGATATGATTTGACTGGCTACAGAAAAATGTATGCCTGTAAAAAACAAATTCGGATAGTTTATTCAGTTATTGAAAATGTACTGCTTGTAAATATCGTTGCAATAGGAAAAAGAGAAGATATGGCTGTATATGAAACAGCTAGCAGTAGATTGCCGTGTCAAGCACGGCAATGATAGTTGGTTTATTTTACTTTTATAATATCTGAATCCAAGATTGCGGTTCTCCAGACGTAGCGTTCTGGGTTTTCCATTTCATTAACTTCAAAAGTGTATGCGTACTGCGCAAGAAGGCAAGATTTTTTTGTGCTTTCAAAGAAATAGCTAAAGCCTGTTGCTAAAAGTTCTTGGCATTCTTTCATTGCTTCTTTATCTTTTTCCCACGTTTGACCATCGTCTTTAGATGTCCATATTTCTGCATCTTTTTCGTAATTGACTTGATTATCTGGATCTGTATAATCTTTTGCGTTGTAAAGTTCGCTGGAAGATATTGTTTCTGATTTGTCGCCAACATAGTTTCCAAACCAAATTGTGTCGTTTTTCCAGTCGCTTCCTGTGTTGGAGTTTTGAGCATAGTAGCCGATTCTTGTTTCCACATTGTCTCCTTCCGGCGGAATAACATTTAAAACTTTTACAGTTGGCTTTGCTCCGTCGTAAGATAAGTCTATGTGGCGGCTTTTTAAATTTGAATAGTTGATGTCGCCGATTCCGTCTGTGGCGGTGATTATGATAATTTCTTCGGGTAGAGTTGTTGTTACGCCGTTTTCGGTAGTTTCAATTCCGATGTTGAACTTGTATTTTTCGCCCGGCTCGCAAAGCGGATAAACGAATGTGTATGTTTGTCCTTTGTATTGCCATGCGTCTTGCAATTCACATCTTGTTGTCCAGAAGTCTTCCATGCCTTCGATGTCTTCAAGCCTTCTGATTTCAAGATAACTTGCATCGCTTGGAAGTTTAATTTCAAACTGGATTCCGCCTGAAACTGCTGTGGCTTTTACGTGAGCTGTTTGTGTTATTTCGGCTGCGTTTTCAATTGAGCGGCTTGAATTGTACACAACTCCGTTTTTCTTGATTCTAAGGTCAAGGACTTTTGCGCTTGTTGTGTTTTCTGCGTCATTTGAATCTGAACTGCTTGAGCCGTCGGAACAGCTTGAAAAACAAATGGCAGAAATCAATGCGATTCCAAAAATAAAGTTTCTAATTTTCATATAAATACCTCAAGGTTATTTTACCCCCCCCCGGGTTTTGTCAAGAGGTTCGGCCATGAAATTAGAAACTATTTGCATTTAAAACAAAAAAGACTGCCATGTTTTGGCAGCCTTCTTCAAATTCTAGCTTTTAAGGTTAAAACTATTCAGCTTTGTTTGCGCCTGCGTTTGCAGGAGTTACATTGATTTTCTTTGTAATGAATCCAGAGCGGAGACACTGAGTGCAAATTTTGATTGTTCTTGTTGTTCCGTCGATTTCTGTCTTAATCTTCAAAAGATTTGGCTTCCACTGACGGCGTGTATGATTGTATGATTTGCTTACTCTGTTACCGTGCATTGAATGTTTTCCGCAGACATCACATGATCTTGACATATCTCGTACCTACCTAAAAATTTGTTCCTAACAGTGCAAATATGATATAGAAAAAACATACTTGTGTCAATGATTATCTCAGGGCAAACGAATGTATTCAGCATAAAACTGGCTCCCAGGCACGGTTTCGTGCTTCAAAATCGCGCAATAATGCGCTGCACTCTGATTGTTGCAAAGTAACTATAGAATTGCCCGCTCACGCGGTCGCAACAATC
>OIZT01001248.1_pt1 | contig 12127 bp, 5 predicted proteins | sample 1588611 | NCBI WGS metagenome assembly OIZT01 (sample SAMN03283278) | human gut metagenome | biome: human-associated habitat; material: feces | host: Homo sapiens | place: Peru | collected 2012
CTATTTAAAGGTAGATACTATATGTTTTGGTACTGAAAGAGATAGTATTGATGATATAAAGAGATGTGCGATAACACAATTAAATGATCCAAAGTATGAGAAAATCGTAAAAGAAGAATTAGACTCTGGTATTAACTACCCTACTGCTTTAAATAAAGCATTAAAGAAACTAATAAATATAGAAATAACTGAGCCTAATGATTTGCTTGCTCTTAGTTATATAAAAGAAATAATTAAAAATAATTATAATATAGAAATATTTAATATAAAGAGAACTAATGACTTTCATGATATAGAATCTAACGATAGTATTGTTTCAGCCTCTAATATTAGAAATAAAATACTTAATAATATAGATATTAAAGATTACGTACCAAATGATGTTTATTTGAAACTTAAAGATATAAAACTTAATGATAAGTATTTTGAATTTTTAAAATATAAAATAAATTCTGAAATTGATTTAGAAAAATATTTAGATGTAGATGAAGGGCTAAGTACAAGAATTAGAAATTCTATATATAAATCTAATAGTGTTGATGAATTAATTTTAAATATTAAGACTAAAAGATATACTTATAATAAAATATCTAGAATGCTTAATCATATACTTTGTTCATTTACTAAGTATGAGAGAGATGAAGTTAAAGATATAGAATATATAAGAGTACTTGGTTTTGATAGTACTGGTCAAAAACATTTAAATAGTATTAAAGATAATATGGAGGTTAAAGTACTTAATAAGTTTGATACTAGTTATAAAGCGCTAGAGATTGAAAAAAGAGTTAGTAGTATATATTCTATGATAATGTGTGACATAATGGATAAAGAAATTAAAAATATACCAGTTAAAAAGTGACTTTTGAGGTCACTTTTATTTTGCTTCGTACCAATCTTTACCGTAGTTTATTTCTACTTTTAGTGGTACATCTAATTTATATATATTTTCCATAGTATCCTTAACTATTTCTTTTACTTCTTCTATTTCATCTTCTGGTACATCGAATATTAATTCATCGTGAACTTGTAATAACATTTTAGTTTTTAAGTTCTTTTCTTTTAATATATTATGAAGTTTTACCATAGCCATTTTAAGTATATCAGCAGCTGTTCCTTGTATTGGAGTATTAAGTGCCATTCTCTCGCCCATTGCTCTAATCATATAGTTTGTATTTTTTAATTCTTCTATTTCTCTTTTTCTATTAAATAGAGTTCTTACTTCACCAGTTTTCTTTGCTTCTTCAACAATATTTTTCATATAATTATTTACTTCTGGGTATAGAGTTAGATATTTATCTATATATTTTTTTGCTTCACTAGCACTTATATCAAGGTTTTCACCTAGTCCATAACCACTTATACCATAGACAATACCAAATATTACTGCTTTAGCTGTACGTCTTTGATTTGGCGTTACTTCACTTTCTTTTATATTAAATATGTCACTAGCTACATGTGTATGTATGTCTTCTCCATGAATGAATGCATTTTTAAGGCTATCAGAAGAACTTATATGAGCAAGCACTCTTAGTTCAATTTGTGAGTAATCGCTTGATAGAAGGTATCCATTTGTACTTGGAATGAATGCTTTTCTGATCTTCTTTCCTTCTTCACTTCTTACAGGTATATTCTGAAGATTTGGTTCGACTGATGAAAGTCTTCCAGTACGTGTACCTGTTTGTTTATATATAGTATGTATCTTTCCATCTTCTAAAATATAACTGTTAAATGTATCTAAGTATGTACTTACTAATTTAGAAAGATTCCTGTATTCTAGTATTTCATTTATAATTGGGAATTTATCTTTATATTTAATTAATACATCGTGAGCTGTTGATGTTGCGTTCTTTCCTTTACCTTTAGGAAGACCAATCTTCTCATAAAGAATATCACCTAATTGTTTAGGGCTTCCTATATTAAATGTTTCACCGGCAAGATCATATATTTTATTTTCTATTATAGTTAGTCTTTCTTTTAATTCTTTTGATAAATCTTCTATAACGTTAGGTCTTACGCTTATACCATTTATTTCCATAGTTGCTAGTACTTCTATTAAAGGGTGTTCTATATTAATATAAAGATTATAAAGATTTTCATTTTTTAATTTGTTATTGAAGTCTTCATGTGTGTCATATAGGAACTTAGATTTTTTTACTATTGAAGAGATTATTTCTTCTTCAGAAAGTGGATTCTTTTTAGAGATAATTGTGTCATAGTAAGGTATCTCTATTCCATATGTTGTGCTTATGTATGAAACATCATCTTTAACGTTGTATTCAAGTAAGTATGAAGCGATTAATGTATCAAATGATGTGTGTGTTTCGATACCAAGTTTATTTAAAAATACTATGTTCTTTTTATAGTCAAAAGTTACTAATATATTTTTTAATAAATCTCTATTTAAAAGTAGGCTTGCTTCATCAAAGTAATATGCATTCTTTCCATCATAGATAGAAGCGCCTATAAAGTTAGCTTTGTTATAGTTAGTGTTATCTAGTTCTATATAAAGGCTTTTTTTACCTTCGATTTCTATTTTTCCTTTTACCACTGTATAAGTTACATCTTTTTTATCTACTTTAGTTGGAATAGTCTTTAAGAATGAATTGAATTCTAGTTCTTTATATTTTTCTATTAATGCTTCTGTATTTGGTTTTAAGTATTTAATACTATCAAAAGTATATTCAAAGTCTATTGTTTTATAGATAGTTGCTAGTTTATATGAGAAGTATGCATTGTCTTTATCATTTTCTAGTTTTTCTTTTGTTTTACCACCTATATCATCTAAGTGATTATAGATTCCATCTAAAGTTTCATATTTTTGAAGAAGTGAAAGTGCTGTTTTCTCTCCTATTCCTTTAACACCTGGTATGTTATCACTAGCATCTCCCATTAATGATTTTAAATCTATCATTCTAATTGGTTTGATACCATATACTTCCATAAATTTATTTTCATCCATCATTATGTAGTCTTTTTGTTTTAGAAGTTTTACATTCACTTCATCACTAATTAATTGAAGTAAGTCTTTATCACTACTTATGATAGTTGCATTATAGTTTTTATCTTCGTCTGCCATTCTTGCGAATGTACCAATAATGTCATCTGCTTCATAGTTATCACATTCAATATATTTAATACCAAGAAGTGTACATATTTCTTTAGCTTCTTTAAATTGTACTTTTAAATCTTGTGGTGTTTCGATACGGCCATCTTTATAGTTATCATACATATCTTGTCTAAAGTTATGTCCTTTATCGAATGCTACCATTATATATTCAGGATTTTCTTCATTAATTATTTTATTTAACATATTAATAAATCCATATAATGCATTTGTTGGGAATCCTTTACTATTTTTCATTAAGTTTCCATTGTATGCAGTTGCATAGTAACTTCTAAATAATAAGTTATTTCCATCTATTAAAATTGCTCTTTTCTTCATAATCCTCACCTTTTATTATTGTACTATATTTTTAAAATTTTATAAACAATTAAAAAGAGATATTTTAGTTATACCTCTATAGTTTTACTTATTTTATCTTTATATGCTACATATATTGGGATATTTGGATCTATTGCTTCTCTATTTACTTCGTATGCTTTTTCATATGTGTTATCATTTTCACTGATGTGTACCAGCATTATATCTTTAGTGTTTGGTCCTATAAAATGATTTAAATATTTAGCACAGTCTTCATTTGATAAGTGGCCTTCATCACCTATATTTCTATATTTAATGTATTCAAATTTGTTACCATTCATTTCCATTTCTACATCGTGATTGCTTTCGAGTAAGTATACTGTTTTGTTTTTCATTTTCTCATGATATCTTGAATGTATCATGCCAGTATCGGTCATATATACTAATGATTTACCATCTTTTTCAAATACGAATCCAAATCCTTTTTTATCATGACTTATAGGTACTTTAGTAAATTTAATTCCCATAATATTATCTAGTTCATCAAATAATTCATAGTTTTTAATATAATCTTTTTTGCTATATTCATTTAGTGTCTCGATTGAAATATATATTTTAGTATTATAAACTCTATTAAATGAATGAACACTTTTAACGTGATCTGAGTGAGCATGAGTTACAATAATAAAATCTAAATCTTCAGGGCGTTCATTAATACTATAAAGTGCATCTTTTAGTTTTCCAAATTGAAGTCCTGCATCTATTAAAAATTTGACATTATCAATATTAACAAAAGTTGAGTTTCCACTACTACTGCTTCCTAAAACTACAATTTTCATATAACCACCAGGTAATATTATAGCATAAGATTATATTTATTTTCCAACTAATTAAAAAAGACACAATTAAGCGTCTTTTAGGGAGTACGGAGTTCAACCGTAACCTCTAATAACAGTGTTCTCACTCTTAAACTACTTCCCTTGCTTGCGATTATACTATATTTTATGTACTATTTCAATCATTTTTTATATTACTAACTATATAGCACTTTTTGTTCTTCTTTATTCTATATAGTTCTTATTGTTTCACTATTAAACATTTTGTTTATTAAATGCATTTGATTTTCTTTCATATTATAGTCTCCTATTATTATAGTTAGACATAATAATCAAAAATACTTCTTTTCTTGCAAAATAAAAGAAGCAATTAAGCTTCTTTAAAGGTCAAATAAACTAAGTTGTGAGCTTTCTGGTATTCCTTTGAATATTCCCATTGCTCTCATTTTGTCTATTAGAGTTTGTGATACTTTGCATCTACTTTGGAAGTCTTCAATACTTATAAATGGACGTTTTTTAGCTTCTGCTTCTATGTTTTTAGCAACTGTTTCACCAAGACCATCTATTGTTATGAATGGTGGAATTATTGTTTTATCATCTTCTACTCCAAATGTAAGACCTTTTGATTTATAAAGATCAAATTCTGATACTCTTATGTGTCTTGCAGCCATTTCTAGAGCTACATTTAAACATTCTTGTTGTCCTGCTTCTTTATTAGTAGCATCGTATCCTTTATTTTTAATTTCAATTATCTTATTCTTAATAGCATCATATCCTTTAATCATTGCTTCTATATCAAAGTCTGTTGCTTTAGTTGAGAACCATGAAGCATAGAAGTATGCTGGCATATGTACTTTATACCAAGCTATTCTAAATGCACTTGTTACGTATGCAGCTGCGTGTGCTTTAGGGAACATGTATTTTATTTTGTGACATGACTCTATGAACCACTCTTCTATTCCTGCTTCTTCCATAGTTTTTCTATGTTCTTCCCATGTAACTGGATCTTTTGATGCTTTTCCTTTACGAACAAATTCCATTATTTTGAATGCTTTGATTGGTTTCATTCCTTTATACATTAAGTATACCATGATATCATCACGACATCCGATAACGTCTTTGAATGGCACTTGTATTTTACCTTCGGCATCTGGTGTACATAAATCTCTTGCATTTCCTAACCAAACATCAGTACCATGAGAAAGACCTGAAAGTTTTACAAGTTCTGCGAACGTTGTTGGTTTTGTTTCAGCGACCATGCCTATTGTAAATGAAGTACCAAATTCTGGAATTCCTAGTGTACCTGTTGGACACATTATTTCATCATTTGTGACACCTAATACTTTGGTTGATGTAAATATACTCATTGTATCTTTATCATCTAGTGGTACTTTTGATACGTCTGTGTGACTTAAATCTTGAATAAGTCTTAATTGTGTTGGGTCTGAGTGACCTAATATATCTAGTTTTAGTAAGTCTGCATCTATTGCATGGTAATCAAAGTGTGTTGTTCTCCATGCTGAATTAACATCATCTGCTGGAAATTGGAATGGTGTAAAGTCTGATACATCCATATAATCTGGTACAACTACTATACCACCTGGGTGTTGACCTGTTGTTCTTTTAACTCCTGTACATCCCATAGCAAGTCTTTCTATTTCACAACTTCTTTTATCTAAGATACCTCTATCTTCAAAGTATCCTTTTACAAATCCATATGCAGTTTTTTCTGCGACAGTACCTATTGTTCCAGCTCTATAAACATTGTCTACTCCGAACAATACTTTTGTATATTCATGAGCTGATGCTTGGTTTAGATCTGAGAAGTTAAGGTCTATATCTGGTACTTTGTCTGCGTTGAATCCTAAGAATGTAGCAAATGGCATATCTTGTCCATCTTTTATCATCTTTTCACCACAGTTAGGACATAGTTTATCTGGAAGGTCAAAACCACTTGAGTAATCTTTACCATAAGGAACTCCGTTTTCATCTATAAATATGCTTGTTTTACATTTACCACATCTATAGTGCGCTGGAAGTGGATTAACTTCCGTTATACCCATCATTGTAGCAACAAAACTACTACCTACAGAACCTCTTGATCCTACTAGATATCCTTCATCATTAGAGTGTTTAACTAGTCTTTGTGCGATTAAGTATATTGGATCAAAACCTCCACCTATGATACCACCTAGTTCTTTTTTAACTTTTTTAGCTAGAGATTTCTCATTTAGTTCTCCATCTTCTTCTGTCCATTTGTTTTTAACACTTTCACCTATAAGTTCTTTTACTTTATCAAACCCTTCTAGTAGTGTTTCATGAAGACGAGTAAATGTTTCTGTTTCTAGATCTTCTTCTGTAATATCCGGTTTTTCTTCTTTGATTCTATCGTTCCAGTACTTGAATATTGCATCTCCGTAAAGTTCTTTTGAGATACGTTCTTCTATATTATGTGGTAGTGGATCCCCATACCATTCTTTTGCTTTTTCAAATACTAGGTCTGTAACGACTCTTGGACAATCTAAGTAACTTTGTCCATCATCTGCTTTAACTCTTGGACTAAATGGAATACCACCTGTATCAATAATAACTTCAAATTCTCCGACCATATCACATATTTTATTAGTATTAGTTACTACTATTTCGTATGCTAAATCTTTATCTAAGAAATCAAAGTCATTTAGCATTTCATTAGTTGTTCTAAAATGTTGAGATGGAATGTTTGTGATATTACTTTTAGCTAGTGGGTGTCTTCCTCCTCCTGGTACTTTTTGATTTATTATAATTTCTCTATATATTTTATCTTCTCTTGTAAAGTGGTGAACATCTCCTGTAGCTACTACTATTTTGCCAGCAGCTTTTGAAGCATCAATCACTTTCTTAATATGATTTTTAAGTTCAAATGAGTTAGCAAAGTCTCCTGTTTGTATTAAATGATCATATACTTCTGGAGGTTGAACTTCAACATAATCATAGAAATTTATTATATTAGTAAGTTCCTCTCCATCTTTGCTTCTTGCTTCTTTAAATACTTCTGATTCATAACAGCCACTACCTATTAAGATGCCTTCTCTTAGTTCATTTAGTTTACTTCTTAGTATTCTTGGTGTCTTGTATAGATATGTTGTATTTGCTAAAGAGATAATCTTGAACATATTTTTAAGACCAGTTCTATTTAGTGCAATTGCATTAAAGTGATAAGTTCTACCAAATTTATATATTTCATCTTTACTAATTAGTCTTTCTAAATCACTTATTTTTTCATAGTTTTGACCTATTAATTTTTGACACATTTTATGAAATACTAATGCTGTTCCTTCTGCATCGTAATCTGCTCTATGGTGACTTTCTTCATCAAATGGTACGTTATATCTTTTAACTAGTGCTGATAAACTATGTCTTGCGAATCCTTGGTCTAGTGCACGAGATAATTCTAATGTATCTATTACTGTATTTGTAAATTCTCCTAAATTATATTTTCTCATAGCACTTTCAATAAATGAAATATCGAATTTAGCGTTATGAGCAACCATTGGGGCGTCTCCAGTCCACTCTAAGAATCTCTTTGTTACTTCTTCTTCGGTGCCTGCATCTTTTACCATTTCATCTGTTATTTCAGTAAGTTCAGTAATTTTATCTGGTATATGTCTTCCTGGATTAATAAATTCATCAAATCTATCTATGATTGCTCCATTTTGAATTTTGACAGCTCCTATTTCGATCATTTGATCGCCTGATGCAGCATTGAAACCAGTTGTTTCTGTATCGTATACTACGAATGCTGTGTCTTCTAAAGGTAAGTCTGTTGGTCTTACTACTATAGCTACTGTATCATCTACTAAAGTAAGTTCAGTTCCATAAATACCTTTAAATTTCTTTTCTGGATCAGTTTGTTTTTTATTGTATCCTTGTATTATTCCGTATGCGATAGGAAACGCTTGACAACCATTATGATCAGTAATTGCTACACCTCTATAACCCATTTCTATTGCTCTACTTACAAGTTCACAAGTATGTGCACCTAAATCTAATTTAGTAAGTCCATCCATTTGGCTCATCATTGTATGAGCATGTAATTCTACTCTTTTTACTTCAGCGTCATCTGTTAGTTTTTGTTCTTTCTTTTCATAGGTTTCTATATCGTTTATGCCAAATTCATAATCGTTACTTCTTTGATTATATTTAATGTTTCCTCTAAATTTATACCATTTATCTTTCTTAATATTTGAAAGAAGATAGTCAAATTCTTCTTGTTTCTTAGTGAAGATGTTTGCCATAATACTATCAGTATAATCAGTTAACTTAAGAGTGATAATAAACCATCCACTTTGAGTACTTTTAGAATCAACACCAAATACTTTAGCTATTAAGACTACTCTATCTTCATTAGTAATTAAATTCTTTATTTCTGAAGCTTCTCCTGCGATAGGATTTCCTTTTATAGTTTTTCTTGTTTCTTTATTAACTATTTTTTCTGTTACTACATCTAGTGTTTGTTTGAATTTTTCTCTTTCAGTTTCATTTATATTAGTAGTTACTTCTACATCATCAAATCCCATATCACTCATAAATATTTCTATCTTTTCTTTGATTTCTTCGATCTTGTTATATTCTGCTGGATTTAGTACTTCTATATTAATTTTATTATTATCAAAAGTTATTTTAGTTCTATCTATACAGTTTAACATAGGGCATTTACTAACTAGAATATCAAAGTAATAGTCAAAGTATTCTTTAAATAATGAAGTATTATTTTCTACTATAAATTTAAATCTTACTTCGTCTGCTCCTTCTAAAGTTTTACCTTTTTCATATGTTTCTTTAAAAACGTCTACTGGAGGAAGTGAATCTATATTGATAATCATAGTCATTCTATTTTCTTTGCGTCTTAAAAGTACTTCTTTTAAAGAAGCATTTTCATAATATTTTAAATTATCTTTATTAAAATTTATTGCATTAAAAAATCTAACTAATTTATCGTCTTTCACTTACCTCACCTTCTTCAATTATACAAAACAAAAAAAATTATATCAATAAAGTTTGACATAATTTTTATTATTTATTTCCAGTCTTCAGCATTTACTAAGTTTTCATATTTATACATTTGATTAAACATATTTTTTATAAATGATTGACTTTTATATACGTCTATCATTTCCATTTTTACATCGTATACTTCTTCTGGTATTTCTCTTGCTCCTTTATTTTGATCTATTCTTTTCTTTGAATAGTATTTTCCAAAATATTTTAGATTACCATTATGATTTTTGTTATAAACTTTTGTAACTAATTTATTTGTCATTTTATGATGAATGTGTCCATATTCGCCTTCTGGATTATGTGTTACGATATTGTTCCAGTTTTTCTTTTTCATTACATAGTTTAATTCTAGTTCTATTTGCTTTTTATAGTGTTTCCAGTCACTTCTTTTACCTTTTACTTTGTCTGGTTTTCCTAAAACTATTAGTCTATCTTTTGATATTTTAAGTGCTTGTTCAATTTCTTTCTCACGTTTTTTATTAGTACCACAAGTAATACATACTACTAAGTATCTATTATTTATTAATTCTTCGCTTCCCCATAAGGTTTCATCATCTGGGTGTGCCACTATCATAAGATTATCTACATTATTCCAATCATGAAATCTTAATAAACCATTTTTCCTTAAGTATGTTTTACTAAATAACACTATAAATACTGTAAAGATTAATAAAATAAAAAGCATTATAATCTTTTTCATAAGTCCCTTTCTTTTCACTACATATGATTATAATACTTTTTAATTAATTTTCAACTATTTTTCACTTACTTTTGATTCTTTAGTTTTTTCTTCTTTTGATTCCTCTTGTTGTTTTAGCTCTTCTTTTTTCTTTTTAAGAGTTAGTTCTTCTCCATTTTGTGCTTGAGTTTTTAGTGTTTTAAATATTCCACTTACTCCTAAAACTGTAAATAGTAATGCAAATATTAAATCTTGTATTATAGCACTTTTAAACTCAGTATCACTATATAAGAAAGATAATACTTCTGAAGAAGGTGTAATGCCTTCTTTTATAATTAGTAAACAAGGTATTACATATAATGTTGTAAATATTATTACTAATATAGAAATAATTCCAATTATGTATGGCACTTTAATATCCATTTTACCTTTGAACATTTTATATCCTAAAAATGCACCATAACCAATTATTAAAGCCATAAATGACCACATCATTTCTAGGTATACATACATTATTATCCAAGGTATACTTGCTACTAATCCGCCAAGTATTGCTCCAATAATACCTGAAATATAGTTTCCTTCGCTATTTTTAGGTTTCTCTATATTAATATTTTTAATTGTTACATTCTCAACAACAACATTATCAATCTTTTTATTTTTTTCAACTTTAGCCATTATTTTCTCTCTTTCATTGTTGGGAATAAAATAACGTCTCTAATACTTGCTGATTCAGTAAAGAACATTACAAGTCTATCGATTCCATATCCTATACCACCGGCTGGAGGCATGCCATATTCTAGAGCTTCAATGAAGTCCATATCTATATCATTAGCTTCATCATTTCCAAGTTCTCTTTCTTTAAGTTGACTTTCAAATCTATCTAATTGATCGATTGGATCATTAAGTTCAGTGTATGCATTTGCGAATTCTTTTCCACCAATGAATAATTCAAATCTATCAACGAATCTTGGGTCTTCTGGATTTCTCTTTGTAAGTGGACTAATTTCTACTGGATGACCATATAAGAATGTTGGTTGAATTAATGTTTCTTCTACATATTTTTCGAAGAATAGATTAATGATATGACCTACATTATGTTGATGTTCTTCTACTTCTATATCATGTTCTTTACATAATTCTAAAGCTTCTTCTACTGTCATTTCTTTTTTAAAGTCTATACCAGTTTTTTCTTTTATAGCATCAACCATACTTACTCTTTTCCATTCACCTTCTAGATTGATTTCTTTTCCATTCCAGTTGAATGTATATTTACCAAATATATCTTTAGCTATTGTTTTAAACATACTTTCTGTCATTTCCATCATGCCTTCTAAATTTGAATATGCTAGGTATGCTTCCATTAGAGTAAATTCTGGATTATGCATAGGATCCATTCCTTCATTTCTAAATGTTCTTCCTATTTCATAAACTGCTTCCATTCCACCTACTAATAATCTCTTAAGAGGAAGTTCTAAGGCTATACGAAGATACATATCCATATCTTGAGTATTATGATGTGTTATGAATGGTCTTGCACTTGCTCCAGTTAATAATGTATTTAGAATTGGAGTCTCTACTTCTGTAAATCCACGATTATCCATAAAGTTTTGAATACATCTAATTATTCTTGGTCTTGTGAATGCGACTCTTTTAGATTCATCATTCATAATCAAATCTACATAACGTCTTCTGTATCTTTCTTCTATATCAGTAAGTCCATGGAACTTTTCAGGAAGTGGTTTTAATGCTTTAACAAGTGGAGTATACTTTAAACACTTAATAGTAAGTTCTCCTGTCTTTGTTTTCATTACTTTACCATATACTCCTACGATATCTCCGATGTCAGCACTCTTAAATAATGTATATGATTCTTCACCTATATCATTGATTGAAATATATATTTGGATAGGACCTGTTTTATCTTTAATACTAAAGAATGATGCTTTACCCATTTTACGTATAAACATTATTCTTCCAGCTACTGTTGCAGTGTCATCCATATTTTCGAATTCTTCATGACTAACTGTAGCATATTTTTCTTTTAAATCAGCTGCGAAGCTATCTCTATCAAATCTACTACCAAATGGGTCTAAACCTGCTTCACGTAATTTTTCAGCTTTTTCACGTCTAATTAGTTCTTGTTCTGTA
>OIZT01001250.1_pt1 | contig 12102 bp, 6 predicted proteins | sample 1588611 | NCBI WGS metagenome assembly OIZT01 (sample SAMN03283278) | human gut metagenome | biome: human-associated habitat; material: feces | host: Homo sapiens | place: Peru | collected 2012
TGATCCTGATCGTTCTGGCCACCCTGCTTACCATGCTGGGCGGCCTGATCCCCGCCCGCAGCGCTGCAAAGAGCAACCCCGTCAAGGCGCTGCGCTCTGAGTAAGTATTGCATCCAAATCCCTGCTGTGCTCTGTGTGCGGCAGGGATTTTGCATTCTGCCCCGGCTTGTGCTACAATAGAAAAAACTTCATTTCAAAGGAGCGTTTCCATGCCTGTCATTCACGAGATCACCGACCTTACCGCCCCGGAGCTGGACATCTACGCCCGGCTCACGCAGGCGCAGCTGCGCAACCGGCTGGAGCCGGAAAAGGGCATTTTTATCGCCGAAAGCCCCAAGGTCATCGGCACGGCGCTGGACGCGGCGCTGGAGACGGAGGAGGAGCCGACCGTGCCGCAGCGGCGCGCCACGCTCGACGTCCCGGCGGGGACGGCGCATGTGGCGCTCGTGAAGGCGGACGCGGCCCAGGCCCTGCTCCTCTCGAAGACGGGCGCGGGATGCCTCGGCTTCTCAGACGCCGGGGGCGCCGCGCGGCGGCTTGACGTGCAGGAGGGGGCGCTCGCGCTCCGGCCGCCCGAGCAGGCGGTCGCCTCCGGGAAGGCCGTCATCTGGCTCGATGCCGACGATCGCGATTCGATGACGCTGGACGCGGCGGGCGCCGTCGTCGCCGCGCGCAACCTCGGCACGGCGGGCGGCACGTTCACGCTCTCGACGGCGAAGGGGGGCGTGCCGTACCTGACGGACGGCAGCGGCATCAACGGACGGCGCACGCTCGCCTTCGACAACCAGAGCGCGCTCTGGCTCGCGAGCTACACAAACAACAGCGACAACGCGCGCGACCTCCACCTCTACGGCGTCTTCCAGCGCAACGGCATGAAGCAGCAGTTCGGCGGCCCCATCTCCTTCTCCTGTGCGACCGACACGGGGTCCGACCATCTGGTGAGGGGCAACTTCCACATCGAGGACGCCACCGCGACGACGGTCAAGCTGTTCTTCGGGACGACCGGGCCGTCGTCGGCCGAGCTCTACGCCCTGGAGGGTGAGAATCCGTTTGTGGACGGCGAGCCGTTCCTCTTCGTCTCCCATCAGGGTGCGACGTGGACGGCGAACGCATTCATCCGCGCGGGGCTGGACGATCTCGCCGCCACCCCCTGGCTCGCCCAGAGCGGACAGAAGCTGACCGCGCCGCGCATTACGCTCTGCCAGCTCGGCGGGCGACTCAAAGGCGGCGTGCCGCAGGACGGGCGCAACGGGACGGACGAGCGCCTCTGGGCGGGATGGCTGGGCGAGTTCATCGTCTTCGACCGTGCGCTGCAGCGGGGGGAGGAATTGCAGCTGCTCGGCTACCTGCGCAGGAAGTGGTTTGGGAAGGGCGAGGGGCCCGACACGCCGCCCGCCTGCCTGCGCCGCACGTCCGCCGCCGGGCGGACGCACGCGGGGCTCGACCTCGCGCTCGCATCCGGCACGGCGCTCCAGGTGGGCGTGACGAACCAGCCGCTTGCGTCGCTTGCGCTGGAGGGGGTGGCCGTCACGTCCGAACTGGACGGCGAGGCGGCGCGCGGGCCTCTCTTCGCGCTTGCGGGCGGCGCCCACCTGACGGGGGCGCTCGCGTTTGAGACGGACCGGTTCCCGTCTGGCGGCGTGACGTTCTTCACCTACGGGACGTCCGTTTCGGGGATGCCGGCCTGGACGCTCGCGGGCGAACGGGGCGACCTCATGCGGGCGCGGGACGAGAAGTCCGCCCGGCGCTACGTCTTCGCCGCGCCCGGCGGGAGCGTGATTTTCGTGCGCTAGCGCGATTTTCTTTGTTTTTCGGCATTTCCCCCTTGCATACGCACGGAAAAACCGTTATTCTATTGGCGTTGCGAGCGAAAGTCTGTCTCGCCTACAGAAAAGGAACGATAACATGGCTAAGAAAGAACCGGTCCCGACTACCAAGAGCGGCCTGATGGTCGCGCTCGCCGCCGCTGGCGAGGTCAAGAAGGCGCAGGCTGTCGCAATCTACGACAAGCTCATCGCGCTTGCGTACGAGGGCGCCCGCCAGAACGAAAAGGGCTGGCTCATCCCCGGCCTCGGCAAGCTCCTCATCAAGAAGCAGGGCGCGCGCAAGGTCCGCAACCCGCAGACGGGCGAGGAATTCAAGAAGCCCGCGTGCAAGGTCGCGAAGTTCCGCCTCGCGAAGGCCGCGAAGGACGCGCTCGTTCCGCCGAAGGTGAAGAAGTAAGCACGTCTCCGTACGCGATGCGGACGGCCGGCCGTCTTGGGACGGCCGGCCGTTTTTGTTTTGCCCGTTCGGCTCTTGATGGACGCGGGTGCAGGATTGCGCGCACGGCTTATTCCACGCGACACGACGAAAGGACTCGGAACATGAAGGAAGCGATTGCGCTGATCCAGGAATTGGCCGCGCTCACGGGGGCGGACGTGGCGCTCTCCCCGGAGGGCGTCGCCGAACTCGTGGCGGATGGGAACGCCCTCACGCTGCGCTGGCGCGAAGAGGACCAGGACTGGCTCTGCTACGGCGTCGCCCTCGACGGCGGCTGCGACCCGCTTGCGCGCGAGGTTCTGGCGCGGGCGCTCGAATTCAACCTCTTCGGCGCAGACGCCCTCGGCCTCCACGTCGGCCTCTTCGCCAACGCGATCGTCCTTTCGGCGACGTGTCCGGCGGCGGGCCTCACGGCCGAGGCGTTCGCCGAGAGGCTTCTCTTCCTCTCCGCTCAGATCGACGCCCTCGGCAAGCGGCTGGCCGTCGGCGCGGACGGGGCCGCCGCACCGGCACCGGATGCCGTTCCGCAGGACCGTCTCTACGCCTAGGCGCTGTGCGCCGGACCGGGCGGGTTGCCGTCGCATGCCGTAACCTCCCGTCCGCCCGCGCGTAGTCGAGACGAACCCTCACGGCACCCGCCTCGCGGGTGTCCTGCGAACACGAGAATGAAAAGGAACGCCACCATGCCCATCACCGTCGATGCCTTGCGGAACCTCGCCGAAAACCAGTCCGTCATGCTGAACGCCCAGACGCAGGGCCTCGAACGCAGCAGCCTGTCCCTGCGCTTCCGCAGCGCGTTCGGCACGCGCGGCGCGGCGAATACGAACAGCCAGACACTCGCGGCCATCCGCCAGGCCGTCGTCACCGATCCGCGCTTCAGCTGCGTCCAGCAGCGGGCGAGCGAACTCTTCGACCGGCTCAACGCCTCGAAGCTCGTCCAGACGAACGCGATTCGCGGCATCCTCGCCGACCTCGACGCGGCGCGCGAACTGCACGCCGTCAACCTGCGCGCCAGCGCGCTCGACCTTCTGCACAATGCGGACGACATCGCGCGCCCGGCGTGCGTGCAGACGCATCCCGAGGTGGTGGCGCGCCTCCTCAACCACCTGATGGAGGCCCACGCGGCGCAGGCGAACGGAGACGTGGGCACCCTCACCTCGCGCGGCCTCGCGCGAGACGTCATCGACGTCCTCAACGCCGTCGAGACGGCGGCGGGCGGCGACGACGAGGCGGAGAGATGGGCGCTGCGCCATCTGGACGCCGACCCCGCCGCGTTCGCGACGCCCGAGGCGGCGACGGCGAAGACGGCCGCCTACCACGCCCTCCAGCCGCGTTTCGCGGAGGCCGCCGCGCACGTCACGGTGCAGACGTTCGCGGCGCTCCCCCTCGCGGACGGCCTCGGGCAGGCGCGTGTCACAGGCGCCGCGCTCCTCGGCGCGCTGACGGCCGTCGCGGACGCGATGGCGCTCGCCGACGAGCCGCAGGTGGCCGCTGCCGCGGGAAGCGCCGACGAGGCGCGCGCCGCGCTCGCGAAGGCGATGTGCGCGGGCCTCCCCGCCGACACGAAGGCGGCGCTTTCCGACGCGCTGATGTCCACGGGCGGCCTCCAGCTCGCCCGTTTCTGCCAGGAGGCGGGCAACCCGCGCACGACGGCGCTGTTCGCCGCCGCGCGCGCCCTCGCCGACGCCCTGCGCGCGCCGGACGCCGCCGGCCCCGACTTCGCGACGGCCGTCGGCCGGACGCTTCTGGACGCGACGCGCCTGCCGACGGCGGCCTTCGCCCTCTCGCCGAAGCGGAGCCTCCTGATAGGCCCTGCCAATGCCACCGTCTCCCGGCTGATGCAGGAGGTGCGCAGCCTTCCCGCCCTGCAGGACGACGCGGCCTTCGCCGCAAGCGTGCGCGCGCACGTCGCCGACGGCCTGCGGGATGTCTACGCAAACGAACGCGCGAAGATGGGCGGACAGCCGAACGGCCTGACGCCGGTCTTCGACAAGGACATCGTGCGCGGCCTCAACGTCATCCTCCCGAACGGGGTGCGTCTCGCACACGACGTCGCGGCGGCCAAGGACCAGATCGCGCGCTATGTCGCGCACGACGACGCGGCGACGTTCGCGAACCTCCCCCGCGATCTCAAGGCCCGCGCCGAGCGGATCGTCGCGCTCTGCAGCCAGGAGACGGAGAAGGTCGCCCTCCATTGGGAGATCGGCATGTTCCCGAACGAAGAGGGCTTCGACCGCTTCACGCTGGCCCAGGCGAACGGCGGCACGCGCACGTTCACCCTCTCGGAAGAAGCCGACGGTTCGCTCGGCTTCGCCTACGAGGCCGAAGTCCCGCTGCCGGCCATCCTCGACGGCGAGGGCCGGCGGCAGACGCTCGGCCCGGGCTCGTCCCAGCGCCTCCACCTCGCGTTCTCCGTCGCCCCGGACGGCGCGCTCGCCGTCCAGTCGTTCGCCACGGGCGTCACCGCTTTCCCCGACGCGGCGAAGCACGACTACGACATGCGGGACTTCTCGCGCCTGCCGGAGAGGCTGGGCCTGACGGCGGCCGAGACGGGACGCCTTGTGCGGATGAAGGAGCTTGAGACGGCGCGCGGCACGGATCTGGAGGCCTTCAACGACCACATGAAGATGGGGGAAAGCGACCTGCGCCGCCTCTTCAACTACCCCGCCTTCCTGCGCGATCAGGAGACCTACGGACAGGCCATGGCGCTGCTCGCGCGTTTCGACGCGGCCTACGCGAAGCTGACGGCGGGCGACGCGAGGACGTTCCCGTCGGCGTCGAGATGGTTCCTGGAGCGACTCGTCTTCGACGACCTCTCCCTCAAGCTGGAGGCGGGCGGGAAGCTGCCGAAGCCGAACGCCTTTGCGCGCACGCTCGCGGCGTCGCATCCACTCGTCGCGTTCATGGGCCTGGCGCGCCAGTCCGCGTCCGTCGGCTGCACGGTTCTCGCGATGCCGGCGAAGTACCGCGAGAGCGTCGTGCGCGCGCTCGCCCTCCTGGAGGGCGCGCACAGCCCCAGTGTCGTCAATCGCCTCATCGGCAGGCGCGACGACCTTCTTGCGCTCGCCGCGCGCGGGAAGCTGACGCGCGACAACGTCCTCAAGACCGGATGGGGCAATCCGGTCCCGCAGGACATCCGCAGCGCCCTCGCCGTCAAGGACGCCCGGCAACGGACGCGGGCGTTGCACACGGCCCTCGACTTCGGCGATTCCAGTCGCCTGGCGGCAATCGGCGTGACGAACCTGTCGCCCAGCTTCGCGGCGTGCATCGAGATGGTCTGGAAGTATGGCGTCGATGCGCAGACGGCCCTCGACATCGTGGAGGGGCGCGTGCCCGAACCGGCCCGGGCGCTCAATCCGTTCGAGCCGATGGCGGTCACCAGCATCCAGGCGGCGCAGGATCCGGCAAAGGCGGAGGAACAGCTCGCGAAGGACATCCACCGCATGCGGGACGGCTTCACCGACGTGGCGACGAACGAACGCCGGCTCGGCGACGCGCCCTCCACGTTCTCGTTCCTCCTGCCTGACGGCACGGCGCTCGACCTCGACAGCTCGGCAAACGGCCTGGAGGCGGCGGACGCCCAGAAGCGGGACGACGGACACCCCTATTCAGTGTCGCAGCAGATCCGGGATGCGGCCACGTGGCTCTGCGGCGAGGCGCATCCGATGCAGATCGCGAACGTCATCCTCGGCCTCGCGCAGGGGTGCGTCGCGCCGCTTCGGACGCAGGCGGCCGCCCACGGGGTCCGGGCGACGGAGCATTCGCAGGCGGCCTTCCGCGTGGAGGCGGTGCGCGACGCGCACGGCCAGCCCACGGGCGACGTCGCCGTCCACGTCACGAACCTGCCGGGCTGCCCGCTCGTCTTCGACTGGACGGTCACCGTCCACCCGGACGGCTCGCAGGATCTCAGCCCCGTCACGATGCACCGCGCCGCCGATGCATAGCATCTGAACGGAAGGGGCGCGGCGGCCTGGTTGCGACGGGAGGGACGCGCTTGTCGCGTCCGCCCGTCTCTGGAACGCAGATGCTCCATATTCGCCCCTCCCGCCGTCTAACACAATGCCAAGCGGGAGGGACGCGCTTGTCGCGTCCGCCCCGTCTCTGGAACGCAGATGCTTCACATTCGCCCCTCCCGCCGTCTAACACAATGCCCAACGGGAGGGACGCGCTTGTCGCGTCCGCCCGTCTCTGGAACGCAGATGCTTCACATCCGCCCCTCGCACGCAACCATCACTGAAATGCCACAATGCCACAAAAAACTTAAAACTTCCGCTTGACTGGGGAGGGGTTCGATATTGTAGAATACATGCGTTGTTGTTGATGGCATTGTGTGGTGAAGTCGATGATGTGTAAAATTGAAGAATTGTTGCAAACAAAACCATCGAAAGAGGATTATCCCTGTATCCTCTGTCGTGGCGATTGGCTCCAGCGGTCGGGGTACCGCTGTTCGGGACAGGTGCCGAAGTATGCCCAGAGGGTTTGCCGTCAACTGGGAGAACTGAGTGTGAAGGGTGATGACCTTCTTGAACAAATCAAGCCCATTCTGAAGAGATGTCTTCAAGGATTGTCATGGTGGGATAAAATGAAAGATCCGAAAAACTGGGGGAACCTCCAAAAAAAGATTACCCCTTGTTTTTGCGATGGCGAATTTGGTATGCTACATCATAATAATTACTAAAAATGAGACAGTCATGCATGTATTCTGCTAAAAATCTTTATCGTATTGAAATGCGACACTTCGGATATCATGAGCGTTGTTGATGTCGAAGATTCAATAGGTGCAAGGACGCGGTTATGAGAGTGAATGAACACATGCCAATTTCAAAGCGGAGGTCTCATGTCTCAACATAAGAGAATCATTCTTGTGTCTGCAATGGGGACTTCTCCTGCCGTGTTGACAAACATGGTTTGGGGTCTCGCACATCAGAAGCATTCGATTGTGCCAGATGAAATTGTTGTATTCATAACGAAGAGCGGGAAAGACTTATTGATACAAAGGCTCTTTGATGACGGCGTTTGGAATGAGATGCGTTCCAATCTAAAGCGCGAAAAAATAGAGATTGACGGCAAACTCGTGTTTGGCGCAACTTCCATCCGTGTCATCCCAGATGCTGAAGGTAACGAAATTGAAGACCTACGGACGGGCGATGACAACCTTCGCGCTGCTGACTTCATGTTGTCCCAGCTTCGACAATACACTGAGGATAGTGAAACGGAACTTCATGTCTCGATTGCTGGCGGTCGGAAGACGATGAGTGCGCTTCTTTTCTCATGCATGACACTTCTTGGTCGCGAGTGCGACAAGGTATATCATGTTTTGTTGCCGCCAGAATTTGAGCAAGGCGTGGAGCCGCCGTTCGTCTTCCCTGAGCCGGGCAAGACCTACACCGCCAAGGCTACAGGCAAGAAGTACAAGGCGAACAAGGTGCAGAGCGAATTGTTCGAGGTCCCATTCGTGCGTATGCGCGGCTGGTATCAGGAGAAGTTCAAGTCTATTCCACCATCCTACCGTACACTCATTTCCAAGGTGCAGACCATAGCGCCGCCCGCCGTCGCCTATCCCGAGATCGAGATCGACGCATGGAACGGATGGGTGACGCTCAACGGTCGCCAGGTCGCCATGAGCCGTCCATGTTTTGCCATGCTGCTTTTGCTCGCAAGCGGTGTTGACGCGAAGGAACATCACAAGCGGCTCCTCGCGGCGCACAAAGCACCAAACGTTGCTTCATGTGATTGGCTGGCGTCGTTTCAAGAAGGCTCGCTATTCTCCAACGAATCCGACATCGAAGACATCTACAAGACGATGTCCAACCTTCGCGGCAAGTTGAAGAATGCCGGTTTCGCAGATGCTGAATCCCTCGTGCCACAACGTGGCCGCGCCGTCATGTTCCCGATTGCGCGCATCAAGTGGCACAATGTCCGCAGTCTTATGAAAGTTTGCTGTTTGGTGCCTGGCAAGGAGGTGCTATGAGATACGCTTTTGAAAATAGAGTTGAAAATGGTGATGAGAAAGAAAAACTGTGTTCTGTTTTTGGTCAATTGCGTGAGTCACCTATAGCGAAATTATTGCAATGTAAATATGGAGAGTCGGCAGTAGACATATTGCTTTTGATTGGTGCCTTAGTGTTGTTTGCGAGAAACGACGCTGAGAGTTTGTTTGATAGCAAAAAGGATGTTGATGAAAAGGCAATGGCAGGGTGTGTTTATCGCTATATGTTTTGCGCATGCCTGATGAAATTATTTGAATCAACGCAACCAGATATTGATATTGAATATGATCGAATGCGTGTGGAAGGGGAAAGACTCATTCCAAAACACTTTGTTATATGTGAGAAGCCGAAAGGAATCTGCAATGAACATCAGTATGAATCATGTAGGCAGTTCATAGAAAATCATGGAAAATTCTGTGAAAAGTGTAAACAATATGAGAAACGTATTCGTCCTGATTTGATAATTCACAAAAGAAATTCAGATTCAGGTAGTGATAATGGCATGATTGTGGAATTCAAACGAAATAATGTAGACGGATGTGACGATGTTAAGATTGCGTATTCGACATGTTCGCTAGGGGTGCTTAAATACAAAATTGGAGCCAAAGTTACATTGTCGAGTGTGAAACAAAAGCTTGAACTGTATAAAGATTCCATCAAAGTTGATGAGATAGATGCGTGCAAAGACGCTGTGGCCTACAATGCAGAAGGAGTTGTGGCATGAGAATGACGGATCAAGAGCGGGTTTGGTTTAAAGAACTTGTCAAGGATCGCGCAGATAGTGCGCGAACCCTTAAAAAAGACAGTATGAGGGGATATCGCCAGAGTCCGATAAACAAGTACTCTGACCGTGCGCATTTTGTGTACGAGTTTCTTCAAAATGCTGACGATGTAAAAGCCAGTAAATGTGCATTCTCGTTGAGCCAGGACGGATTGATATTCTCGCACAATGGTAAGATTTTGTTTAATGTAAGTAATCCTGGGACAGAGTTGCAAGATAGAAATAAAGAGCGACTTGGGGGGGTGAATGCGATTACTGCTGCAGGGCTATCCACAAAGAGTGAAAACGAGATCGGTCGGTTTGGCATCGGCTTCAAAGCCGTTTTTCAATACACAGATGGACCAGAGATCTATGATGATAATATTCGCTTTGGACTAAAAGATGAAATTGTTCCATATCTAATTAAGGATGATTTTGCGGGACGTAAGCCCGGGGAGACATGTTTTTATGTTCCTTTCCGCAGTGCAGAAAAAGAGCGCGCGTACAGCGATATTAAAGATAAGATAGTGTCCATAATGCATCCGTTGCTTTTCTTGTCGAATCTAAAGGAAATATCATTTAACTCTTCCGAATTGACTGGACAATATAGTAAGGAGGTTTGCGACAGTAAATACTATAGAGAAAATGATTCCTGTATTGAAGTTGAATTCTTGATTCTAAAGTCGAAGTTTGGCGATAAGGAAACAGAGACAAAGGTCTTGAAGTTCTCGACTGAGACTACGGACGGACGTGTGGCGGTTGTCCTTGGGATCGATGACAAGGATGGATCAATTAGGTTAATTCCTTTGCAGTGTCCTGTGTTTTGTTTCTTTCCAACAAAGAAGGAAACAGGACTTAATTTCCTTATACATGCGCCGTTCCTTTTGAATGACAGTCGCGAGGGAATAAAAGAGGGAAATGAACATAATATTAAATTGATTGGCTATCTTGCCAATTTGGCTGTCAACGCAATTAATCTGTTAGAATCAAAAATTCCATCGGAGATTCATAATTGGTTTGGTAGGCGAGAATGTGGGGTCAAGATTATTGACGATGGGATATTGGATTATGTGCCACTTAATCTAAAAGAAACGCATGATGAAATCTCGTTAAAGGCATTTGAACTATGTTTTAATGCGTTATTTACCACCCAGGCAGTAATACCATGTCAGAGTGGGGATGATCGTGAGCTGGTTTATCGAAAAAAAGAAAATGTAAGTTGGTCATCTGATTGCGGGCTGATTAATCTATTGACGCCAACGCAACTGGCGTCATTGTTAGATCAGCCCAGTATGTGTTGGGGGTTTGCAACGGTAAACGGCTCAAAGTTGAGCAGTGAGAAGGAAAGTTTTATTAAGATATGCTGCGGCAATATAGTAAGTTGGTCGTCAATCTGGCCTAAGATGACAGCAGGATTTTTTGAGCAACAGCCAATAGAGTGGTTTAAGAATTTCTTTGATTATTTAGTTCAAAACAGGTCGCGCGATCTTGACGCCTACAAGACATTGCCGATGTTTCTTAATGGTGATGGCAGGGCGGTCTCGGCGTTTGATAAGGATGATCATGCTTTATATCATGCTTTATATCTTCCAGATGAAGGTGTTTCAACAGCTAAGACTGTCCATAAGAAATTATTGGAATTTGAATCCGTCAAAAAAATAGTTGAACTGTGGGGCATTAAGAAAGAATCACAATTGGCGGTTGTTAATCGTATTGTCAGAGAGGATCTTGTAAATGATGATGCGTGCATGTATGAGCAGGGACTTATAAGAGTTTTGAAATTTTGTGAAACTTGTTCGAACGAAGATTTGCAAAAGGTTGGAGATTTATTCATAAAGTATCCAGCATTGATGGTATATAATCCCTCGAAGGAGAGAAAGTGGAAAGCCAGGTCAGTTGATTGTTATTTTATAAACGATGATTTGCTATTCTATTTTAAAGGTATTAACGATGTTCCTTTTGTGGATATGGCATATCTAGACAATATTGTAGGAGATGAATACCGTGCGGCACTCAAGACATTGTTTTCGGTTTTGAAAATACGTAGCACTCCAAAGTGTATTACTGAGTTGCTGAGTCGTGATGAAGCGCATTTAATATATGGCGAAACACGTACTTGGACTAAATCATATTATCTCAAGGCCTACGGGAAGATCGAAAAATGGGAAGATTTTTATTTAGATTATAGTAAGGAATTTCTCGAACGTTTTATGGCGGAGACAGAAATCAATGCTCGGAAAAAGATGTCGGGCATATTCTGGAAATTTCTTTGCAAAATGATTGAAGAGATCGTCCCTGCTCATAAGTGTATCAAAGATGAAATGATCGGCATTCATCATTATTTCCAGTATGGCTGGAAAACAGAGACTTTTACGCCTTATTTGTGTGAGGTGCTACGAGAAACAACATGGTTGTTCGACGAGCGTGGAGAGTTGAGGCCTCATGCAGAACTCTTTGTAGAAGCGTTGAATGATATGTATGACGTTCATTCGACGGCGTCAAAGCAATTGCTTGAGTTGTTAGGCATAAAACATGACGAGCGATTGTGGGCGTTGAATACTTTGTCTGATGATGAGCGTCAGGATTTGAAAGCGGCCAAAGATATTAGGGAAGCTGGCCTGGGAAGTGTGACGGAGGCGAAAAGTATATTGGGGATTATCCCCGCGGAGATTAGGCAAAAGATTTGTTCTGGGGCGTTGACAACTGAAAAGATACTAAAGGCGGTTGGCCTGTTAGAGCAGGTGGAGGCGTCTGGTCGAGTTACAACAACAATGTCGCAAGATAGCAGCGCAACCATTGAACATGTCCCCACCCCAGCAGCTGTTGACATAATAACTGCATTAACTTCTGATGAAAATATGGGAGGACTTGCAGTGGCTGAACAGCATGATGTTCTAGTTGAAGCGAAGGAGATGGTTCGAAAAGCGTTGGAATCCGAGGGCTATGAATTTACAAAAGGCATTTGTGAAAAGGAGTGTAGTGTCATTAATGGTGTGAAGAAAGGCGGGATCGAATATCCTTTAGTCGTCCATAGCTATATAGTGCCTGCCCATCAAAGGCCTGTTTCCGGCGCGGGCGTGGACTTTCGCC
>OIZT01001267.1_pt1 | contig 12026 bp, 9 predicted proteins | sample 1588611 | NCBI WGS metagenome assembly OIZT01 (sample SAMN03283278) | human gut metagenome | biome: human-associated habitat; material: feces | host: Homo sapiens | place: Peru | collected 2012
TTTTTGAGAGATCCACATCTTCGTCAAAGTGGTTTTTCAGATATTCCACCGTAGCAGCCTTGCTCGTTGGATATGCCAAACGGGCTTTAACTAGCTTGCGGAACACTTCATCGTCAATACGATTGAAACCAATCCTATCAAAAGTGCGGTCCAATATCAAGTCGCAACCATTGAGAAGTATATTACTCACCTGTGACAATACACGACGTACTTCTTCTCGCTCACGATCACACGCTTCACGCTCCTCACCATATAAATCGAGTTGAGGATGACGCCTGGACTCTTCTTTTGAAATCCATTCTTTTGCTTCATTGACAAGATTTTCGACCTCATCTTCATTATAAGCAACACCAATTGTGGCAAGTTCTTTCATCTTGCCACCGATTTTCTCAACAACAATAACTCCGATATTGCCAGAACGATGTCTTTTCTTTCTGATAAACATAGTTAAAAAACCTTTTGCGTCACCCAAAATTAGGTGACGCAAAGATACAAAATATTGTTTATCAATCAGTTATAAAATAAGTGTTTTTTGAGTGACGAAGTCAGGATAGAAGCATAACTTCGATAGCAAACTCAGTCTGCTAAATCATTGAATGAAAGCCAGTTGCTACACCGCTGCACCTATAATCATCAATTTATGCTTTAATATAGCCTTTTTATTGCGATTATTAAGAAAATCTGCTACAGATACTTTAAAAACAAAAAAAGTTGAGTTGCTTGCAACAATACTCTTACAAATAACGTCAAAAAGTTATAGAGTTCTAAAAGCAATAAAGACAGCGCAGATGAAAGCGGATCATCCGACAAACATAGGGGATTATTTCATAGATAGTGTTTAATGTGTAGTGTTTAGATGATTAATGATTAGTGTTTAGATGATTTTTTTAAAACGCAAGCAAGAAACGGAAGTTGGTCACGGTGAATGCCGAGGTAAAGCAAAGGGCTATTGTTTTCTATCATGCCTTCCAGACTGGTTGTTGCAACTATTCCCATGAAATATCCACTGATCCATTATGGATCATCCGAAAAATCTGGGGGACAGCTAAGATTTGCCTGGAAGGCAATACACATCGCTTGCGATGTAGGTAACCGGGGGCAAGCATAGCGCAGCCCTCGGAAAGGAATGGCTCTTTAACAATAGCCTGGAGGGCTTTACCTCGACATTCAACTCAGGCAGATAGCTCAAAAGCTCTTTCTATAGCCTAAAGACAATCTGAAGTTGTATAGGTTGTATTTGTTGTTTTCTTTATTGCAAGCAAGACAAAGTCGGCTGTGGTTTTTAAGACAACAAATACAACATGTACAAAAAATACAACCCAAGTTTGCGACTATTGTCCATGAAATATCCACTGACCGATATAAGTGTTAGTTTTTTGTTAACTATTCGTAACTACTTAAAATACAAGTAGTTTAAACAGTTTTGTTAGTTTTTGTTAGATAAAATATTCATTTATTGTTTGTTCGACAGAATAAAAAATAATAATTTTGCAGAAAACAAAAACTAACATATACGATTATGAAACACAAACAAACACTATGTAGCATAATGATGCTTTTGAACTGAGAGCATCGGTAACCTCAACCATAGGTAGTTCTGACTTCAAGAATACTGCTTACAAGTTGGGCTTGTATTGGGTAGGCAATCCAAAGTCACGTTTTTCTCCTGTAGTTGGTGTTGGCTACTCGTTTCACGATTTCCGCACAAAGGGCTTAAACAACAATCATGGCTTATATGTTTCTATAGGCTGTCGCTTTTGGTAACTAAAAGTAAGTATGTTTATTATCAAATGTGCCTTACAATATACAGTCAAAGTGCTCATAAATATCTATAAAAGCGTAGAAATTTACCAATGTGTAAAAAATGTGTAATAATTCTGCATACTATTGATTTATAGTGAGTTATATACCGCTTTTAAATAGAAATGTGTAAAAATGTGTAATTTTTATAGCCATTAAAAACGCTGATTTTGTCTACTTATTTATATCTTTGCAACATTAGTATCCCATTAAAATCGGGACAATAATGTTAACTAGGAAAAAGATACCATGACCAAATACGATAAATCCTAATCCAGATATTTGCTGTTAGATGCAGCGACAACAATCCTATAAAACTCAGTATTTAGAAAAATACTTGTAGTCTCTACAATAGGATATTCCCTATCACAAAATAGGGAATATCCGTTACTTATTAAAAGATAATTATGTATTTTTGCCATAGACTAAAAGCCTAAATTACAGAGCAAAAGAACGTCGAAGTTTATATTACCAACTAAAATATATAGCTATGCGTAGATTTAATATTTTGTGCCTTATATTATTTGCCTTAAGTTCATATTGCATGGCAAGCAACGATAGCATTATGACAAATCATAAAAATCAAACAAATTCAAATTCATTTCTATAACTTTGTGAATAGAAATCATCATTTTAAAAAAAGAACAACATGAAATATGATTTGCAACAAATGCAAACATGTAGCTGAATTTGGAGTTTAGTAATTCATAGATTAGTCACTTTAGAAGTAAAAAAATATATGAGAATAAAGATTCTACTATGCCTTTGTTTCCTGGCTTCTTCCTTATATGCTCAGGATAACAAAGAGGTGAAGAAGAACGTTAAAGAGGGTGAGGATATTAAGGAGACTGTCCTCGCCGAGGTGGTTGTTATCGGCGATAGTATTTTCCATTATCCCGACAAGGATGTGTATCGTATCACCAAGCACATGCGCAAAGGAAGCTATAACACGGCTCAAATGCTGGACAAGGTCCCGGGGATATCCTATAATTATGCCACCAAATCCTTGTCCTACTTGGGTAACAAAAATATCATTATCCTTGTAGACAGTATAGAAAAAGACGCAGAGTATATAAAAAATCTGAGACATATCCGTTTTAGCAAAGTGGAAGTTATACAGAATCCAAGAGGAAAATACGAGTCTTATGATGCCATTATAAATCTGCGCTGCAAAACGGATTATGAGGGATACGAGAATAATCTGTTTGGGGATGTATATTTTTACCCGTCAGACCGAAACGGGAAAGGTAAAAGTTTTGGGAACACTGAGTGGAGCGAGTCCTTTACCTACACAAAGAACAAGTGGAATGCCATGCTCTATTATTCCGGAGATTTTAACCAGGGAGAGAGGAATACATTTCTGACGCGTCGTTATCTGTCCAATGATTACATGGAAACAGTAGTTGCCAATGCGGATAAATCACACAACCAAGGGTATATGGGCCGAGAAAACACCGTTGGTGTTTCAGTGGATTACCAGTTCAATAAACGAAATTCGATTTCATTGGCATACGGCGTGGAATTTATGGACAATGATGATTTCTCACACAGGACCGTAATCGGTTCGGACCTTCAGGGTGGAAATGCCAACACCTTCTATTCGCGCTCCAAAGATAAGGATAAGGGCAACAGACAGGGTGTCGGCATGTTCTATCGCGGCGGGACGGGTGCCTGGAATTACAACAGCACGCTGAATTACATAAGAAGGTCATGGGATACCAACAGCTTGTTGTCACGCAGCACGGGATACTACAATCAGGATGACCGCCATCAGATAATGGATCACGTGTTTGGCGATATGGACATAAACCGTCGATTCCTGAACAAAAAGCTCTATGTGTCTGCTTCCTATAATTTCTTTTGGAAACGTTATGACCAGTTCAGGCTCGGCAACAATGATATCCTAAGCAAGAACACCCTCCTGTATCATTACTTCGGAACCTATCTGTCTTACGAGTTCCCACATCATTTAAGTGTGCATGTGTCAGGCAATGTACGAAGGTACATTGCCAAAACACCGTCATTAAGGGATAGTTATATGGGCTATTCCGGTTCAGTCGGACTGTTTAAGAAGATCGGCAAACATAGTTGGACAAGAATTGACTATTCCAGTACGCTGAACAATCCCTCGCAAGACAAAACATCCTTGTATGAATATTTCACGGACTCGCTGACTAAGAGAGTCGGTAATCCGCTCTTGCGAACTTCTTTGAGACACAACCTTTCCCTGAAGGTAAATATAATGGAAGCCATCACATTGAAGGCAGGCATGAACTACTCTCCGCGTGACTTTGCCTACATCCGGTCTCTTGAATACGGGAACCTACAGAACGGAAAACAGGCTAACTATATCCTTTCCACGTATCAGAATGGTGAAAACCGGAGCTGGTGGGTGTCAATGAACTTCAACAGCAATGTGGGCAAATTTAATATTGATGCCAATGTGGGATATAAACACAGGAAGGCACAATATGAGAGTTTCAACAACAACAATGGGGGATGGACAGGAAGTGCCCAGGTAAGTTATATGTGGTACAAGAAGAAGCTGTATGCCTGTTTGAGCTACACCCATGATAATTTGTATAACGCTGAGGCACAGAGTTGGGGCACAAACTATCATGATTTTTTAGGTGTGAATCTGATAAAATCTCTATTCAAAGAAAAACTTCAAATCCAGTTAACATACACCTTACCGTTTAGTTTCACATCTGAGGAAAACCGCAATTATATTGCTTCACCGGGCTATGAATACTATTCTTGCCAATCCTCCAAGGATATTATCCATAATTCTATAAATCTCGCTGTATCATTCAGAATAGATGGCGGTAAAAGTGTAAGGCAGTACAATCACGAAATGTCAAAAGAGCGATAGAATATATTCTTGCAAGATATATATACGTAACTACTCAGCACCCCTAGGGCATGAGTAGTTACAAAAAAAGCCGGAAGTGGCAATCGTCAAGATTCCTGATTTCATCATGGGTGATGGAAATATTGGTATAGCGTCAAAACCGGGTGGCGGAGATGGAGAGGTTGGCAATGCCAAAGAAAACAACACATTTGATATAATCGACAAAGACGGCGGTAAAAGCAGTCTTTGGGATGATGACAGTGAGGAATAACTATAAGGTATAGCATGACATAAAAATGCCATATCCATAACGCAAGCGCCAAATCATATTTTTTATGGTTTGGCGCTTTATTTTATCAACAAATAGGCGTACCTTTGCGACATGAAAACAAAGATTATTACTTTATTGATATTCATCCAGACAAGCATATGCTGCCTTGGACAGGCATCCACCCACTACAAACGCTACCACGGCGACGGCATCGACGACGTGCTGCAGTACACCCCCATGGCAGCATCTTTCCTGCTCAAGGCGGCAGGAGTGAAATGCCGCAGCTCGTGGGAACAGCGGCTATACAAGTCCGGAGCATCATTCATACTCTGTTCCGGCACCACCTATCTGCTGAAACATTCCATCCACAAGATGCGACCCGACGGCACTGACAACAGGTCGTTCCCCTCCGGACATACGGCAATAGCCTTCAGCGGAGCCACCGTGCTGCACAAGGAGTTCGGCAAGACCAGTCCGTGGATCAGCGTGGCTGGATACACCGTGGCCACGATAACCGCCGTGGACCGCGTCAGACGAAACCGTCACCATTGGGAGGATGTTGCTACAGGAGCCGCCATCGGTTTCCTCTCCGCACAGGCAAGCTACTGGATAGTGGACAAAATCACCGCAAAGTGCAAAATGAAAAAGAAGGATGCCGACGGCAACACCATCGAAGAGGAACAGAAGATACAAATCGGTGTAACTCCCGACGGACTTGCAATGGTAATAAAGCTATAACGACAGCTATAAAACCTGTTTAAATTACACACAAGGTGGAGCTTAAAGCCATGACACCAACCCATTGTTCCTTTTCCGTCTGTGGCAATTTAATTGATTTTCACCTATAAAGGTGTAAAATATTTGTGAGACTACCAACTTTTTTATAAACTATTTCTTATCCCGAACTGGGGTAGATGATAAACTCGTTGACACGAAGATAGTGTCTTTATTATTGCATTTTACATTTGATCCTACTCTTAAAGACTCGCATAGAAGAGTCTGATATTCCCATCATATTTTTCACTTGTTCCTCTTCCATGCCCTCATGCAGTAAAACAAGATATACTTTTTCACGTGGCGACAAACTATCATAAGCTTCAAGCGATGACAGAAAACTAAAATCTATATGGAAATAATAGTCAAGAAATGCCTGCTGTTCAGCCTTTTTCCAGTCTTTAATAGATGAACCTTGCATAGCAGACTTATATAATAAGCACGCTTTTCTTTCGTCTTCTATCGTTTGCTCCTGCATTTTCTTTAGTTTATTATTTAAACGTTCTATTGTTCGTTGGTTCGTATTATCGCTCTTTACCATATTTGAAATTGTAGACTGAGCTTTCTGCTCATTCTCCCTCAAAAGAGTGATAGTTGCTTGGTATTGTTGCATTTTCTTAGTTCTATCCAATCGTTCTGCAAGTATCTTTAATCGTCTGTTTCTAACATACAGCCACCCTATTAGAATCATTAGACCAATAACAATTATACCAAAACAGATTACCCACATCATATTTCTTATATGTTCTTGTTGTGCTATAATCGTTTCATTTGCATCAAACTCCATTTGTAGTTCCCTAACATTATTTTCTTGGCGTAGTTTGTTAACGCTATCTTTGAGCACTAATAGTCGCTGCGACAACTTTAAAATTTCACTTTGATCTCCTTCATCTTTCTTTTGCTTCAACATTGCACCAACTATAGCACATCGTTTCTCTACATCCTTTGTCTGTAAAGCCATTTGCCACAAACTATCTGCCTTCACTTTCTTACCTTGCTTGGCATAAATTCGGGCTAAATTATCATATGTGTCGACAGATGGATAAGTTGCCAAAGCCATATTTAGATATTTTAAAGCCAACTCTGGATTACGTTCTTGATTAAGGTAACCAATGTTATCCATAACGACAACTCTATCTTGAGGGGAAAAATAATCCAAGTAAGGGATACACTTGTTAATATAAAAGCATGCACTATCTGCATCTCCAAGTTTTGCAAAAGTTATAGCCATTCTGGAATAACTACTAACTTTCCAAGTTCCTCTATCATTAGATTCTGCTATACACAAAGCTTTACGTGCATATTTTAATCCTGCATTATAATCTCCACCCTTAGTATTTATCCTTGACAGGAAACGATACAATTCGCTTTCAAGAGAAAGATTATTAATTTGAGGAATAAGTTTCTCACATTCTTTAGCATTAATAACAGATTGATGAACAAAGCCTCTCGAATATAAGTTTTTACTTTTCGCCAAATACGACTCTGCCAACTTTTCATTATCGCCTATCTTTTCGTAATATTTTATACTTTTACTAATTAGAGTATCAGATTTTAATGGGCGATATTGCATATACCGAATGTTCATTAACAGAAGTCCGTAATATGCCACTTCTTTTTCTGTCCTTATTGTATTCTTGACCTTTGCGAGCACTATATCAGCAGAATCTGGTTGATTACGATGAATCAGCGAATCAACAAAAACCATTTGCCGATAAGTTGCATTATCATTAATACAGCCAACCTGAAATAGCGATACCATCGCTACAAGTAAAAAATAAAAGCTATTTTTGTTCATCACTTACAAATATTTTCCATTACAAAGTTAATATAATTATCTTTTAATTGATATTTTAGAGACAAAAAACAACATCTTTTATATTGCATGCGTTACATTTTTATCTTGTAAAACAAGCAATATTCGTACTTAAGCCTCTCAATATCAATATTTTAAATCAATCATAACTTTTGTAACACTAAGAAAAATAAATCATAAAAAATCAAGCAAATCCAAATTTATTTCTATAACTTTGTGAACAGAGATTATCAATTTTAAAAAAAGAACAACATGAAAAAAACATTTATTCTCACAACATTATGCTTGTCATATATAGCAAATGTTGATGCACAAGTAGACCCTTACGATATAAATGATGGTGATGATGTAGTCAAAATATCCAATTCGGATGTAAAAGGAACATTTATACCATCAGAAGGAGCTTTAGAACTTACTTTAAAAAAAGACACAGATAATATGAATATCATTATCTACAAAAATGGAAAAATGTGTGAACAAGATCAAAAACGAGAAGTACTAAAAAACGAAACTGAGATTTATCAGATTTCAGATTATGGTTCAGGAGTCTATACTATATGTTCGGGACAAACAGGAACTATAAAAATTGTAGGGACAATCGTTTATCGATAGTTTTTACATTACAATTGAACTTTCGCATCTGTATTGATGGACATATAAACTAAAAACATGAAATTAACAACAAATACAAAAACTAAGAATGTGTATATAGTCGAAATGTACGACAAACACATTACTGGCTTTACTACTTATAAACATGAATTGTTACGTTGTCTAAATAAAATAGACAATGTTATACCACATATTATAAGTTTAAGATGTCCAACTACAGAATTTAGTATTATATGTAATGAAGAAAACATTGTCTCATTTCAATGTCCAGGTAGGCATAATGATGTGACTGAAATTTCATGTGCTTTACTCGCCCTTCATATAGATAATCAAAGCAATAATATTTTTATGTATAATTTTTCTCCAGCTTCCCAATGGTTAAATGCGTTTCGTAAATATTTCTCGAAAGGGAAAAATATTTATATAATTCATGATTTTATGTGGGCATCTTTTTTATTAGGGAATATGGAAAAATTTTATAGTATTTTAGCCGATAATCCAATCGATAAACAATCAATATTGATAAACCATATATTTCAAGATGGAAAAGAAACATTTAATCAATCCGACAAAATTGTTTGTTTATCCGATGACGCATACCAGTTATTACAAAAGGCGTATAGAATACCCTTTAACAAAATTGTTAAGATACATAACGGATTACATGATTATACAATTAAAAATGTTTTGCGAAAAGTTCCAATGATGAAACAGCTTGAATATTTAAATAATAAAAAAATACTTTTATATGTTGGTCGTGTGTCTTTACAAAAAGGCGCAATTGATTTACTAGAAAGTTTTACCGCTGTAATAAAATGTTTTCCTGACACTATTCTTATTATTGCAGGTGAAGTTGAGTCACTATTATTGTCAAATCTTAATAATGACATAAGAAGTAATATAATCGTGTTAGGTTCTATTTCACACGAAAAACTATCTTTTTGGTATCAAGTAGCAGATTGGGGGATCATACCATCATATTATGAACAATGTAGCTATGCTGGTATAGAAATGAAGATGTTTGGTTTACCTGTAATATCATCCAATGGTATTGGTGTACGAAATATGTTCACGTCTCATAACTCAATTATAGCTCATATAGGCAAGTATAATACGTGTGAATATCAACACAATTTGGCAGAAGCAATAATTAAGGCTTTATCACTATCTGAATCTCAGATTGAAGAACTAAGGCTGTCTTCTCATAAGGATTATATTACAAGATATAATATCGTAAATATGTTCAAAGGGTATTCTAAACTCTTGAATGAAATTAGTAAATAGTGTCTTTGTAACCTTCTAACAAATAGACCAATGGGCATTTTTAGCCTTGTTTATACCCTAGTAGATAAGGCAATAATATAACATCAAAAAAGATGTTGTGGGGAATTTGTAAAAAACATTATTAACATAATATTATTCGATATGAAAATAAAAAAAATTAAACTGCTCGAAAATCCTAAAAAAGGGTTGTCAATGAACGATTGTGATATGGCTTTGTTAATAGGAGGAAGTAATTATAACTGTCCAGGAACATACACAGATGGTGGATTTTTTGGGGATGATAAATGTGCTGCAAGTTATAGTAGTACTGGTTCATGTGGAGACGCTAACGATTATTGTGGTAGCTATGCATCATGTACATTTAAATTAAATTCATAACAGAATTCGATTAATAGCTAATTTTTTATTATAATGGCAGGGTTAAACCTGCCATTACATATCAATAACATTATATATATGATTTGGTCTCGCTATACATATTTATTTAGTAAAGAAAATAGATTCTTTATCTATAACTCTTTATCTAATTGCCTTGCAGAAATAGACGAGGTGGTATTTAATTTAGTTAAAGAAGGAATAAAAACACAACAGGTTGAAACAAAGGACATAGAACTTTCCGAACAATTGTGCAAAATGAAAGTTCTTGTAGACAATGACGATGATGAAATCAATAAAATTAAGTATATTAACAGATTGAGGCGTCAAAATAATAGGCGTTTGATATTGACTATTAATCCTACATTAGCATGCAATTTTAATTGTCCTTATTGTTTTGAATCTGAACATCCTAATATTTATATGACAGATGAAGTTGAAGAGCAAATAGTTCATTACGTTGAATCTTGTAAAGAAGCTGAAGTAATTGATGTTACCTGGTTTGGTGGTGAACCTTTATTAGCCCTTGAACGAATAAAAAGCTTAACAAGTAAGTTAAAAAAAACAGGATTGAAATATTCTGCTAAAATGATAACTAATGGATATTTACTCACAGATAACAACATTAAAGAATTTGAAAATCTGTCAATAAAATTTCTTCAGATAACGATTGACGGTATGGCTAATCTTCATAATAAAAGACGGTGTCTGAAATCTGGAAAACCAACTTTTAATACTATAATTAAAAATATAGACAATATTCAGTCGAAATATCCTCAAATAGGAGTTTCTATAAGAGTAAACGTAGATAATAGTAATGAAAATGATTTCATTCAATTATACCAATTCTTATCTGATAAGCATTATCCAAATGCCAAAGTATCTCTTGCCTTTGTAAAAAATCTTAGTGACTGTAAAACGTGTGCGAATTTATGTGACAGAAATCGCCAAGCAGAATTTGTAAAAAAAGTCCAAGAAAAATACGGTATTGGTGGCTCTTTTATATATCCGCTACCAGATAGAACCGAATGTGCTATTAGAAATAATAATGCCATAGTAATAGGCCCTCAAGGAGAAGTGTATAAATGTTGGAATGATGTGGGCGATTCTTCAAAAGTTATTGGAAAAATTGGAGGAAAGGTAGAGAACGAGGTTTTGTTACTTCGTTATCTAGTAGGTGCAGATCCATTTGAAGATCCAAATTGTTTAAATTGTTTTTTACTACCAGTGTGTGGAGGTGGTTGTCCCCTATCACGTATCCAAAAAAAATATGATGGAAAAGAAATAAACTATTGCCCTTTGATAAAGGATAATCTATACGATTTCTTATTGGCGCACATAAATGAAAAAGAAAAACTAAAATCTAAAACATTATGAAGTCCATACCTATGGGTTATAAAGTAATAAGTATACTATTAACTATTCAACTTTTTGCAATAGAATCTTTTTCTCAAAATGAAATCTTTACGTTAAAAGGAAGAATTTTTGAGGCAAACTCTAAGACGCAATTATTGGAAAGCAATGTTGAAATACTTACAGCAGGCGATAGTACAGTAATTGCTTCTACTAATGCAATTCAAAAGTTTCTAAACGGCAAAGATATATACTATACATCTGATTTTAATCTGAATATTCCCAAGAAGGAAGGAGAATATATTATTCGTGTATCAAAAAAAGGATATGAAACAACTTGCTTAAATGTTTTATTGAAGAATCTGTATAAACGTGAGTTCTCGCGTACGATTTCAGATATTTATTTGGAGAAAGAGCGATTTGTTAATTTGGATGAAGTAGTTGTTAAAGCCACAAAAGTGAAATTCTATTTGAATGGGGATACTATTGTGTATAATGCAGACGCTTTTCAGCTCTCTGAAGGCTCAATGCTTGATAATCTTGTTCGTCAGTTGCCTGGAGTAGAGCTGAAAGGAGAAAAAATATTTGTTAATGGGCGATTTGTAGAAAGTTTGTTGTTGAACGGAAAGGATTTCTTCAAAGGAAACAATGGTGTATTGCTAAATAATCTACCAAATTATATGGTCAACAAAGTTGCGGTATATGAGAAATTGGGAGATGATAGTGAGTTTTTGGGGCAAGAGATGGCTAACGACACACGTTATGTAATGGATGTAAAACTGAAAAAGAAATATTCTGTCGGGTTTTCTGGTAACGTGGAACTTGGAGCTGGTACTACGGATAAATATCTTGCACGTCTTTTTGCTTTGCGATTTACAAATCATTCTCGC
>OIZT01001269.1_pt1 | contig 12015 bp, 6 predicted proteins | sample 1588611 | NCBI WGS metagenome assembly OIZT01 (sample SAMN03283278) | human gut metagenome | biome: human-associated habitat; material: feces | host: Homo sapiens | place: Peru | collected 2012
ATGCATATTTCTTTAATATAGAAATTAAAAATAATAATACTATATCTGGTAATATTAATACTAAATATTATGCATTTGAAAGTAGTGGTAATAGTACTTTATCATTAACTATAAATCAAAGTGATTTAGATATGGCAAATGCTAGTAATGATTATAGTTCTTTTGTAAGTGGAAATGGTGGTAATATTAATGTTTCACTTAATACTAATGGACTTAAAAAAGTATATTGTAGTTATGATTTAGTATATGAACCAGTAAGTGTATATACTCCAAGTAGTGGAGCAACAAATGCAGGTTTAAAAGAATTTACTTTAAGTGGTACTTCAGATAAAGGAAATTCTTTTAGTGAAATAGGTGTATCGGGTTCTAGTGCAGTTACATTAATAAGTGGTATAAAAATTTCTACAGATACAAATATTTTAGAAAAATGGTCTTTTACTGCTAAATATTATAATTTAGATGTTATACAAGATAATGTAGTTGGTAAAACTTTTAAAGGTAATATTAAAGTAGCTAATACAAATTGTTCATTTAATGAACCAGCAAGAATAGGATATGAAGCAATACTTCTTGATAATGGGAATGGAGCAACAACAGTAGATGCTGCAAAAGCCTATATTGAAGGAAGAACTACATCAACAACACCTAATTTTTCGACAATAGCAACAACAAATGAAGGAATGTTTGCTGCAGATGATGATTATACAGCAACTACTGGGATGAAGTCATATTATTTCAGAGGAGCGGTAAATAATAACTGGGTAAAATTTGGAAAAGATAGCAGTGGAAATGATATCTACTGGAGAATAATCAGAATTAATGGCAATGGAAGTATAAGGATGATATACACTGGTACAACCGCACCAACAAGTAGTACAGCCACTGTAATGACAGGAACAGGAACACAAATCAATGCAACAACTTATGCCTTTAATAGTAGTTATAACAATCCAGCGTATGTAGGCTATATGTATACAGCAAGTGCACAACACGGAAATGGTACTTCAAGCACAATAAAAACAGCAATAGATAATTGGTATAAAACAACAACATTGGAAACAGATGCAACAACAAAAAGTTTAGTAGCAGACCAAATATTCTGTAATGATAGAAGTCCATCATCAACACAAACAGCAGCATGGACATCAACTGGAGAGTATTACTATGGAGCATTTGGAAGATTAACACAAACTACAAAAAGTCCAATATTAACATGTGGGGTAGCAAGTGATAAATTCACAGTAAATACAAGTAATGGAAATAAAGCATTAACTTATTCTGTTGGTTTAATCACGGCTGATGAAGTAGCAATGGCTGGAAGTGTATATAATGTAAGCAATAGTTCTTATTATTTGTATACTAATCAATTTTATTGGACAGGATCACCTGAATCATATAATAGATATTATTCATATACTTATTATGTTTACCAATCAGGTTATTTGGCAAGCGATATAGTAAACGTTCAAAATGGTATTAGGCCAGTTATATCATTATCTTCATCAGCTAAATTATCTGGCTCCGGAACTTGGAATGATGTTTATACAGTGAGTTGAGATTTATTAGTAAATATGGAATGAGTTGATAAATTTGTTCCATATTTTTTAATATTTAGAAAAGTAAACCTTTTTTGTGGAAAAAGTGTCACATTTTGCTTGTAAAACTGTGGATTATATGGTATTATCATTGATAGCAATTGATTTATTGCTTAAGTGGAGGGGAAAGCGGATGCCCATACCACTTACTCGAATAATATTTATAGGAGGTGTTTTTCGTGGCAAAAGAAGTCGTAAAGAAAATTAAATTACAACTTGAAGCAGGAAAAGCTACACCAGCTCCACCAGTTGGAACTGTTTTAGGACCTGCAGGAGTTAATCTACAAGATTTTTGTTCAAAGTTTAATGAAGCAACTCGTGATAAAATGGGCGATGTAGTTCCTTGTGAAATATCAATTTATGATGATCGTTCATTTACATTCGTTCTTAAAACTCCACCTGCTGCATTCTTATTAAAGAAGGCTGCTAAATTACAAAAAGCTAGTAGTAAGGGAGCAAATGAAATAGTTGCTACTATTAGTAAGGAAGATTTAAGAAAAATAGCTGAAACAAAACTTCCAGATTTAAATGCATACGATATTGAAAGTGCAATGAAAATTATTGAAGGTACAGCTAGAAACATGGGTATTGCAGTTAAAGGTGTAAATGATGCTGAACTTGCTGAACAAGCCGCTGAAGCAAAAGCTGAAGAAGCTGAAAGAGCAAAACGTGATGAAATGCTTGCAGAAATGGAAGCTGAAGCACAAAGTGAACATGATGCATCAAATGTTGAAGTTATTAACGAAAAAAATAACGAAGAAGAAAATAATCAAGAATAATTTTATATTATTTATTAATCCGCTAATAAACCACAGTTAGGAGGAAAAAAATGAGAAAGTTTGGAAAAAAATATGTGGAAGCATCAAAAAAAGTTGAAAAGAATACTCTTTACAGCGCTACAGATGCAGTTAAACTTGTAAAAGAAACTAATGTTACTAAGTTTGATAGTACAATTGATATTGCTATTAAACTTAATGTAGATCCTAAAAAAGCAGATCAAATGCTTCGTGGATCACTTGTATTACCAAACGGAAGTGGAAAATCTAAAAAGATTTTAGTACTTGCTAAAGGTGAACAAGCTAAAGTAGCAAAAGAGTTAGGTGCTGACTATGTTGGTGACAAAGATTTAATTGACAAAATTAAAACTGAAAATTGGTTTGATTTTGATATTATCGTTGCTACACCAGAAATGATGCCTGAAGTTGGAAAAATTGGTAACATTTTAGGACCAAGAGGTTTAATGCCAAATCCTAAAACTGGTACAGTTACTCCAAAAGTTGATACAGTAATAAATGATATCAAAAAAGGTATGGTTGAATATAGAACTGATAGTTATGGTAATATTCATGGTATTATTGGTAAAGTATCTTTCTCAGATGAAGATTTACTTGCTAACTTAGATGCATTTGTTACACACATAATTAAATTAAGACCTGCAACAGTTAAAGGTGATTATGTTAAGAACATTTCTGTAGCTTCTACAATGGGTCCTGGAATTAAAGTTGAAAATAACTTTGACAAATAGGATTTAATAAGTTATAATAAAGACAATTTGTTGGTGCCATAGACAGTAGGTGTTGATGTAAATCCTACCGAGGACTTTAATTAGTATGAAAAGTTTCTTGGCATGTCTATGTTTAAGAAACTTTTTTATGGCATCCTTACATAAATAATGAGGAGGTGTTTTATGGCAAGTGAAGCAATCTTAAAGCAAAAACAAGGTGTAATTGATGAGATTAAAGATCGTGTTCAAGGTGCTACTACTATCGTTTTATTCGATTATCGTGGTATGACTGATAGTGAAGCTAAAGAATTACGTATCAAATTAAGAGAATCTGATTCTGATTACAAAGTTTATAAGAATACTTTAATGGCTCGTGCTTTTAATGAATTAGGCATAGACTTAAATGATTCTTTAAATGGACCTAGTGCTTTTGCATTTGGTACTGATCAAATAGCACCAATTAAGATTTTATCTGATTTTGCTAAAAGTCATCCAGCATTAGTTTTAAAAGTAGGGATTGTAGATGGAGAGAAAGCTGATCAAGCTAAGTTAGCAGAATATGCTACTATACCATCAAGAGAAGGTCTACTTACTATGCTTGCTGGTGGTATGATGGGTATCGCAAGAGACTTATCAATCTGCTTAGACTTATATAGTCAACAAAAAGAAGATTAATTTAAAAATTAAAATATAATTATAGGAGGAATAGGAAAATGGCTAAATTAACAAGAGACGAATTTATCAGTAGTTTAAAAGAAATGAATTTATTAGAAATTAAGGAATTAGTAGATGCAATGAAAGAAGAATTTGGTGTAGATCCAAGTGCTGTTGCTGTTGCTGCACCAGCTGCTGGAGCTACTGCTGATGAAGGACCAAGTACAGTTACTGTTTCAATAGCTGATGCTGGTGCTGCTAAAGTTGCAGTTATTAAAGTTGTTAAAGAAATTACTGGTTTAGGATTAAAAGAGTCTAAAGATATCGTTGATTCAAACGGTGTTGTTAAAGAAAACATTGCTAAAGCTGAAGCTGATGAAATTAAAGCTAAGTTAGAAGAAGCTGGAGCTACTGTAGAAGTTAAATAATTAACTTCTCTTTTTTTGTAAAATTTCGTAAAAAAAGCAAAAAAATGTTTGACATATATTTTGTTTTGTTGTAATATATGTTTCGAAAGGAAGAAAACTGATATTTTTATAATGGTTTTCTTCTTTCTTTTTTTAAGGAGATTAAAAATGGGACAATATTTTACTAACGAGAAATTACCTAGTAATGTTCGAAAGACTGAATGTTTTGTACTAGGACACAAGTTTACATTTTTAACTGATAATGGTGTTTTTTCAAAAGACGGTTTGGATTTTGGCAGTAGACTTCTTCTTGAGACAATCCCGCTTGAAGAGGTTGGAGGCAAAATTCTTGATATGGGTTGCGGTTATGGAGTTTTTGGTATTGTTATAAGTAAACTTACTGGAGCACATGTTGATATGGTAGATGTTAACTTACGTGCTATGCATCTAGCTGTTAGAAACGCAAAGGAGAATGGCGTTTCTAATGTAGATGTCTTTGAAAGTAATGTTTATGAAAATGTTAAATCAAAATACTCTACTATAGTTACTAATCCTCCGATAAGGGCTGGTAAAAAAATAGTCTATGATATAGTGATGAATGCAAAGAATCACTTAGAAGAAGATGGAAAACTCTTCTTAGTTATTCGTAAGGAGCAGGGCGCAAAATCGCTAATTATCGACTTAAAGAAAATATACAATGTTGATATATTGGAAAAGAGTAAAGGTTTTTTTATAATTAAATGTAGTTTGTAATTGACAAGTTATTATCTTAAGTAGATAATATAGGTTGCTGACTTTGTTTTATTAACAAAAATCTATCAGAAAAAATATTGTGTGGGGTGAAAAAGAGTGTCATATAAAATAGTAAAATCAGGTGACTACCGTGAGAGAAGAAATTTCTCTAAAATTAGAAATACCTACGAATTAAAAGATTTGTTGGAAATTCAAAAAAAATCATACAAATGGTTCCTTGATACAGGAATAAAAGAAGTATTTGAAGATCTATTTCCAGTAGAGAATTTCTCTGGAACTTTATCACTTGAATTTGGAGATTATCATTTTGATGAACCAAGATATTCAATTAAAGAAAGTAAAGATCGTGAGAGTACTTATGCTGCTCCATTAAGAGTTGAAGTTCGTTTATTTAACCGTGAGACAGGTGAAGTAAAAGAGCAAGAAATCTTCATGGGTGATATGCCTATGATGACAGATTCTGGTACATTTGTAATTAATGGTGCTGAACGTGTTATCGTTTCACAATTAGTTCGTTCTCCAAGTGTATACTTTAATCGTGAGATTGATAAGTCTGGTCGTGAATTAATTACTTCTCAAATCATACCAACTCGTGGTACTTGGTTAGAGTTTGAGACTGATGCTAGAGATGTATTATATGTACGTATTGATCGTACTAGAAAAGTAACTTTAACTACTTTACTTAGAGCATTTGGATTATCTACTGATGAAGACATCTTTAAAATGTTTGGTGAAGATGAGTATTTAAAAAATACTATTGCTAAAGATTCTACTAAGAATACAGATGAAGCATTAATCGAAATTTATGAAAAATTAAGACCAGGAGAACCAGTTACACTTGATTCTTCTAAGAACCAAATCATTACTAGATTCTTTGATGAATTTAGATATGATTTAGCAAAAGTTGGTCGTTATAAATTTAATCGTAAATTAAATGTAGCAGATCGTTTATTAAATCAAGTTATTGCTGAAGATATTACTAATAATGGTGAAGTTGTTTTAGAGAAGGGAACTCAAATAACTAAGGCTAATATGGATATCTTAAAAGAAGCACTTGCTAATGGATTTGGTATGAAAGAAGTTAAAGTTAATGAAGAATTAGACCAATATAATAAAGTACAAATCGTTAAGATATTTAGTCCTAATGATAAGAAAAAGAAACTTGATGTTATTGGTAATGATCAAAGTATTGATGTTAAACGTTTAACTATTTCTGATGTTTATGCTTCTGTATCTTATTACTTAAATTTATTACAAGGTGTAGGAAACTTTGATGAAATTGACCATTTAGGAAATAGACGTATTCGTCAAGTTGGAGAACTTTTACAAAATCAATTTAGAATTGGTGTTTCTAGAATGGAGAGAGTTGTTCGTGAGAGAATGACTACTCAAGAAATGGAAGAAGTTACTCCTAAGACTTTAATTAATATTCGTCCAGTTACTGCTGCTATGAAAGAATTCTTTGGTAGTTCACAATTATCACAATTCATGGATCAAACAAATCCTATTGCTGAACTTACTAATAAACGTCGTCTTTCTGCATTAGGACCTGGTGGACTTTCTCGTGATCGTGCTGGTGTTGAAGTACGTGACGTTAATAGTTCTCACTATGGACGTATTTGTCCAATTGAGTCTCCTGAAGGACCAAACATTGGACTTATTACTTCACTTGCTAGTTATGCAAAGATTGATGAGTATGGTTTCGTTATGTCTCCATATCGTAAAGTAGTAGATTGTCAAATTACTGATGATGTACATTACTTAACTGCAGATGAAGAACTTGATTATATTATTTCACAATCTACAGTTGAAACTGATGAAAATAATAAAATTATAAGTGAACAAGTTAATGCTCGTTTCCGCGGTGAAAATATTTTAGCAAAACCTGAACAAGTTGATTACATTGACGTTAGTCCACAACAAGTTGTTTCAGTTACAACAAGTTGTATTCCATTCCTAGAACATGATGATGCGACTCGTGCTTCAATGGGGGCTAACATGCAACGTCAGGCTATGCCATTAATTAAGACTGAGGCTCCATTTGTTGGAACTGGTGTTGAATATATAGCTGCTAAGGATTCTGGTGTTGAAGTTGTTGCTAAAAACGATGGTATTGTTGAATATGCAGATGCTAAGAAGGTTGTTGTTAAGACTAAAGAAGGAAAAGATACTTATAGATTACAAAACTTTGAGTTAGCAAACTCTAGTATTTGTTCACATCAAAGACCTATAGTTCATCCTGGTGATGTTGTTAAAGCTGATAAGACTATTCTTGCTGATGGTAACTCTACTGATAAAGGAGAACTTGCTTTAGGTAAGAATATGACAGTTGCTTTCATGACATTTAATGGTTATAACTATGAGGATGCTGTTATCTTAAATGAAAATTTGGTTAAAGATGATAAATTTACTTCATTACATCTTGAAGATTATGAGATGCAATGTCGTGAAACTAAATTAGGACCTGAAGAAATTACAAGAGATATTCCTAATGTTTCTGAAGAGGCTCGTCGTAATTTGGATGAAAATGGTATTATTACTATTGGTACAGAAGTTAGAGAAGGAGATATCTTAGTTGGTAAAGTTACTCCTAAGGGTATGGCTGAACTTACTTCTGAGGAAAAATTACTACATGCAATCTTTGGTGAGAAGACTCGTGAAGTTCGTGATACATCATTACGTGTTCCACATGGTGGTGATGGTATCGTTCATGATATTAAGATTTATTCTCGTAAAGATAATGATGAATTACCTGCTGGTGTTAGTAAAGTAATTCGTGTTTATATAATTCAAAAACGTAAGATTCAAGTTGGAGATAAGATGTCTGGACGTCATGGTAATAAGGGTGTTATTTCACTTATTCTTCCACAAGAAGATATGCCATATTTACCAGATGGTACTCCAGTTGATATTATGTTAAATCCACAAGGTGTTCCTTCTCGTATGAACTTTGGACAGATTCTTGAAATCCATATGGGTATGGCTTGTAAAAAACTTGGTGTACATATTGCTACTCCAGTATTCGATGGTGCTCATATCAATGATATTAAAGATATGATGAAGGAAGCAGGAATGGATGAAGATGGTAAGACTGTTCTATATGATGGTCGTACAGGTGATCCATTTGATCATAGAATCGCTGTTGGTGTAATGTATATGATTAAATTACATCACATGGTTGATGATAAATTACATGCTAGGGCAACTGGTCCTTATTCACTAGTTACACAACAACCACTTGGTGGTAAAGCTCAATTCGGTGGACAGAGATTTGGTGAAATGGAAGTTTGGGCATTATATGCATATGGTGCTGCTCATACATTACAAGAAATTTTAACAGTTAAATCAGATGATGTAATTGGACGTGTTAAAGTTTATGAATCAATTATTAAAGGTCAAGAAATTAATCAAGCTGGTGTTCCAGAATCATTTAGAGTATTAATGAAAGAGTTCCAAGCTTTAGGACTTGATATTTCTATAATTAATGATAATGGTGAAACATTACAATTAAAAGAAATAGAAGAAGCAGAGGATAGGGAAGACAATAATTCAAGTATTGAAGAATTTGAATCTACTCCTGTTCCGAGTTTGATGCCTGATACTCCTGATGAGTCATTAGAAGATGATTATTCTGATGATGACGAAGAAGATGAAGAGGATGAAGAACCAGATTTTTGTGAAAATTATGATGATTTTATGAGTGATGAATTTGATGAGAATGAAGATTTTGAGGAAGGAGCTGAGTTTTAATGATAGAGGTAAATAAATTTGATGCATTAAAAATTGGTATCGCTTCTCCTGAAAAAATTCGTGAATGGTCTTATGGAGAAGTAAAAAAACCTGAAACTATCAATTATCGTACACTTAGACCTGAAAGAGATGGACTTTTCTGTGAAAAGATATTTGGACCAACTAAGGACTTTGAATGTGCTTGTGGTAAATATAAGAGAGTTCGTTATAAAAATATAGTATGTGATAGATGTGGAGTTGAAGTTACTCGTTCTAAAGTTCGTCGTGAACGTATGGGACATATTGAGTTAGCAACTCCAGTATCTCATATTTGGTTCTTTAAGGGTGTTCCTTCTCGTATGGGACTTGTACTTGATATGAGTCCAAGGGATTTGGAAGAAGTATTATACTTTGTTAGTTATGTAGTTATTGATAAAGGGAATGCACCACTTGAAAATAAGCAAACTTTATCTGAAAAAGAATATCGTGCTTATTATGAAAAATATGGTACTGGTTTTAGAGTTGGTATGGGTGCAGAAGCTATTAAAGAACTATTAAAGAAAGTTGATTTAAAGAAAGAAATCGATGAAATTACTAAAGAACTTGAGACTGCTCAAGGTCAAAAGAGAACTAGATTACTTAAGAGACTTGATGTTTTAGATGCTTTCTATACATCTGGTAATAAACCTGAATGGATGATTATGGATTGTATTCCAGTTATTCCACCAGAATTAAGACCAATGATTCAACTTGATGGTGGTAGATTTGCTACTAGTGATTTGAATGATTTATATCGTCGTGTTATTAACCGTAATAATCGTTTAAAGAAACTTATTGATTTAGGAGCTCCAACTATCATTATTCAAAATGAAAAACGTATGTTACAAGAAGCTGTTGACTCATTATTTGATAATGGACGTCGTGGTAGAAGTGTAACAGGAGCAGGGAATAGACCTTTAAAATCATTATCTAGTATGTTAAAAGGTAAACAAGGTCGTTTCCGTCAAAACTTATTAGGAAAACGTGTTGATTATTCTGGTCGTTCAGTTATCGTTGTTGGACCAAGTTTAAAAATGTATCAATGTGGTATTCCTAAAGAAATGGCTTTGGAATTATTTAAACCACATGTTATTCATGGTTTAGTTTCTAAAGATATCGCTCATAATATTAAAGCTGCTAAGAGATTAATTGAAAATCAAGATCCTGTTGTTTGGGATGTTGTTGAAGAAGTAATTAAAGAGCATCCAGTTATGCTTAACCGTGCTCCTACATTACATAGATTAGGTATTCAAGCATTTGAGCCAATCTTAGTTGGTGGAAAGGCAATTCGTCTACACCCATTGGTTTGTCCAGCATTCAATGCAGACTTCGATGGTGACCAGATGGCTGTACACGTTCCATTATCAGAAGAAGCACAAGCTGAAGCAAGATTATTAATGCTTGGTTCTAACAATATTCTTCATCCAAAATCAGGAGATCCAATTGTTACTCCATCTCAAGACATGGTTTTAGGTAACTACTATATAACTATGGAAAAAGCTGGAGAAGTTGGAGAAGGAAGAGTATTTAAGAATACAAATGAAGCTTTAATGGCTTATGAACGTAGAGAATTAACTTTACATGCAAGAATTGCAGTACCGGTTGATTCATTCAAATATAAATTATTTACTGAGAGTCAAAAAGGTAAATACTTAGTTACTACTGTTGGTAAAATTAAATTTAATGAAATCTTACCTGATTCATTTGCTTTTATAAATGAACCAACAGATGATAATATTTCTAATATTACTCCTAATAAGTATTTCTTAGAGAAGGGTACTAATATACCTGAGGCTATTAAAGAAATGCCATTAGTAAAGCCTTTTGCAAAGGGTACATTAGAAAAGATAATTGCTCAAGTATTTAAACGTTATAAAACTACTGAGACTTCTACAATGCTTGATAACTTAAAAGACTTAGGTTTCAAATATTCAACTTTAGCAGGTATTACTGTTAGTATGGCTGATGTTGTTACTAGTAAGCATAAGAATGAAGTTGTTGCTGAAAGTCAAAAATTAGTTGATAAGATCAATAAACAATATAAACGTGGTTTAATTACTGAAGAAGAACGTTACAATAAAGTAATTGAAACTTGGAATGCTGCTAAGGATCAAGTTCAAGCAGAACTTGAAGAAATAGCTAAGAGTGATGTTGATAATCCAATCTTCATGATGATGCATTCTAAGGCTCGTGGTAACATTTCTAACTTTACTCAAGTTGCTGGTATGCGTGGTATCATGGCAAAACCAGATGGTTCTTCAGTAGAAATTCCAGTTCTTTCAAACTTCATTGAAGGATTATCTGTTGCTGAATTCTTCTTATCTACACATGGTACTCGTAAAGGTTTAGCAGATACAGCATTAAAGACTGCCGATTCTGGATACTTAACTCGTCGTTTAGTTGATGTTAGTCAAGATATGATCGTTCGTGAAGAAGATTGTGGTACTGACCAAGGTGTTGTAGTACATGACTTTATTAATGAAAAGACTGGTTCAGTTATTGAAAGTTTAAGAGATCGTATTGTTGGTAGATTTGCTAATAAGAAGATTATCAATCCTGAAACTAAAGAAGTTATAGTTGAAAAACTACAAATGATTACTGAGTCACTTGCTGATAAAGTAATTGCTGCAGGTATTAAAGAAGTAGAAATTCGTACAATTTTAACTTGTGGTACAGTAAATGGTGTATGTCAAAAATGTTATGGACTTAACCTTGCTACTGGTAACTTAGTAGAAGTAGGTGAAGCTACTGGTATTATGGCTGCTCAATCAATAGGTGAGCCAGGTACACAATTAACAATGCGTACATTCCATACAGGTGGTGTTGCCGGTGCCGGAGCAGAAGATATCACTCAAGGTTTGCCTCGTGTTGAAGAATTGTTCGAAGCTCGTTGTCCAAAAGGTGTTGCGGTAATTGCTCAGATTTCAGGTGAAATTACTTCAATTGAACGTATTGAAGGAACAATGCGCCAAGAAGTTATTATCACAAACGAACACGAAAGTGTTTCTCATAAAATTAACGCGAACCAGTCTATGCGTCCATGGGTTCAGGTCGGTGCAAAGATTGAAGCCGGTGTTGCGTTGACTGAAGGTCCATTAGATCCAAAAGAATTATTACGTGTTGCTGGTGTACGTGAAGTTCAAGACTATATCTTGAAGGAAGTTAAGAAAGTATACCAAAGCCAAGGTATCGAAATTAGTGATAAGCACTTGGAAGTAATGATCAAACAGATGATGAAGAAAGTAATCGTTGTAGATAGTGGAGATACTGATTTAAATGTTGGTGTTCAATTATCATTGAATAACATCACAAAAATCAATCGTAACGCATTGTT
>OIZT01001272.1_pt1 | contig 11978 bp, 6 predicted proteins | sample 1588611 | NCBI WGS metagenome assembly OIZT01 (sample SAMN03283278) | human gut metagenome | biome: human-associated habitat; material: feces | host: Homo sapiens | place: Peru | collected 2012
CCTATCATTGTAGGATGGAAATGATGCATGCCTGTTGCTATTGCTGAATAGTTACTTGGAACTAAATCTGAAACTTAAAAAACTTAAATTCTGAGAAATAAAATGCTCCATATAGATACGTTACGGACTGGAAGCCATTGCGCTTCCAGCCCGTACCTTATATTAAGTAAATTTCTTTAGTCTGCCCAAATGCGGTTTTCAGTATCACGATAGCTATTTACCACCTCCTCGTTGTAGTCTGTTTCCGAAGCTCTTCGGATTTCAGAATTAGCAAGAATTGTCTGTGTCTCTATCTGGTAGACCTTCACTTGGGGCTTGATATAATTATTCTTTTTCACAGCGTTCTGTCTTATTTAATGATCACCTTCATGACTTTGTTGCCACGCTTTACGATGTTGACGCCCTTTTGCGGAGCATTAAGACGAAGGCCTTGAATGTCGTAGTATGCAGCCTTGTCGTTGGTAAGGATGTTGAGATTGTCAATGGCTGTAACGTTCTCATCCATTTCAATGCTGAACATCTTGGCACCAGCTGGCTGAACAGAAGATTTATCTACCATATAAGCGCGGTAAGGCTCGCTGTTCACAGATGTTGTACTTGCATTCTCCAACAGTTTGGCAGGGTTCATCAGCTTGTCGCCCTTCACGATGTAGCAATTGTTTTCAGTATCCTTGCTGAACTCCTTATCAGTATAAAGACCCTGGAGCTGATAGCTGCCGTCGGTAGTTGCCGAGATGAGCGTTTCCTGTGCAATTTTCTTGTCGGTAGCAGAGATATTGAGCGAGGTTTCTCCCTCATTCATCTTGATAATGACAGGCATACCAGCAGCAATACTTGTTTTAACCTCTTCGAGTTCTACTGCATCATCGTTGGCCGAAAGGAGTTTGAAGGCACGGAAGTTCTGGCCAGCGAGCGACACCTCGAAAGGCAGACATAGCGTAGCCCACGTATTGCCATCGCTCATTGTGCGGCTGTAAGAAGCTGCGGCTACATGGAAAGGCTCGTTGGCTTTGAAATTCTGATCCTTATCTATCGTCAGTGTGTTGGCAGTTAAAGGTTCGCCAGCAGCTGCGATTATTTCATCGCCCAATTTACCGACAATCTTCTCAAAGTAACCACCTGCGAGATAGTTGGCATGTGTTTTGTCAAGGACGGTAGAACCCTTATAATTAGGAAGCTTATCACTACACATCGCAAACATATCACCGGATCTGGTAACCTGATCTGTTTTGAACAAATCGCTTACGTAGATATGCTTTAAATTTGTGGCTTTGAACATATAGGACATAGACGTTACTTGGGCCGTATTGAAGTTTGTCAAGTCAATTGATGTCAATCCGTTGATAAAAGAGAACATGCTGCTCATACTTTCTACGTTTTTCGTATCAAAGTTCGAGAGGTCAAGCGATTTTACATTGTCGCCTATTGCTTTAAACATAGCAGACATATCTGTTACGGAACCTGTTTCGAAATGACTCACGTCGAGCGAAGTAAGACATTTACAGTTATAGAACATGTTTGCCATATCTGTGACAGACGCTGTTTGTAGCTTATCGATGTCAAACGTCTGGAGTTTAAAGCAATAATCAAACATACCGCGCATGCTCGTCACGTTGGAGGTGCTCAGATTTCCCAGTCCTGTAATGGTTATCACATTTTTGAACTCTTTAAACATACCAGAGCATGATGCCAACGGATAGTTTTTGAAACTATCGTCTATGACAACGGATGTGGCTTTCTTTATTTCTGAATTCCAACAGCCGTCAAAACTACTGTACTTGCCATCAAACCACTTGGGATTGTCTGACGGATTATAAAACTTCACCACCAAGATATTCGCGTCCTCAGTGGCAGAAGGTGCTCCATATAAGAATGTGAGGGTCTGCGTTGTTTTGTCGTATTCTGCGCGGGCTACCGGCTCGGCAGTTGTTTCAGCAGTCAACGCCTCGTTTGACAAGGCTGACTTGTCAAGGTCATTGGCCAACAATGTGGTAGGCAGCAAGAAAAGCAACATGGATAACAGAGCTACCATTTTTGCCGTCGCCGCCTTTAAGAAGGCTGTGCCTACAAGCGACTTCTGTGGATTAGATGTAAAATGTAACATAAATAATTGATGTTAATTTAGTTATTAGGAAATGATTTGAATGCGGTAAGCATAAGAGATAGAGCCTCCGGCTCATGATTCTTTTACAAAATTACAGATTGCCTTAGTAAATACTCAGTTATGATGCTACGCAAAATGGCGCAAAGCCATAAATTAGTGACGCAAAAAACGCAAAACAAATAAAATCGCTACCTTTGCAGTGTAGAATAGAAAGACGCTTATAATGAACAACCATCTACACTCCTATTTTGACCGTACACAAGTGGGACGACGCGATTATTTCCGTCAACTTGTTTTCCTCACCTTTACTCCTTTATCCATCCTTCTTTTTCTTTTCCACCTTTTAGGTCTCTATGGTTTGACCGTTCGGCCAGCATTGATATGTTCGGCATGCTACGCTATTATATCAGCCATCTCCCTTGGCATCTATCTATTGAAAGGCCCCCAAATACTGAAGTCTATCATGCCTTTTTCGCTCATCTCACTTATGGTAATACAAGGTGTACGTCTGGTGACATTGGCCAACATGGGATTGCATGAACCTATGCTTACCACGGTCAACATAACCATTTGCTACATACTAGTGCTTATAAGTAGTATTTCAATGCTTCCCCACACCACGCTGATCTGCACGTGCATTTACATTTCTGTAATGACTTTTTGTAGGTATCTCACCCATAATCCCATGTATGGTCAGTTGCTCGTGATGTTTGGCTCTATAAGTGTTGCCACGACTATTTTTGGTTATGTAGCCAACAGACTGCTGCATGAGCAACAGAAGGAGCTACATGACTATGCCAGCACCATCGAACAAGTGCTATATGTCTTTAATATGCGTAAGACCGAGCTACTTGCCCTTTTAAAGCTTGCCAAAGCGAAAGACGCCACCCAATATGATAAAGAACTGATGGAAGAACTCGACAACAAAACGCTGCACAACATTATAAAAGTGGCCAACCAAATAGAGCACATGTATGCCAATCAACGCAAAGAAATGCGCGAACGTTTTCCCATGCTCACACCCACAGAACTTGATATCTGTCGACTTGTGGAACAAGGACTGACGCTTAAAGAGATTGCCAATACCTTGAGCAAGAGCGTATCGAACGTAAGTACCGTGAGAGGCAATATTCGTAAGAAGTTGGGACTGACGCAAGATGACGACCTAAGAACCTTCCTCTTGGAAAGCCAACAATAGGAGGAACGCGATGTGGCGCATTCTTCCTATCTTTTTTCCCGTCTATCATGAGAGTACATGATTCGCAAATCCATTAACCAAGCATACAAAAAGAGTTCGCTACTCAACACTTCATCGTTGAGCAGCGAACTCTTTATTATCAGGCTATTCTAAATATGCCTATAGATTATCTAACAATTAGTAGTCGGTGTTTTCAGGATTGAAGTTGGTCCAGCCTGCGGCCCAATTATCAGTACCAAATGCGCCAATAAAGGATACGTGGTCGAACCAGTTAGAACTAATGCCTGCGAATGAAGCCGCACTAAGCAATGGTGATCCTACTCCAGGCACTACGCTTGCTCCGCTCATACCAGTGAGGGGTTGCAAAAGCCATGAAGCAGCCGAAGCTTCAGCGCGATTGCCCGTCTGCTGGAGGAACCACGTGGTAGAGAAGGAAGGACGAGTGGCGTCTACAATAGGCTTTTTGTTGGCATCATAGCCTGTCACGAGATTGTCTTGATAGAGCTTATTGGCATCTGAACCCGTGAGGGTCATGTCGGCAAACCATACATTCTTCAAATTCAGTGTACCAGCTGTGGCCTGTGCTTGTGTGTCGCCTTTTTCACCATCGAGTATCAAGCCGATGGGCCAACCAATCGCAATAGAGTTGACACAATTCAAGCGAGAGCCACGACGTATCTGCATGGCTGCTTGAAAGCGTCCCATGGCAGAACCATTGTTGGGGAAGAATTTATCTCCGTTGATGTAGTCTGTTGTATTTTGGAATGATGCATCCGTAGCTTTCGGACCGATGAAGGTGATGTTGCTAAATGTAGCTGCAGTGTAAGGCTGCGCCGTTGAGCCACTAGCATCATTATCGCTCTCAAAGCCATTGCTCTGGCTGCCATCGGCTATACGAGAGTTGCGCACAGAGAGGCCATACTGTACATGACCTGAGTAGCCATTGTCGGTATCGAAATCGTCGTCCCAACCATGGTAAGCAATCAAATTCTTACAATTTACCGTACCACCAAACCATTCATAAGAGTCGTCGTTGGAATAAGAAACTTGTAGGTGATCTACTTTAGTGCCATCGCCCACGGAACCAAATGTAATTCCATTGATTTCCTTATCCTTTTCAAAAGGATAGCCTGCGAACTCTACACGTACGTAGCTCAATTCTCCTGAATTGTCGTGCACATCGTTTCCGCCATGTTTTGTGCGAGGGCCACCTTCTATTTGGGCTTCACCCGCATTATGAGGCGCTTTTCCGCAAATAATCAAACCGCCCCAGTCGCCAGGTTTACGCTGCCCCTTAGCTTGTGCCGAAGTGAACACAATAGGAGCATTTGCTGTGCCCTGTGCATGAAGCTTTCCACCACGTTCTACGATGAGGGCAGCTTTCGTGTCCTTATCACCCTTGATAATTGTACCAGGCTCAATGGTGAGTTCTGCTCCATCAGCCACATAGACCCATCCCTTGAGTGTATAGGTGCCTTTCTTCAAGGTTTGCTTACCCTTAAACACCACTTCGTTGTCGCCATTACCGATTTGCGTACCATCGCCGAAGAGAATGTCGTCGTAAGCCTTGAGTCCGTGATCGTCCGTGTAGCTGTGTTGCGGTGTCTGAGGCGCATCGTTATCGCTACAAGCACTAAAGGTTCCTACTGTGGCCAGTCCCATGAGGAGCACGGCCACCACTCTAATTGATTTCTTTCGCATAATACTATAATGTGATATTAAAAGAACTATTTCTTCATTCTTCATACACAACAATCTATCTTGCAGTGCATCCTGCCAAGAGAACTTTTCCTTTTTCTCTTAACGCACTGCAAAGGTCGGACTACGCGATTACAAGAGCGTTGCACATTGGTTACGATTTGGCGAAAGCTTACTTATTGGTAGACTTGAATCTAGCTCTAGGATAGTTCTATTCTTTCTTGCATCAAAGTTTAGGCGTTTCTAGATGCTCATCAACACATCTAATAATAAAGGCTGTTAGCACATATTATCTGTGCACCCGATCCATTAAGCGCTTACGGAGCCTATTCAAACGAATACTTCTTTTTGTAAAATAGATTCACTTTAGCAGATGCAAGTGTTCAGAAAAGCCCCAAGCATCGCATTGAAGTGCGTATGCTTGGGGCTTGGAGTAGGTATAAAATAGCTTTTGATTAAGCATCTTCGCTTTCTGCGGGAGCATTGGCAGAGGGAGTAGCATCGGGCTGAGTAGCAGATGTTTCCTCGTCTGAAGCGGAACTTGATTGTTCAGAAATAGTCTCATCCTTGGCAGGAGTTGTCTCTGTCTCGGCAGGAGTTTCTGTGGGAGCAATTTCTGATTGCGCTTCGTCCTTAGGCTCGGGATGGAGAATGCTTTCGCGGAGCATCTGAAGCTGACGATTAAGAGGCATAAGTTGCAGACCTTCCTCGATGAGATTAAGAGCGTCCTGCGTACGGCCCTGCTTGTTGAGCGCAATGGCCTTCTGCCACATATAGAACACTTTACGAGAAAGCGTTTCGCCCACCTGTGGATCCTTCATCAATTCGTCTACCATTTCAAGGAATCTGTCATAATCCTGAATTGGTAGGTAGTAATTAAGGGCTATAAATTGCTTTGTAGTAAAGTTCTCTTCAAGCAAAGAGCGATGTGCATCGAAGAAATCCATGGCTTTCTGGCGAGCAGCTGTTTTCTGCTCTTCTGTCTCTGCTTGTTTGAAGCGCGACACGTAGAGAGTGAGCAAGTCTTTCACGCTGCTATCTGGTTTTTCACCCGCTTCAATTGCCTTAAGATAAAACTCTTCTGCACGTTCGTAGTCCTTCGCAATGTATGCTTTCTTGGCCTGCGTGTAAAGGTTGCAGGGAGTAAAACGAGCGAGACCTGCAGAATCAGAAGCATTGTTGTAAGTATTCGTTGTAACAGGCGCTGTGGTCTTAGGCATATTTTCAATCACATCTTCGAGTAGTTCTTGAGCTGCTGTATTGTCTGGCTCCACTTCGAGAATGTGTTCAAGCAAACCTTTGGCCACGAATGTACGGTGAGCTTCTAAGTTGTCTTCAGCCATTATGTAGAGATCGTCTACGGTATGAGGCAAGTGAATGCAATTCGCGGCAGGACCTTGATTGTTACGACCAGGAGTATATACAACCTTCACTCCCTTGCGCAGATTCTGGTAGAGAGAAGTCTCTATTACTTGATTTACGTAGAAATAGAGATCAACATCATTTTTAAAATCGTGAATGAATCCGAAACGTTTGTCGGGGTTGTAATAAGTCACGCGACCTTTTGCTGCCACGTAGGGACGACGTTGATAGTTGAAATAGTCTGCACTTGGAGATGCGGCATGGACTTCTTCTCTATGATTCTGCTCCTCGAAACTTTCTTCTTCACTGCGGAAGTACTTTTTTCTTCCGTATTTAGGATCGATTTTGCTTAAATCGATTTGTCCAATCACCTTAGGTTCTGCCACACTCGCAGGTGCGATGAGGTCGCTTGCCGAAGGAGCCTCTTCAGTGGCCTCTTTTCCTAATATGTCTCCCAGCGTCATAGATGCTTCTTTCTGCAAAGCAGTGGGAGATTCTGTATTTTGTTCTTTCAATGCGTTTACAGGAGCTTCAGCCTCCTCATCCATGATGGGTTCTTTCACCACGGGAGACTGAGAAGGCACCATCGGTACAGGGCTCGCAGCTGTAAAACTGCGCACATCTGAGGCCGCGATGCCCATGATATGCCCATTGGGCAAACGCAAGACGATATACTTGCTGTCTACATGTTCAATAACACCTGTGACTGCACCTTCCGAGCATGTCACTTCAATACTATCACCTATCTGATAGTTTGCTTTAATAAAAGTCAACATCGTACTTATTTTTATTATAGAGATTATTTATTTATAAAATATGCGCGCAAATATAACGATTTCCTTTCTAACAAAAGGCTATACTGAGCGCTATTTTTGCGCAATTAGTAAAAATAAATGCCACTCATCGAGATTTTATTCACCATTTATTTGAGATTTCCCGTTTTTATGAAAGCCTCAAATCCGCAACAACAGAACATTTGTCAAAGAAAGTATTAACAAAAGAACTTCTCTCTGCAAATCGATCTAAGAGATAGGGGTAAGGGTGGTTCTATAAATTCTGAAATCTATGGTTCCCAATTCTGATGATGGGATTTATAGCCCCCCTTAAGACAAACAGTAAAAGCTTTACATGCCATCTGTTGCTTACTCCCAGGAAAATAGGAAAGAGAACGTTACGCCTTGTAAGGGAAAAGTAGGAACAGATGAATCTTACTTTCTCCCTCGCAGGGCGTAACGTTCTCAGCCAAAGTATCTTTTTATCAAAAAGACTTAGAACTTGTAACTTACATTGAGACTAAAGTTGCGACCGGGACGATAAGAGCGTGTCAACTCTTCCACCTTACGCTGCGTGCCATCATTAAGGGTCACATCATTGAATTGCTTAAATTGTACTTTCTCGCCGATGATATCTTTCAATCCCAGTTTTATCTCGAAATGACCAAAGGTGCGTCCCAAAGATAGGTCGAGTGAATTGCGAGGAATTTCGTAAGAATCGGGAATATTCACAGTTTGGTCGGCTGTGGAACCGAGATTGCGTCCCACACCGATGAGGCGCTTACCTATGCGATTGTATTGCAAAGCGGCGCTCCATGCTTGATGGTTGTAGAAGATGCCCAGATTGAGCAGATAGGGCGATTGTCCCTGCATGGGACGATTCTTCTGACGCGAGCCTGCGGGAAATTGCACACGACTTTTGATGAGCGAACCATTGAACACGAGGGTAAAGTCGGGCAAGCCAATGAAGCCCATATTCTTACGAACATCAAGTTCGAGTCCGTACGACACGGCACTGCGAGCATTGACATAAGAATAGATTTGGTCTGTTCCTCCCGTTATAGTATAAGCCCATTCTATAGGACTATCGAAATGCTTATAGAACGCGGCTAGACTTATCTGGTCGCCCTTAGAGGGATAAAACTCGTAGCGCAAGTCGGCATTGTCTACGTAGCACGACTTAAGATCAGTATTACCCTGTACTGACGAGGAGAGGTCGAAATCATAGAACACGGATGGACTTACTTCGCGAAACTCTGGACGATTGACCGAACGGCCATACGAAGCACGAAGTTGCTGACGAGTGTCGACATGCCAAGTGAGGTTGACCGAGGGGAAGATATCGTTGCCATCGTAATATCGGCTTTTAGGACTACGCTCATAATCGCGAGTGTTGCTCACGAGTTCCATACGTGAGTGTTCAAAACGTGCACCAGCATAGACATTGAAATCGCCGAGAGGAAGGTTCACTGCAGCATAGGCTGATGCAATGAGATGGTGACCTTCATAGTCATTGCGCATCTTGGTATCATCGATGAGATAGAGGCCTTTGTCGCCATAATTGGCATCGATAAGAAGCTGCGTTGGGAGGTCGAGGGTACGAAAATCAGCAGGCAGCGTATTGTCGGAGGGATTCCATTGATACACAAAGCTACGCGTGTTATACTTTCTTGTGCGATATTCGGCATAAGCTCCTGTATAGAGCTCGGGGTGCAAATGAGGTGCTTCGAAGCGGTAGCGATAATTCACTGCACCCGAAGCCAAGTGTTCGTCAAGGCGGGTAAACTCTCGATTGATATCATTGCCCGTACTCAACCCCACATGGTCAATATCTACACTATTGTCGAGTGAATAGCGACGGCGATCGGGCAGATTGCGGTTAGCATAAGCATATCCCGCACTCCAATCAAGGCGTGACTTTTCCCAAAGATATTTCCCAGTAAACTGCGTGTTGTATGTGGTTCGCGAGGAGTAATAATATTCGGCATCACGCACGTGGTCGCTCTGAGCGTTGTACCCTTCGCGTTCAGTATAGCGATTGGTGCCGAGTTGGTTGAAAATATTTTTCCACTCATAGCGACCAGCACCACGAGCAGGCACGAAGGTAAGATTGAGCATTGCCCCCAGACGCACATTGTTGGCATATTGCCGATCGGTAGTGTTGCGCAAGAACACGCTTTCATTGTGTTCCAAATCATAAGCTCCGAAGAAAGCATTCTTCATGGGGGCATACGTGCGATCATTGTTGCTATAATTCACAGAACCGAGTAAGGCTATGATTGCTCCGTTTTGCAATTCGCGAGAACGATTCACATCGGCCGAGAGGGAGAGGTCGGCCCAAGGAGTGCGACGATGGATGGTCCAGTCGTTGTTAAGTCCGCTTCCGAGAATACTAATGCCACGTCCGCCAGGCGTCTGAGGCAGAGTGGCATGAAGGCCACCCTTTAGGCTACGAAAGTTGTCAAAGCCTAAGAAGTCGGTGCTTCCCCCTTTGGGTGCCCAAAATGTGCGGAAATGGCTTTGGTCATTCACGCTAGCGCCTACAGAGATACGGGCTGAGTTCTCATGGGGTACCTCCTTGGTATCAATCATGATAAAGCCTCCCGTAAAGTCGGCAGGATATTGCGGTGCAGGCGACTTTACTATCTGCATATTGTCTACCTGCGAAGAAGGAATAATATCGAACGAGAATGCACGAGAGTCGGCCTCGCTCGAAGGCACAGCAGCACCATTTATCCACACGTTGTTGTAGCGTTGAGAGAGCCCACGCACCATCACAAATTTTTGGTCGATGATGGAAATTCCAGGTACTCGGCGCATCACTTCCGATGCATCTTTATCCTGCGACTTGCTAATCTGTTGTGCAGAAATGCCACTTTGCACAACGAGACTATTTTTCTCGGCAGCCACCTGGGCGACCTCTGTGTTACGCTTAGCTTGTACGGTCACAGTGGCTGCACCAAGATTGCTCTCAAGCTCTTCCATGCGAAGGATGAACAACGTATCTTGTCGGACAGGATTGACTGTGATTTGAAGTTTGTGATAGCCTAGATAAGAGGCTGTGAGCGTATAGTTACGTTGTCCCAAGGGAGCAATGCTAAACATTCCATCGGCATTACTCACGGCGGTGAGCCGCGCTTGCACCACTTGCACCGTAACACCCACCAAAGCCTCGCCCGTATGGGCATCAATTACTTTTCCACGCAATGTGGCCGTGACGCCTGCCACGGCTGTCTGCAGTGCAAGCCCTAGCATGAGAGCAAGCAAACAGAGTCGTCTGAATCTTTGCATATAGTTTATATTGAAATGACGGAAATATATTTACTGAAGTTATACCTAAAATGGGGGGACATAAGCAGTAGTTTCCTTGTCAGAGGGTAGAGCATCTTCTAATTTAAGAATCTACAGAATCACCCTATATTCTTCGAGTGCAAAGTTCTTCACACTATGTTACGAAGGAGTTAAAATGTTTTCATGTTTCTGTAACATTTCCATGTCAATACATCATTAAGTTCATGCCATACGTCCATCAAAAAGCCCCATTCGTCTATTTCCGCAACCTTGAAGTTGCTCATTCCGAAGTTTTTCGCCAATTTTGCGTCACATTATCCACTTCATCAAAAACAACACAAACTATATACATTACAACAATGAAGAAGTATTCCATTGCGCTGGCTTTCCTCGCTGGTGCACTAACACTTTCAAGCTGCGGCACCACGGGTTCGCTGGGTCAAAGCACTAACAACAATAGCACCCTTGGAAGTGCAAACAATGGCTCCACCACTGGCAACATATTGAGCGAAGCCAGTACCATCGGTAGCATTTTAGGCAACATTCTGAGCGGTAGTTCTAAACTTTCGCAGAGCGACCTCGTAGGCACTTGGAACTACACAGGTTCCGACTGCGTATTTAAGAGCGAGAATCTCCTAGCCAAAGCAGGCGGTGCCGTAGCTGCCAACAAGGTGAAGAGCGAACTCAACACGCAGTTAGCTAAGTTTGGCATCAAAGAAGGTGCATGCTCATTTACATTCAATAACGACAATACTTACAGTGCCAAGATTGGCAACCGCACCATTCAAGGTAACTATACACTCGACACTGCCAACAAGACAGTGAAGATGACTTATCTCGGTGGACTTGCCTCAATGACCCCTCACGTGGCAAAGACAGGCGGAAAACTGAGTCTGCTCATTGAGAGCGACAAAGTGCTCTCGCTTGTAAAAGGCGTATCAGCTCTGAGCAAAAGTACATCTATGAGTGCTATCAACTCTATCTTGAGCAACTACGACGGCCTCTACATAGGCATGCAGCTGAGCAAGTAAAAGCCATCGGAGAGAATTTATCTCACACAGAGATTTCTTCCTCCCCGCGTATGTGCAACAAGCGTAACAAGCGTTTGTTGCACATTCTTTTTGGGAGGGAAGCATGAAGAAAGAAGTAGCTAATTTTAGCAAGTAAGAGGTCACGGAATAGGCAAGTATGATTTTATACTTTCTTTTCAAAGGACGGAGATAAGTGAGCTATTTCGGGTCAGCGGATATTCCCAGTTGGTATTTTCCTTATGTCGTATGTTTTCCCATTTTTCATGTTATAGTAAGGCTGTTGCGTGAAGATACAGTCTTATTTTAGGGAACGAGAATTGTCTCTCTGCATAGATGGAAATTTTCCCCTTGTAAACGGAGAATTTCATAAACTGCAAACGAAGTGTTCCTAACTTCGTCATTATCAATCTAGAATCTAGACCATTCCGTTTCTCAATGAAGACTTTTACGTCTACCACAGGCCTGTGGTAAAGCTACCGCTGCCGTGCGGCAGAGCTACCACAGGCCTGTGGTAGCTTTAC
>OIZT01001275.1_pt1 | contig 11949 bp, 8 predicted proteins | sample 1588611 | NCBI WGS metagenome assembly OIZT01 (sample SAMN03283278) | human gut metagenome | biome: human-associated habitat; material: feces | host: Homo sapiens | place: Peru | collected 2012
TCGGCGAAGACAGCCATCCACATGGTACCTAAACCCACAGTGGCAAGCAACAGAACTGCCACTTTGACTCCTATGGCAAAGGCCACATTCTGATGGGCAATGCGGATGGTGCGACGGGCAAAGTGAACAGCAAGAGGAACCTTTCGTGGCTCATCATCCATCAGCACCACATCAGCAGCCTCGATGGCAGCATCACATCCCAAGGCACCCATGGCTATTCCTACATCTGCCCTCTTCAATACGGGCGCATCGTTGATGCCATCACCTACATAAGCCAAAGTCCTGCCTGCAGGCTTCTGTTTCAGTAGTTGTTCTACATGAACCAACTTATCGGCAGGCATCAGTTCGGCTTTATATTCATCGAGACCCAACTGACGGGCTATGCGATCGCCCACCTCCTGACGGTCGCCAGTAAGCATCACCATTCGGCGCACGCCCTCACGTTTTAGCAGAGAAATAGCCTCTTGGCTATCGTCCTTTACCTTATCATTGATTACAATATGTCCAGCATATACGCCGTCCACAGCCACATGCACCACAGTTCCCACAAGATGACAATCGTGAAGTTTCGCTCCTAAATTTTCCATCATACGCGCATTACCCACACAGACTTGTCGGCCTTCCACTACGGCTCGAATGCCGCGTCCTGCAATTTCTTTCACCTCTGAAATGCGACAACCATCAGTGGATTCTTGAGAGAAAGCCGCCCGAAGAGCAGCACCGATAGGGTGCGTAGAGAAGTGCTCTACATGGGCTGCGAGATGGAGCAGTTCACGCTCATTAAAATGGTCGGGATGTACGGCTTCTACGGAAAATACACCACGCGTTAGAGTGCCAGTTTTGTCGAACACCACGGTGTTGAGCCTTGCCAACACATCCATAAAGTTGCTTCCCTTTACCAAAATGCCATGACGCGAAGCTCCCCCTAATCCACCGAAGAAGGTGAGCGGAACGCTTATCACCAATGCACAAGGGCAAGACACTACCAAAAAGATGAGTGCACGATGAAGCCAAGTGGCAAACGATGCCGCAAATCCCACTTCGGCAAACAAAGGCGGAATGAAGGCTAAAAGCAAAGCTGCACACACCACGATGGGGGTGTAGACGCGAGCAAAGCGAGTGATAAAGCTTTCGCTACGCGACTTACTTTCATCGGCCGTCTCCACGAGTTGTATAATTTTCGACACTGTGCTCTCGCCAAAGCATTTTGTTGTGCACACACGCAACACTCCCGTAAGATTAATACAACCCGACATAATCTCATCGCCCTCTGCCACTTCGCGAGGCAAACTCTCGCCCGTCAGTGCCACGGTATTGAGCGAAGACGTTCCTTCCTCTACCACCCCATCGAGAGGTACTTTCTCACCCGGACGCACCACGACCACTTCGCCTACTCTTACCGCATCGGGGGCTATATTCTGCACCTTTCCCTCACGCTCTACGTGTGCCACATCCGGACGGATATTGACCAAGTGGGCAATGCTATCGCGACTACGCCCTTCGGCATAACCTTCAAAGAGTTCGCCCACTTGGAAGAAAAGCATCACGAATACGGCTTCGGGAAATTCTGTCTCTGCCCCAGGTAGGAATCCTATGGTGAGTGCGCCAATTGTGGCCACTGACATAAGGAAATCTTCATTAAACACGTCGCCCTTAGCTATTCCTTCAGCGGCTTCGCACAATGTTTCGCGGCCTATGAAAAGATAGGGCACGAGGTAGATAAGAAGTAGTTGCCAAGTGGCGAGCTGACTATATTTCTCCACCAGCACAGCCACGCCGAGCAATACGGCCGTAATGGCAATAAGCACCACCTTGCCTCGCAACGAACCTTCTTCGTGTTCTTCGGGATGACCATGCTGTGCATCAGCGTATTCATGTTTTTCTTGTGATTTGCAACAACACGATTGATGTGGATAAGGTATGGGAGCCATAATTCTAGGTTTTTATTTAGGGTGGTTCTATAAATTCTGAAATTTATAGAACCCAATTCTGATGATGGGATTTATAGAACCACCCTTTATTGTTTTTTTGTATATCTTTTTTCATTGCAAAGGTAAGAACTTGCCGATGCAACTCGGTTGCAAAGCCTATTTTCTGCAGACATTTGCAACTTGGTTGCATTTCTTCACGGTCATTACATAGCACATATTGAAAATCAATGGGCTACATCGAAATTATGGGTGGCTTTGGGGGGCGCGCAAGCAAAAAAGAATTGAAAAGGACAAGCGTTTTTAAATGAAAGAACCGTGTGTTCTCCCACAAAAACTATACGATAGTTTCTGCAGTTACCAAACTTTTTAATTAAATTCGCAGCCGAGGAGTGTATACCTAATAGTCTACCTCACGTTTTCTTTTTTCATAAATACTCATTTACCCCATGAAAGCTTTTTCCGCCTTATTCTCCCCGCTTCGATTCTTTCTCATGGTTTGCTTTGCCACCATGACAGCAGCAGTTTCCGCTCAATGCAAATTGGCTCCGATGACCACGGGCAGCGTGTTTGCCTTGCCCGAGATGGACAGTGTGACAGCTTCAGTAAAATTCACCAATTATGGTTCCACCCCCGTGACCGACTTCGATTATACGCTCTACTATATGGACACACAAGAGACGACTGCCCAACAACACGTGACGCTCGATACTCCGCTCAAAGATGGTGAGACCACATCTATCAGCATAAAGCTGCGCAGCGGAAAAACACTCGGTTCGAGCGATGTAGTGCTAAACGTAGCACAGGTAAATGGCGGCTATAATGCCACCTCCGTGCCTTACACCTATATTACGCTACACACTGTGAGCGTAATGCCTCGTAAGCGCGTGCTCGTTGAGGATTACACGGGGATGTGGTGCGGCAACTGTCCGCGCGGCATCGTGATTATGGAACATTTGCGACGCATCTTCCCCGACTCCTTTGTGGGCATTGCTATCCACTGTGGCGACGCACTCGATCCTAGGCCCTACGGCTACGACAATATGGAGAGAACGTGGGCACCAGGAAAGCCTTCCGTATGGTGTGGTCGACGCAATAAACTTTATAACTTCGACTCTACTACAGATTTTCTAACCGAACTCAACGTGATGCCTGTGGCCAACATTGAAGTAGAAGCGAAGTGGAACGTCGACAGCACGGATATTGCCATACACACGCTACTCACACCATGTATCGGAACTACCGATGACAATACCTACTCACTGGCCTATGCGCTTATTGAGAATGGTATGAAAAATAGCAACTGGACACAAACAAATTATTTCGACCTTTGGGAAAACAACACATTGGAACTGCCCGAGATGGAAAAATTTCGTAATAGCGGAATGGACGTTTCGGGCTTAACATACGACCACGTGGTACATGCCTCTTTAGGAATTTCCTCGGGCATTGAAGGCTCTGTACCCCAAAAGTTGGAACCCAATCATGAGGTGGAACATGACGCAGCATTCACGAAAATCCGCGACCTCGCCCATATCCAGTGTCGCGACAGCCTTATGGTATGCGCCATTCTGCTAAATACAACCACGGGCAAGGTGGAGAATGTGGCACAATGCGCCATTGTCAGCTCTACCGCCACGGGCATTCATGTCCTCCCCACATTGCCCACCTCCATTACTTCTACCCCCGAAGAGCATTTCTCCATCGACGGCCGACGCATCTCTGCCTCGACCCCTGGCTTCCACTTGGTGCGCCAGAAGGATGGCAAGGTGGTAAAAGTTTGGAGAGGGAAATAAGCAAGCTACATCTTTTATACCCCCATATAAATCCGACGCGAGACGCGTCGCCCACAGAAGATATCAATCATTTCTGTAGGCGACGCGTCTCGCGTCGGTAGTTACAAGTCTTCTTACTTTTTTATCAGCGCCGAGAGAATGTACATCTGCATCATAGCCACAGCACGCGCATTCTCGCCCCCATTGGGGATGATAATATCGGCAAACTGCTTCGTAGGCTCGATAAATTCATCGTGCATGGGCTTGAGCACATTGCGATACTTGTCAATGAGCATCTCAAGCGGATGTCCACGCTCTTCAATATCGCGCTCAATGACACGCAAAAGGCGTTCATCGGGCTCTGCATCTACAAAGATTTTGAGATCCATAAGGTCGCGGAGCTTTTTGTCGTAAAGAGCCATGATACCTTCCACGATAATCACGTCGTGAGGCTCCACATGCACAGTCTCTTGTTGGCGCGTACAGGTGAGATAGGAATAGGTAGGTTGCTCTATGGCGTGTCCCTTGCGTAGCTCCTCAATTTGATGAGCCAAGAGAGGCCATTCGAAAGCATCGGGATGATCGAAGTTGGTCTTCTTGCGAAGTGCTTCGGGCACATCCCACTGCGAATTGTAATAAGAATCTTGTGGAATCACCGCCACTGTGTCGGCAGGCAAACTTTCCACTATCTTACGCACCACGGTAGTCTTGCCCGATCCCGTGCCGCCAGCGATACCTATGATAATCATCTCTTCATAATTTTGAAGTTCTTGAAATATACCTCAAGATCCTTGCCGCTCACATTGGTAATACGGAGTTTTGAAGCAGACATGCCGCCAAGTTCATTGCCCGTGTGGATTACGGGGTCAGTATCGGCATAGTGGAGCAAGCTCACCTCTGTCCATTTGCCATCCTTAAAGAGTTCGAGCTTGAATTTCTTAGCCACTCCAGGCACACCGAAGTTGAACTCCATACCAGCGAAAGCAATATCACGTTCACCCTCAAGAGTAAACTGAGCATCCTTTGCCCACTTGATTACCTCGAGAGAAGGAGCCACTGTAATACTATTACCACGCACAGAGACGGGCAACAGAGCAAGCTGTGGCACATTGCTCTCTATCTTGTAAGGATTGTATTCTGCAGAGTTGACAAGTGAGGTGCCGTTCACCTTATTATAAGAATCGGTGGCTTGAGCAAAGAGTTGATTGAGCGTGGGGAGCATCACCTTGGTGGCCACCTTAATGCCTGGCTGAAGGGCATGGCGCACGTCGGAGTTTTCGAGTGTATACATCTGCTCTTGTAGAGAGCGTGCCTGGTCGTAGTAGTTCTTAAATGAGGGGAAAGCCGAAGCCGAAGCCGAGGTGGCTTGCGTCAGCGCCATGGAGCATACTGCCACACCGTAATCGCCCACATTCTTGGCTTGAAGCAACCACGGACGAAGCTCGCGCACGAGTTCGGGATTTTCCTTATCAGACAGGAGAATGTCGGAGGCCATCTTCAATTCAATGCTCTTCTGAAGAAGCTGCATCACTGCCTCCTTTTCGCCCTTGAGGGCTGCCTCAGCCAAGGACTTTAGTTCCTCACCTTCTTCGCGACGGAAGCCGTGGCCGTTAGGACCGAGGTCCTTATTGTAGAGAGCAAAAGTGCGCAAGGCTTGGTAGTTGCCAGGCAGAACGGCTTTGAGAGCCTTTTCCCAGTCTTTCTGATAGTCGTAGGCTTTCATATTCCATGTATAATCAGCTATGCCGTAAAGGGCTATCTTTGAGGCTTCTGCATGCTCCATGGGGTTGGACACGAAGCCAGAGAGATCCGAGGCTATGTCCTGACCATTTCCGTAAGCCGGACCGAGAAGTACGTGGTCGCGTACGAAATCGCTCACGGGGAAATTCCACCAGATATAGGCTTTTCGATCAATGCGCTGATTGATCCACTCCATGCTTTCCTTGTCGATACAGTGCACCACAGAGTTCCCTGTCCACATTATCTGCACGCTTTTGTTCATCTTCGTGCCAAGAGTACGCAAATAACCTTTTTCATCGTTGGCCCATGCGCGATTATATTCCGTGGGACACATCACGAGCGGACGCACGCCCTTGTGGGTCTTTACGAAATGGTCGTCCACATAGTTGAGCAGTTCGGCTTGCTTGTCAGCTCGGGTTCCCTCGCCCCAAATATCATCGAAGAATACGGCAAACGAACGCACACCGAGCTTATACATATCTTCAAACTTCTTTATCAATGCATCGCGATCGGCTGTGGTCCATTTGATGTCTACTCCCGGATGAATCGCCCAATAGAAGTTTACGCCACACTGCTTGGCGTGCTCGTTGAGTTCCTGAATACGCTTTGCTTCAGCCTCTGGATAAGGCACACGCCAGTGGTCGCGATGATAGGGGTCATCCTTCGGTCCGTAAATATATACGTTCATCTTGTTGCGTCCGTAAAACTCTATCTGGCTCAGACGCGCTTTGTGGCTCCAGGGAGTTCCGTAGAACCCTTCCACGGTGCCGCGGAAAGGAACGTCTGGCCAGTCTGTCACGGTGCAAGTCTCGAGTTTTCCTTCAGCGATAGACGCCAAGAGGGTCTGCACACCATAATAGAGGCCTGTCTCGTCAGAGCCCACAATGGTGACCCCCTTCTCAGACACTTCCATATAATAACCCTCTGCGTGCGAAGGGGCATGCTTTGCTACCTTGCTCACGGCCTTGTCGCCCTTCACACCGATGGTCACGGTGAAACGAGCTGCGGGGTCGTTCTTTACGAGTTTCGAGGCCACTAAGGCGTCAGCCGCGATACAACCTGAACGCTGCTTGTCGCTTACTATTTTCCACGTAGTGGGCGCTTTTACGATACCCTTTTTGGCTTTCACCACCTGCTGAGGTACGGGATTAACCAAACTGATTTGTGCATTGGCTGTGCCCGCTCCAAGCGCTGCAAACAGCATCGTTGCACCTAAAAGTGTATGTTTCATTATTTGAGGTTTGAAGTTTTGAGGTTATAAAGTAAGTTTTGAGGTTATAAAGTTACCTTTTGCATATAGTACGGTAACTGAAGTTTTGGATTTAGCAAGGGCGGGCTGAAAGCCCAATGGAGCACATAGCCCAGGGCAAGCGAAGCGACACCCTGGGGTAAAGTGACATTATAACCTCCAAACTTAAAACTAAATTAATATCAGAATCGAATCTCCCCGCTTCCTGCACAAATCTGTCCATCAGCAGTATAAAGCACACCAAACTGGCCAGGAGCAATCCCTTGTACGGGAGTGGGCGAAGTGATAAGGAATCGACCATCGGACTGACGCGTCATGTGTCCTGGACGTGGGCGCTCCGTATGGCGTATCTTAAAGAGCACATCGGCTTCGGTTGCGCCTTTCCAAGGGTCGGCGGTGATAAAGTGGAAACCCGTTAAGTGGAAATCTTTACCATACAATCCGTGACACGATTCCGTATGTGACACATATATGATGTTTTTCTTAATATCCTTGTCTGTAACAAACCATGGGCCGCCGCCAAGACCGAGTCCCTTGCGCTGGCCTACGGTGTGAAACCAGTATCCTTTGTGCATGCCAATGACACGCCCTGTCTCACGCTCAATCACCTCGCCCTCACGTTCACCAAGAAGCGTACGCAAGTAGTCATTATAATTAATCTTACCCAGAAAGCAGATACCTTGACTGTCGCGACGATGAGCTGGAGCCAGATGTTCACGCTCGGCAATCTCGCGCACTTCGTGCTTGAGCAGATGCCCTATCGGGAAACAAAGTTTTTCAGCTTGCACATCAGTGAGTTGCGAAAGGAAGTCTGACTGATCCTTTACAGGATCGGGAGCAGGTGCCAAATAGAGTTGTCCCGAAGGATCATGATAGGTTTGTGCATAATGCCCCGTGGCTATGTAGTCGTAGGCATACCCTGCCTTTTCCTCGAATGCACCAAACTTAATAAGACGATTACACATTACGTCAGGATTGGGGGTTAGACCGCACTTGATTCGTTCCACCACATAGGCCGTCACGCGATTATGGTATTCTGCTTGCAAATCTACCACATCAAGATGAAGCCCATACTTTTTGGCCGTAAGCGTAGAGAGTTCTATGTCTTCTTCTGCCGAGCAGGTGGTGCCTTCTCCCTGCATGCCTATCTTAATATAAAAGAGATCGGGCTTAATGCCTTGTTCACACAATAAGTGACAAGCTACGGCGCTATCCACGCCACCCGATATAAGGAGTGAGTATTTTTTGGATGATTGCATTACGCATACTTTTGGTAAGATATGCAAACTTACGAAAAACTTTCCGTTTCATCCCATCCATACCTCATTACTTTGCACTTGTACATACTTTTTAATATCTTTGCATAAGATAGGCTGCATCTCAGCATAATATTCAAGCGAACTTGATATTCTGCATTCGATTTGCACTATCTTTGCATAAGATAGGCTGCATCTCAGCATAATATTCAAGCAAGCTTGATATTCTGCATTCGATTTGCACTATCTTTGCAGAAGATAAACTGAATACAAGCACATTACCATATGAAACAAATAACTCTTTACCTCCTCTCACTGTTCGTAAGTGTACTGTTTCTCGTAGGCTGCTCTAATGAGCCGCCTACGCCCGAAGAACTTTACAAAGAAGAAGCATCGGGAGTGGTCATGGTACTCAATAAATTTTATTACAACGTGACGCTTCCCAGCGGCGATCATCTCTATTTCACAAGCATCGGAGAGGATGGTACGCTCACTGGACTTACTGACGATATCAACGAGATACGCAAAAAATGTGGCTACATGACGGGTACTGCCTTCTTTATCAACGACCGCGGAATGTTGCTTACCAATCGCCACGTGGCATCGCCTATCATCGACGAAGCACAGGTGAAGCAGAGCCTCATGAACATCATACGCTACGTGAAGGCGCTCTATGAAGCACGCATGAGCAATCTTTCCGATCAGTACAATGCCCTCGAGAGCCAAAAGCAAGAGTGCGTAAGCGAAGACTTTTGGGGAAACGTAGAGGTTGATCAACAGCGTCTGAGCCAAATAGAAAGCGAGCAGAGCGAACTGCAGCAGCAATACAATGCCGTAATGCTGGCGCGTGACGGAGTGGGGAATCAACTCGATCCGTCCTGTATCACCATTCATCCCATCTGCGAATTGGGCATTGCCTACAACGATTCTTACGTCAGTACAGAAAGCGATTTCTTGGGCAAAAATCCTTGTAACGTGGTGCGCTTGTCCACAGACGAGGAAACAGACCTTGCGCTCTTGCAACTTCGCAGCGAGAAAACACCCGATGCGTGTTACGTGTTTTCCGTGGATAAACGGAGGGGTCAGTCGCACTGGTGGAATATCTTCAAGAAAAAGAGCGACACTCCCTCACCCGATGCCCCCAAGATAGACCAACAACTCTACATGATAGGCTTCAACGCAGGTATCGTTCTTGCTAACACGCGCAAAGGCATCAAAGTGCAAATGACGGGTGGACGAATCACGCAGATGCCCGATGGTAGTCGTTTGCTCTATAGCATTCCCACGATGCAAGGCTCAAGTGGCAGCCCCGTAGTCGACGAGCGTGGCAACCTCGTAGGTGTGAACTTCGCCAAACTCAACGGCACAGACAATTTCAACTTCGGTATTCCCCTTCAGAAAGTACGGAGGTTTGTGAAGGAGTGAATATATTCCCAATCATTCATAATGTGCGTAAGCCCTATGATTATCTGCTTGAGAGAATAGAGATGGCGTGAAAAAAAGTAACCATCCGAAATCAGGCGCCTTGCACATCAACTAAAACATAGTGACCTTTGCATCTCAAAAAACTATGTTCAATTTAAATGAAAACAATCGGATTGTGAGCGTGAACGCGAAATTCTGCATTGTGTGGTGTGCGGCCTGTCAAACAAACAGATTGCCGAGCAACTCTTTATTTCGCTCAACACGGTGCTGACGCACCGCAAAAACATTGCGCGCAAGCTCAATATCAGTTGGCTCTTCGGTCAATCGTTACCGTGTCAGCATCGGCATGGAGCGATGTGATGGCTGACGGGTCAACGTTGTCAAAGTTCTGGGGCGTTGACATTATTGCGCCCTGCCCTTTGCCCGATGTGCCACCGTTAGTGCGAATGGCTCCGTTGCAGAGGGCCACGTCCCAGTCGGTGCGGTCATGCCAAGATTTGTCGGCCTCGATGTCGCCGAGATTGCTCGTACCCACGGTTGCTCCCTTGGCAAGCGAAATGTATGTCCATGTGTTTGGCTGCAGCTGCACGTGCATTACCTTTTCGTTTGATAACGGACTATCGCCGCCGTTATTCGCACTGCATGCTGTGAGGCCAATGGCCAAGAGTGTGGCAAAAAACAAGTTGTTTCTTTTTCGCATAACAATTATTTTTTTATTATCTCTTTGTTTATCTAACCGTATTTTTTAATCTCCTATTCTGATGTCTACCTGTTGTCCGTCAGCAGTCATGTTGCCGAAGCTCATCTTCATGGCTTTGCCGTTGGCAGTGCGCACCACAAAGGTGCGTGATGATGCGGTGCCGTTCTCCTCATACTTGTAGGGCGAGGCCGACACAATGTAGCGGCTCTTGCTGTTGTCAGATAGCTTGACATAGAACGCGGTGATTCCTGGTTTTACGGCTGTAGGTAGGCTTGTCGCCACACACTCGTGCTCTACAGGCTCCGCCCCTCGATAATCGATGAGCGACACGGCTTCAACCGTTCCATCACCCACGGTCTTGCCAATAGCTGCCTTCTTCACAGAAAGGAAAAACACATCGCCGTTGGTGGCCGTAGCCCCAGCCTTTGAAGATGCATCGATAGCAATCTCAATTTCGTTGCTTAGATATTGTCCTTGCATAGGATAGTCGCCCCCAGCATTGAAGAACGCCTGAGCGTAGGTGTACAGTGGGGTAGAGGTGGTGTTGCCGTCGTTTCTGAAGTCTGTGCCAAATGACAGGTCGTTGCGTGAACTGTACTTCAGCCTAATCTTAAACACGACCTTAGGTTCGTAGGTCATCACGCGCACGGCTTGCATCTTGCTCGACAGCTCCAGGTCGGTGTGCTGGTGGCTGGTGAAGAACCAATAGGGCAGATAAAAGCGCCCGTGGTCGTGAGAGAAAGTGCCCCAGGTATTGGTTACAATGAAAGCACCCTTATGCGTTGCGCCGTCAGGGTCGGTAAACTCTACGAGATCATCATAGCCCACTATGGTCATAGCGTGTGCTCCGCTGGTGGCAAGGTGCGTAAGAAGCGAGTGGTAGCCAGTTTTTGAAGGGCCGTCGTAGCGGTCGTTGATGGTCCATCCGCTCGATTGTGATGAGAATGTGAGCAAGCCGCCCGTGCTGCTTCCGTTAGCGGCATCGTAGAGCCATCGCTTGAGCGAGATGAGGTCGGTAGCATCGAAAGAGAGAATGTCTCTTACGCGGTAGCGCATGGCTTTAAGATACATGTCATAGCCCGAGGCCCAGCGAAACTGATACAGCCCCGAGTCGCCGTAGTCGGCCTCGGTCATCATGCCGTATCGCTGCGCTAAATAGAAACCCTGTTCAGCAAAGCCGCCTTGATCTTCGCCATCGTTGAGCATGTTCCACGAAAACTTGTAGGCGAAGCGATTATCGGTCGAGGCCGAGGCATCGCGGTTGAGCAGGCGGTTCACCTCGTAGGTGAAAACATAGCCTATGCTTGAAGCTTGTGCGCACGAGCCGCCGTCTTGGTTGATGATGGGCGGAAAATATTTGTTCTTAGAGTTGTCCACCGCTTCGGGCAGCGTCATCCCCTCTGTATCGAGACGCATGGGGCGCATGGTTGAGCGTATGCGCTGCACCTGGGGCGTGACCTTAGGTGCGGGATAAGCCTTACGCACTACGGTCTGCGCTCTGACAACAGCCGAGAACATCAGAAATAAAAGTACCAGTGCTTGTTTAAGTCTCATATTGTCATAATGTAATATTGCATTTTAGATGAAGGCTCACCACAATTGTGGCGAGCCTAAGAATATTGTTATTTGTGTTGCAGTCGTGCAATGGTTTTGGTGGCCTCGTTGCGCACCGCCTCGTCGTAACGGGTGTTGGCGGCTATGGCCTTGGCGGCCTCAATCATGCGCGGAACCATAATCGAGTAGTTATGCCAACCGAAAGCTTCAAGCAAGGCTTTCTGAGCGTCGGCATCGGCCTTAGGCAGATAGTCGATGAGCATCGGTATGAGCCAGTGTGCCATGTAGTTGCGGCGCTGGCGAATATACATGATGCGTTTCT
>OIZT01001279.1_pt1 | contig 11902 bp, 9 predicted proteins | sample 1588611 | NCBI WGS metagenome assembly OIZT01 (sample SAMN03283278) | human gut metagenome | biome: human-associated habitat; material: feces | host: Homo sapiens | place: Peru | collected 2012
TATTACTTTAATTAAAATTTTATACATTCATTATTTAAATTTTATAAAAAACTATCTAAATACATAATAATATATTCAAATTCAAATTTAAAATTACAACTTTTCAGTATTTTTTATTTATTTTTCACTATTTCATATAAACTACATACATAAATTATAAATAACAAAATAAAATCTATAAGAATAAATCTTCCTTCTAAGAAGTTAATCTTATAGATTATTTTTTATTAATTTATTTTATATATAATATATTAACTTTTTTTATTAAGTTCTTCTTCCTTAACTATCTTATCATACATTTCATGATACATATCTATTGTTTTTTTATTGAAAGGTTCTTCTTTCATCCTTACCATATCAATTAAATTTCCTAATTCATACTTTAATATAAAATCTAATCTATTAGAATAATGCATTTGTTTTTTATGAAACTTGTATTCCATTCTATCTAATATTTTAAAACTACCATTAGGAAATACTCTTAAATCCAAATCATAATCAATATACTTAATAACATTATCATCAATTAATGCAGGAGTAGCAATATTACAATAAAAATATACTCCATAATCTTTAAGTTGACCAATTATGTTAAACCATCTATCTTTATAAAAGAACAAAATCGCAGGTTCCTTAGTTCTCCAAACCTTACCATCACTATCTACAACAGTAGTCCTATTATTTCCAAAAACAATATATTCATCCTTAACATCAAGAACTACAGCTTCATCCCACTGCCTATGTAATTTTCCATTATGCTTATAACAATGTATCTCTAACTTATCCCCAACTTTAATATTTTCCATATATTCACCGCTTTTCAACAAATGTATTATACAACATTTTTATTTTTTTAACAACCTCTATATCATTTTTTTTCGTTTTATGCTATAATTATTTTAAGAATAAGGAGGTGTTAATATTAAAATATTAAATTATTTTATAACAGGATTAATTTCATTGCCTAAAATTATAATATCTATTTTTAAACACTTCTTTATAGGATTATATAATGTATTAACAGTTATACCAAAATATTTCATAATAGGATTAAAAGTAATATTTTCAAAAGATAAAGAAAAAGCAAAAATAGAATTTAAAAAACAAAATACCAAGAAAAATTATGCAATGATTGCACTTTCCTTAACAATTTATTTAGTATGTGTATTCTTTGTAAGTAGATGGTCAGTACAACAATTAAAAATTAAATATTTATCTGAATCAATCATAAAAGATACAGACAATATTATAAAAGAAGAAGTAATTAAACCAGATGATAACATACCTACACCAACTCCTGATAATAACGATAGTGATAGTGATAATGATACAGAAACACCAGAACCTGAACAACCAGCCCAAGTATATTATCCAAACGATTATTGGGATTATATAAATGTACCATTTGTTAGTGTAAACTTTACAGAATTGTTACAAAAAAATTCAGATACAGTAGGCTGGATAAAAGTTGAAGGAACAAAAGTAAATTATCCAGTAGTACAAACTAACGACAATAAATATTACTTAACACATTCATTCAATAAAAGAAATAATTCAGGTGGATGGGTATATGCTGATTTCAGAGCAGACTTTACCAACTTTGGAAAAAACACAATAATCTATGCCCACAATCTTACAAATAGAACAATGTTTGGTTCCCTAGTAGAAACCCAAAAATCGTATTGGTATACTAATCCAAATAATCAATACATAAAAATATCTACTCCAACATCAAATACAGTATGGTTAATATTCTCTACCTATACAATTGAACCTACAATAGACTATCTAAGAACAAACTTTGAAACAAACAGTTATCAAGAATTCTTAAATACCATGAAATCAAGAAGTATATATAACTTTAACGTAGAATTAACAGAAAATGACAAAATATTAACCCTATCAACATGTAATGACGCCGGAACAAAAAGAATTGTAGTACATGCCAAAATGGTAACTATAAATTATAGATAAAATTAAAATAATTAGAAATTTCTCTCTAATTATTTTTTTGTAACTAATTCTAATGCTTTTTGTAACTGATTATCATTTTCCACAATAGGATTTTCAGCATAACTTATATCGAGTTCAACAGTATCAGTAGGTTCAACTCCAACTTCATTAACCCAATTACCATTCGGAGTTAACCATTTTTGAACAGTATATTTTACCATACTACCATCAGGTAAAGTAGTAGTTTGTTGTACAGTACCTTTACCATAAGTCTTTGTACCAACAACATATCCATTGTAACTTTCCTTAATTACAGAAGCTAATATTTCCGAAGCAGAAGCAGAACCACCATTTACTAATACTGCAACTGGGTAGTCTCTTTTTTCCTTGGTAGTATCTTTTTTTATTTGTTTTTTATTGCCACTTTCAAGTTGATAAATAACATCTCCTTTTTTCAAAAATAAATTAAGAATATCCGTAACACCACTTAAATATCCACCACTATTACCACGAACATCAATAACTAATCCACTAATATTTTCTTTCTCTAATTCTTCTAACTCCCTCTTAAATTGATCATATATCGTCGAAGAAAATAAAGAAATATCAATATAACCTATCTTCATATCATCTTTTGTTATAACTTCTCCACTAACATAAGGAATTTCAATTTTCTTTCTCTCAACATCTAATTCCATAGTTTCTTCATCTCTAATAATAGTTAAAACTACCTTAGAATTTTTACTAGATTTTACATAGTTTGACATATCAGTACTACTCTTACCACCAAAGTCTTCCCCATCTATCTTAATAATTATATCTCCTACTTTTAATCCAGATTTTTCCGCAGGACTATCTTTAAACATATCTACAACAACTATCTTATTATCAAGATTAACACCAACAGTACAACCAATACCTTCATATATACCACTTACAGTTTGTTTAAAATTATCTGCATCATCAGTATCAGAATAACTAGTATATTCATCACCTACTGCATCAATCATTCCCTTAATTGCTGAATCCACTAATTTTTCATTATCAAGTTCACCATAATAATTATCCTTAATTGCATAATAAGTATCAACAAACTTACTCAAATCATTAGATAAAGCCATATAACTACGACCATTATTAAATATTTTAACAAAAGATAAACAAGCAAAAAATCCTAAACCAAGTGAAAAAAACATAATAACAACAACTTCCTTAAAAGAATACATTGAATCTCTATCTCTTTCAAATATCATAAATTTATTTAATTTATTTTTTAAACTTTTTATTTTTTCTTTAAATTTTATCTTATCTTTCTTCTTATAATCACTTTTATTTTTAACGTTTTTATTATTATCTTTATTTTTAAATATATCCTTTAACTTCATATAATCACTCTTTCTATCAAATATATATTATATTATATCACTTTTTCATTACAATTTAACTAAATATATAATATTTTTTCATTTTTTATTCATAATAACAATAGAAATGAGGTGTAAAAATGTCAAGTAATAAATTTAATGTCATAAAACTATTACAACAAGAAACAAATAATGATAAAGATATAGTATATAGAAAAAAAATAATTAACAATGAACAAATATACATAGTATATGATGATTCACTAACAGGTAATGATAAAATAAGTGATTTTATAATAAGAAGTCTAGACTCAATAAGTTATAGATATGAAAAAAAGGATAATTTATATAACATAGTATTAAATGATATAAATAACTTTAAAGTAATAGAAATAACTACCTATAAAGATATATGTTATTATTTACATAATGGATTTACACTTATAATATTTGAAAATAGTAAATATGTAGCATTAGAAACAAAGAAAAATTTATCAAGAAGTATCTCCGAACCAAATACCGAAACAACACTACGCGGCGCAATGGATTCCTTTGTTGAAGAAATACAAACAAATACCGGATTAATAAAAAGAAGAATAAAAGATAATAATCTATGGTCAATAAGTAATAACATAGGAAAATATACTAAAACAAAAGTAACAATAATGTATATTAATGGTATATGTAAAAAAGAATTAGTAGATAAAGTAAATGAATTAATAAACAAAATAGATATTGATGGAATAGTAGCATCAGGTAATATTAAAAATTTAATAGAAAAAGAAAATAAAAGTGTCTTTCCCACTATATTAACAACCCAAAGACCAGATAAAGCCGCAACTTCTCTATTAGAAGGAAAAATAGTAATAATAGTAGATGGTTCACCTTATGTATTAATTATACCTGCAGTATTAAATGATTTCTTCTTAAATAGCGAAGATATGTCTATGAAAAGTATAAACATATCATATACAAGAATAATAAGATATATAGCGTTCTTTATATCGATATTAACTCCTGCTTTATATATAGCAATAACAACATTTAACCAAGAATTATTACCAACAGACTTATTAATTAATTTTGCCTCCCAAAGAGAAAATGTTCCCTTTCCAGCTTTTTTTGAAGCCTTAATAATGATATTATCCTTTGAAATATTAAGAGAAAGCAACCTAAGAATACCATCATTTAGTAGTAGTGCCCTATCAATAGTAGGAGCCTTAATATTAGGAGAAGCAGCAGTAAACGCAGGAATAGTCTCACCAATAATGATAATAGTAGTATCAATCACTGCAATATCTGCCCTACCATTTACAGAACCAGAATTAATAAACGGATTAAGATGGTGGAGATTAGCATTCATGTTTGCAGCAGCCATATTAGGGTTAGTCGGAGTAAATTTAATGTTAATTTGTTTTATTTTAAAATTATCAAGTATCGAATCATTCAATATACCATACCTTACGCCATTTGCACCAACATTTAAGGAAGGACTAAAAAATAGTTTTATAAAATTTCCAGAAAAAAAATTAACTAAAAGAAAAAAATATTTATCAAATAATATAATTAAGGAGGAGCAATGAAAAAAACACTAATTTTACTTCTGCCTCTATTACTACTAAGCGGTTGTTATAATTATCAAGAGATGAATGATTTAGGAATAATAACAGCAACAGAAATTAACAAAGAAAATGATGAATATAAAATAACAGTCCAAGTAGTAAATCCCAAAAAACAAAGTGACGCATCATCAGCAAATCAACCAGCATTTATATCCTATACTTCTACTGGTAAAACAATACACGAAGCATATAGAAACTTAATACAAAAAACATCAAGAAAAATATACGCAATGCACATGCAAGTACTAATAATTAAAGATAATTTAGCTAAAGAAAATTTAAGTGAAATGTTAGATTTTTATTTTAGAAATGTTGAAGTAAGAAAAGAATTTTATGTCTTAATAGATACAACAGAAAATAATAATAATGATAAATTACTAGAAATATTAACACCACTTACAAATTTATCAAGCCAAAATATATTAAACACCCTAGAAAGTGACAATAAATACATATCTATAAGTAACCTAATAACCTTTAATGATTTAATGGATACATATTTAGATGAACATAAAGAACTAGTATTACCAACCATATATATTAAAGGTAATGAACAAATTGGTGATGAAGAAACAAATATTGAAACAACTTCATCAGATTCAGACTTATACCTAGGTAATCTTGCCATATTTAAAGATGAAAAAATGTTAGGAATATTATCACGTGAAGAAAGTATAACAGTAAATCTAATAAAAGGCGAAGCAAAAGAAATGTTAATAACATTTAACTGTAATGAAAATAAATTTGCATCAAGCAAAGTAATATTAGATAAACCAAAAATTGAAATAGATATAAAAAAATTACAAGTAAATATAATAATTAAAGGAAATGCTGACCTAACTGAATATACCTGTAATGATAACTTAAATAGTGATAAAGTAATCGAAGAAATTAATAATAAATTAAACAAGCACTATGTAGACATAATTAATAATAGTATTAAAAATATTAACAAAAAATATAACAGTGATGTCTATGGATTTAGAAATATGATATATAAAAAAGATTATAAATACTATAACCAAATAAAAGATGATTATTATAATAAAGTTTTTAATAATCTAAATTTTAACATAAAATCAGATATAAATTTAATAACCAAAGGAAACTTACTCGGAGGAACATATGAAAAATAATAAAATAAATTCATTACAATTAGGTGTAATAATATTCTTCTTTTTATTTGCTTCCTTAGTAGGAACAGAAATAAATTCAGTAACCTCACTCGCTGGAAGAGATTCCTTCATAAGCATAATAATCGCTTATATCATTGGATTAATACCATTAATAATATTTATTTATTTATTTCATCAAGATAAAAATATCATTGAATTAATTAATAACACATTTGGTAAAACAATCGGTATGATAATAAACATCATATTACTTATACCAATAATAATAATAAGCGCATGCTCTCTAAATAGTATAAGTAATTTCTTAGTATCACAATTTTTATCAGATACACCAAACTATATAATATATATTGCTATATCAATAGTAATACTATATGGAGTATATAAAGGTTTTGAAACAGTATCTAGAACAGCATTAATGTTATCAATAATATCAATATTGTTTTTAATAATCTCAATAATAGGATTAATACCCAATATAGAAATAGATAATTTTCTACCATTATTTGAACATGGAATAAAAAAAGATATCTATGCTTCATTAATATTTGTAATATCAAACATAACACCATTATATATTCTACTATTTATTTCAAAAGAAAATATAACTAACAAAGAAAAAATAAATAAATCAATAATAATATCATATACTTTTGGTATCTTAGTAGCTTTTACTGAAATGATATTAACAGTAGGTACACTAGGATTACATTTAACAAACATTTATCAGTATCCAGAATATATAATATTAAAAAAAATTTCTTTCTTTAATTTCTTCAATAGAATTGAAAACTTAATATCTATTCAATGGTTATATTTAAATTTATTAATCGCAGCAATATCAATATTTTATATAAAAAGTGCCATAAAAAAAGAAAAATCTAAATTTATTGTACCATTAATTTCAATAATATTAATGTTTATGTTTTGTGTATTAGCATTTAAAAACAATACAATATTCATAAATTTTTCCAAAAATATTTATCCATATATAAATTTAGGTTATTTTATAATTGTATTAATAATCGCAATAATAACATATATAAAACAAAAAAGAAAAAAAGTTCTTCATTTAAGACAGTTATTATTTCATTTATTTCTGGATTAGTTGGAGCTGCTTTAATTTTAGGACTTTGCTTCTATGTTCCATCTTTTAGGAACTTATTAGTTTCATCTGATTCTGATGATTCAAGCAAAGAAAATCCTATTTCTAAAATCTTCACTTCTGAAGGTTCTGTTAATACAGGTGTAAGTATTGAAGATTATTCAAACACTGCTATTTCTGTAGCTAATAAAGTATTGCCTTCTGTTGTTGGTATTGAAGTAGACTTTTCTGTTTCTTCAAATTTTCCAACATTTTCAGCAGCAACACAATCAACAACATCTAAAGCTACTGGATCAGGTGTTATAATTTCAAAAGATGGTTATATTTTAACAAACAATCATATTATTGATACATCATCTTCATCATCATCTTCATCATCATCTTCTTACTATACAGTATCTGAAGCTAATAAAGTTTTAGTTTATTTATATAATGAAGATGATCCTATTGAAGCTAAAATAATTGGTTCTGATAGTGTTACTGATTTAGCTATTTTGAAAATTGATAGAGATGATTTAACACCTGCTGAAATCGGTGATTCTAATTCAGTTCAAGTTGGTGAATTTGCAATGGCAATAGGTAATCCACTTGATATGAGAAACACTGTAACATCTGGTATTATTAGTGGTGTAAATAGAGAAATTACTGATTCTACTGGTACAACATATACTTTAATTCAAACAGATGCAGCTATAAATTCTGGTAACAGTGGTGGCGCTTTAGTTAATGCTGATGGAAAACTAATCGGTATTAATACTTTAAAAATGTCTGGAACAGGTATTGAAGGTATGGGATTTGCTATTCCAATTAATTCAACCTTAGATATTTCTGAACAATTAATTTCTTCTGGTAAGGTTAAAAGACCTTATATAGGTATTTCTGGAGCTGATGTTACAGAACAATATTCTAACTATTATAACTTACCAATTGGTATTTATATTGCTCAAATACAATCTGACGGGCCAGCTAAAAATGCCGATTTAAAAGTTGGAGATGTTATTTTAAAATTCAATGGTGAAACAGTTGAAACAATGTCTGAATTAAACCAAAAGAAGAATGCTTGTAAAATTGGTGATGAGGTTACTTTAACAATATCTAGAGATGGAAAAGAGATGGATGTTAAATTAACTTTGGTTGAACAACCTTAGCATTATAAGAATACATTTTTTCATAACAAATCCCCTTAGTGTTATACCAAGGGGATTTGTTTATATCATCATTGTTTTATATTTAATATTCTAATTACAATAACTATTTCACAATGTAATGAAGTGGTATTATGAACGCAGACTTTGTTTTCTACTTTCATGTTACCACATGTTACCACTTCAAAAAATTTATAATGTTTCTTTTATAATTTTAAGCTTCTTTTTCCTTTAATTATATTTTCAGATTTTACTTTATATATTTCTTTATCTCTATTTATAAAAGCATATATTGCTGCTGTTATAGGCACTGTATATACAATTCCTATACTTCCTGATATAGCGCATACAGCTTCTGTTGCTATTGCTTCTATATTTATTACATCTGTAAATTTTATACTTGATGACATATATAATAGAACTAATACTAATGATGAACCTATAAATGAAAGTATTAAAGTATTTGTCATTGTTCCAATCATATCTCCACCAATGTTCATTCCACTTTTAAATAATTCTTTTCCGGTCATACTTGGATTTTTTAATTTTAATTCGCTTAAGCTTGATGCTATTGACATTCCAACGTCCATACATGCACCTAATGCTGATACTATTATTTCTGCAAATAATAATTCTCTAAAATTAAATACAACATTTTTTGAAGCTACACTTAGCATGATTGCTTCTTCTTTTCCTGCACCAGATAACTGTGCTAAATACCCAGTTATTGTTGCTATCACTCCAGCTAGAACAACTCCTCCAAGAGTTCCAAGTGCTGCTGATATTGTTTTTTTATTCCATCCACTTATTATAGCAAATGTTAAAATTATAATAGCAAAACATGTTCCAATTGATACTAATACAGCATTATATCCTTTGAAGATTGCCATTAATAGTACAAAGAATATTGCTAATATTGTTATTACTAATCCTATTATCGATTTTAATCCTTTTTTTCTTCCAATTAATAATATACTTGCAAAGAAAAATATAATTAATCCTATTAGATAGTTTTGTCTAACTACATCTTGAATAGATACTTTTATCTCTCCATTATTATTTTCTATGTTAACAAATACTGTGCTTCCTTCTCTTAGCTCATATCCAACTATCTTGTTATCTATATCATATGTCATTATGTAAGTAGCTTCAAATTTCTCACTTTTTTCTTTTCCTTGAAGTATTTTTAATTTTACATCTTGAACTGTTTCTTTTCCACCACTTCCATTATCTCTTTCATATGGTGTTCCAGCTTCAATAACTTTGGCTTTTACACTTTCTATTACTTTTGTCTCATTTTTTTGTACATCTGCTTGTGCTTCTTTTGTTCTTTCCTCGATTTGTTGTTCTTCTGTTGTGGTCTCGCTGGCTACTGTTGTTTCATCTGCTTTAACAAGATTGTTTCCTAGTAATATTGCAACTAGGCTAAATATAAGCAGAATTTGCACCGCTCTATTTTTCAATTTTATCCCCCTATTCAAATATTATTGTATCTATTTTATTTGTATCTTCAGTATTTCCATAAGCATATATTAAATATAAATACCCTTGATCATTTATTATAAAGTTTTCAGTATTTTCTATTTTGTACATGCTGTTGTTTAGATCTCTTAATTTCACTTCTGAATATTGTGTTTTAATTTCTTCATCTTTTTTATTTAATGCTTCAATTTCTGTATCAATTTCTTTTTGAATATCTTTTTGTTTATAATTTTTTGCCTCTACGATATCCATTATTCCAACTTCTGTATTGTTATTTAAATTGTAATTATATGTTTTGATTTTTGAACTTTGTGTTGATTTTCCTTTATGAATATTTTCTTTTATCAAAATTGATAATAAATCGCCATTTAAATAAGCTTTGTATGTAACACTATAATCTGTATCTTCTTTTGTGTTATCAATTATGTCATTTATCGTATCTTCATAATCTTGTGAGATTTGAGCATTTATTTTATCCGCATAATCTGCATTAATATTAACTTTGGGTAAATATGCACTTATGCTATATTTATCATCTTTTTCAGCTACTGTTTTATATGTATATACTATATCTTTACTATCATCTTTTTTCTTTATACTTGCTGTCGTTGTACCAGATAAATCATTTGTGCATATCTTACTAAACTCATTTTTTAATCGATTTATTTCTGCTGCATTTTGTGTTTTATTTACTCCTATTCCTAACATAAAAGGATCAGTATCAGAGTATCTATAAAATACTTGTGCATATATTCCTATACTTAATGATAATATACAAAGTAGAATTACTATTATAAAAAACATTACTCTATTCATACCTAATATTTTGTCAGTATCTTTTTCTTTATTTTTTTCCATATAAACTCCTTTGTAAATCATAATTTTTAAAATCAAAAATAACTTATTATAGTATAACATTAAATCTAGTTTATTTCAATTATTAAATGGGCATTATTTCACGTTTGTTTTCTTGACTATTCGGGCTTTTTGTTGTATTATATTTTAGTATATTAATCTTCATTTTATAGGTTAATATACAATAATTTTAAGGAGAGATTACTTATAATGTTATGTTCAATATGTAAAAAAAATACAGCAGTTATATTTATAAATAAAATAGAAGATGGTAAAAATTCTGTTGAAGGATTGTGCTACAATTGTGCAAAAGAAAAAGGAATAAATCCTTTAGAAGTTTTAGCTAAACAATCTAATCTTTCAGAAGATGAACTTAATGACATGTCTTCTCAACTTGAGAATATTTTTAATGATATTACTGAAAATATTTCTGGAACTGATGGAGATGATATGCAATCAATCGGTCCTTTGCTTGGAAATATTTTTGGTATAAATAAGAAAAATGATGACAATAGTGATTCTGCTGAACTTTCAAGTGAAAGAGCTGCAGGTTCTCAAGAAAGAAAAAAGGTTAAAACAGAAAAGAGACCAAAGGAAAAGAAAAAAAGATTTCTTGATTCTTTCGGAACAAACTTGACTGAAAAAGCTAAACAAGGAAAACTTGATAGAGTTATAGGTAGAAATAAAGAAATTCAAAGAATTACTCAAATATTAAATAGACGTTCTAAAAATAACCCTTGCTTAATTGGAGAACCTGGTGTTGGTAAAACCGCTATTGCTCAAGGATTAGCTATAAGAATTGCAGAAGGAAATGTTCCTGCAAAACTACTTAACAAAGAAGTCTACTTGATTGATATGACTGCAATGATCGCTGGTACTCAATTTAGAGGTCAGTTTGAATCTAGAATGAAATCTTTAGTTGATGAATGTAAAACTTATGGAAATATTATTTTAGTTATAGATGAAATTCACAATATTATTGGGGCTGGTGATGCTGAACATTCTATGAATGCAGCTAATATTTTAAAACCTTCTCTTTCTAATGGTGATATTCAATTAATTGGAACTACTACTCTTACTGAGTACAGAAAATACATTGAAAAAGATTCTGCTTTAGAAAGAAGATTCCAACCTGTTATTATTGATGAACCTTCTATTGATGATACCGTTGAAATTATTAAAGGAATTAAAAAATATTATGAAGACTATCATAAAGTAAAAATTTCAAATGACGTAATAA